>Ga0080013_1001897_pt1 | contig 26196 bp, 22 predicted proteins | sample ETNvirenome_6_85_FD_69236 | JGI IMG/M metagenome (GOLD analysis project Ga0080013, IMG submission 69236) | Marine viral communities from the Pacific Ocean - ETNP_6_85 (SPADES assembly) (version 2) | ecosystem: Environmental > Aquatic > Marine > Oceanic | place: Pacific Ocean | collected 2013-06-19
ACATAGATTCAATCATGTTAGGATGGTTGGCGCGTGAAGCGCGTTTCCATATCTATGTGTACTTCGCACCGGATACACCCATTGGATACCAAGTGAACCGAGGGGTAACTATCACACGGCGCAACGAACCACTGTTCATGCGGTGGATGGAATCACGACACGGTATATCTACACGGCGTGTGCAGAACAACGATGGCATACAACAAATCATAGACTTGTTATGGCCCATACGTGAATTGGTGTATGACCGTGATGGGATGGAACGAATGCAATATCTCCTCAAATCGTATCCCAGACGGTGGAAACACGGCGACGTGCTGCGTTTAGTGACCGACATTGATGATGGTTCTTTTATATCCTCCACAACAATCACAAATGTTGATGACGATTCAATGGCGAGAACGATACCGGCCAACAACGATTGATGAAATGGTTGGATGTCCAGATTTTCGTGCTGATTGTGAGGAATGGATTGAACGGGGTGAATATCCAGCAGCCATACTATTGGTTGGGCCACCCGGCACTGGCAAGACAACAGCAGCCGGTGTAGTGGCACGACATATGCTTGGTGAATGGTTCGACCCCATCAATTATGTGACATTCAATGCATCTGATGACCGAGGAATAGATTTCGTTAGGAATCAGGTCAAGATGATTGCACAACAAGGTGGCATGGGAACAGCACGTAAAGTAATCTTGTTTGATGAGGCCGATGGTCTAACCAAGCAAGCGCAGGAAGCAATGAGAAATACGATGGAGCAATGCACTGACCAAACGCTGTTCATTCTAACAGCCAATGATGAGTCAGCCATTACCGATGCACTCAAGTCACGTTGTATGACATATAGATTTAGTCGTGCAAGTGATGATGCAGCAGATGAATTATTCTGTTACATATCTGACCAAGAATCATTACCACAACCTTGGAATGAACATTTCAAACATCTAAATCAGACCTGTAATGGTGACTTGCGTAGTGCAATAGACATCTTACAATCATTGCCTCAAAATGATGAAGCATTGGAAGAACGTCTGTTGATTGAACAGGCTGACTTTGCTGACCCCGCACTATCTATTGCGGCGGGTGAATGGCAATCACTATCTACCGAGTTGCGAAAGGTCGCAGCCAAAGGTCTCCCAAGATTGTATGTGATGAAGCAATTGAGAGACAATGTATATTCGTTGGGCTTGACACCTGACCAGTACTATTCCTTTTTAGTGACGTGGGGGGAGTTCGTAGAACGTGTGCATACATGGCCCGCAGGGGATGATGCATACTACGACTACTTCGTAGCGAAACTGAAGGATACAAAAAAAATAAAGGAGTGAAATAGAAATGGATTTCCCAAAGAAAGACACACAAGAATGGCCCGAAGGCGTCAATGAACGCCTCCAAGGATACGCTGATGCAAATGGCATCACCCTTGACGACGCAAGACAGAAGTTCGTACAATATCTGTCCGACAAATACGCTGTGGAAAACTGGCAAGATGAGGATGAAGATTTCCTGCTTGAAGCCAGCGAAGGATTCGTAGTCCAACGCCGCAGTGGAGGTTCATCGTTTGAGACGGTGAACTATGTTGGTATGTTGGTCGGTGTAGATGGTAAGTGGCGTGACAAGCGCAAGAATCTACGCGACCAAGCCGTTGCTGCATACCTTGAGGAACCGGGGAAGGCTGTCGAAGCCGGACTGGTTGCTGAATGTGTAAAGCAGAATGGCACATGGCATCTACGCAAAGCAGATGGACTACACGACACGGAAGAACCTGAAAATGAGGAACCTTGGTTCCTATGGGATACCGCGAACGGCCCCATTGCTATTCTTCAGACTGGTGATTACGATTCAAAGGGCGACCCGATTCGACCCGTATTGAAGAGTCGTTACTACTACTTCCTCGGCAATAGCGAAGCAGATTTTGGTACGGAAGTAACAATCTGGCGATTGGATTCGTCAGTCATTGATGCGACTCCTACCATGTGGAAGCCGTGCCGACTCAAGGTGATTCCAAACAACCGAGAGAATGTGAACCCCGACTTCGCTGACATCCTCCGAGTCCCACGCAATTGGGCTAACGAGATTCAGTACACGGATGACTTTGTAGATACAGATGTGCGAGCGCAACTTGCACCGGAGAAGTTCGGTGTCAATCCAGCCATCCATAAGCACCACGTTGCACTACCGGACTTGCTTGAATACTACCAGCGAAACATGAAGGAAGTGCCGGGTATCAATCCGGTAGGGCCACTAACCATTGTCAAGGGTAAGGTCACATCCCTCTTTAAGGAAGGATGGGACAACGACTACGATGAAACCGGCAAGGTGTACAACCTTCGTCTGACATCATGGGACTTGCAGAAGGAACACCCCAGTGGGCTACGTTCTGAAGTATCCGTGCGTATCTCTGGCAACTTGAAAGAGAATGGTCATGCATTTGAATACAATGATGGTGCAAATTGGAAGGCCTACGCCGAGCGCTCAACTGTGCTGGTGTTTGGTCGTCTTGGTGTTCGTGCTACAGACAGTGGTGAAGTGCCACAAGTCAATGCGTTTGGTGTGTTCGCTGTTCCTCGGTTCGTAGTACCTGCGGCTGATGGTGGCGACTCCAACGCAGAACAATTTGATTGAGGTGAAAAATAATGAGTGGATTTAACGCAGTAAAACAAGAAGAGAACAAAGTAAGTGACACGGATGAGAAACCTGTTGCCGTTGCAGTTACACCGGAGGTGGTAGTGGAAACACCCACCACCTCTGGTGGCATCGGTGATGAAGTTACTGCAGCCGGTGGCGAGATGAAAGGTAGCCACGTATTCTGTGGTGTCGTTGGTTTTGAAGGCACAGGAAAGTCTGGCATTGTATGTGACAGTCTGACCCAAGAACAGATTGACAACGGCGACTACATTCTTGCCGTTGATTTCGACGGTGGTGCATCGGCTTGTAAGTCAGCATACCATCGAGACAAATCTGAAAACATTCGTGTGCTATCCCCTTGGGTGATGGCAACCGAGGACCGCACCACATATGACTACCCCGGCACTCACGCTAGGGTCATGAACATTGGTCGATGGGCTGTGAATCAGGCCGTCGAACAAAACGCTGAAGGATATGAGGGACCGCGACTAGCGAAGTTCCTTGTGACCGCAGTTGACCAGTGGGATAACGTATGTGTTGTGAACATGAAGGTCATTGAGTTGGGCAAAGCAAAGGACGGCATCGAAGCCTCCGACCCCAACCGATTGGTCGGCAACCAATGGAACTGGAGCATCCGTTCCACACGGTTCCACCAACTGACTGCCATCTGTCGTGAACTCATGAGTCGTGGCGTCGAGGTCTATTGGGAAACACATCTCAAGGCCGAGGTGTTCCGCAACGAACAGACGGGTTCATGGAAACCTAACTGGGAGAAGAACACTGACGCCAACATGAATCAGATTCTATGGTGTCGTCGTGAACCTGTTCTAGATGATGACGGAAAGAAAACAGGCAAGACGGAGTTCACCGTTGAGTTCTGGAAACAGAAAACCAACATCGGATTACAGAATAAGAAGCGCGTCATTGCTGTCACCAGACAGGATGGCGACCCAGAATGGTATGGCCTAAGCGAACTAAAGGATGGGTCACTATGACACAAGTAACATTGAAGCGAGCAGATTTGTCAGCGTTCCTGTCCAGTTTTGGACCGGGCGTTGAGGACCTACGGTTAGACGTGAAGGACTCATCGTTGGTGGGTGGTGTGGCATTGTCCACTCACTTCATCACGAAGAGTTTGTCTGTTGATACCAATACCACATCTACGGGTGGCGGTATTGTTATCGCAGACCTGTCCAAGGTCTTGAAGTTCCTCCGTGCTTGCACGGATGATAACGTGACGTTGGAACAGGACATCAGCGATAAACGAACCGGCCCACTACGACTGACTTCAGGTAACAGTACGATTTCTTTACCAGCGACATCCACTGTGCGTTCAGCACAGTCATTGGAACTCGCATCTAAACTGGTGAACGATGCCGGTGCATCCAACTGGGAATCATTCGGTGACACCCCACTCGGTGGGTATGGTGTTATCAATCTCAAGGACCTATCACAGGTCGCCGCACTGGGTAGTGTAGTTGGGAACGACAAACCGTATCAATTCACAGTGGTTCCTGATACAAAGGAAGGTGTGATTCATACTGGCACAACAGTCAGTGGTCAGATGTTCCACAAGTTCCACGTGCAAGATGTTGCGTGTGACGATGTGACCAAGTCCCAGTTCGGACCTTGGTTCCCTGAAGTTCTATCGTGCTTGCCATCAGGCACGGCTGAAATCTACTACGGTGATGACTCGGTATTGGTATTCAACCACAAGGAAAAGCAATGCCTCCTCGTCGTCGTGAATCAAGACAAAGATGATGAGTGATACTCATGCTAGTTGATTCATTCTACCCGCGAGGGCAGAAGGGCGAAGCCATTTACTGGCGATACCGTGACCCCAATGGAGAGTTGGTGGAGGGTACTGACCTTGCATTCAAGCATTATTTCTATGTGGCGAAGGCCACCATTGGTTTTGACCAGACATACGATAGTATAGATGATGAAACGATTCGCAAGGTCATTCTTGATACACCCGGCCAAGTGTATGATGAGCGAGCCAAGTATGAGAAGACGTGGGAGGCCGACGTGCCTTTCACAGACCGATGGTTGATTGACAACCATCCTACCATGCCCTCGTGGGTTCCACGCAAGTGCTACTTCGACATCGAGTGGAACCCTGATGACAACGATGACTTCACACAATGTTGGGCAGCGATTGATAACTTCACACAAGAACAGGTCTGCTTCGCATGGCGTGAAGGTCAGACTGAATACGAAGTTGAACAACGTGATGGATACACACTACACATCTACACCAGTGAAGAGGCGGTGCATGAAGCCGTCATCCAATACATTGAGGAGATGGATTTTGATATGCTCATAGCCCACGCAGCAATGTGGGCTGACATACCACACATGGTTAGACGATTCAAGAACTACAAGCGACTGTCACCATTGGGTCAGGTTCGCAAGGTCAAGGATGGTCACGACGGATACAGATACAACGACCAACCCATCAAGGGACGATGGGTATTCGACACAGCGTGTAAGGCCAGTGATGGTTCAGGATTTGAACGGGTGTGGAAGGACAGTGGTAACGGCCAGTTCCCATCCCGCAAGTTGGGTAACATCGGTAAGCACCTAGAATTGGGTGGTAAAGATGAGGTAAATTTGGAGGATGATTGGCGCAATAATTTCTATCGACTGACAGACTACTGTATGCAGGACGTTAGGTTGATGTATGATATTGATATGTTCCTTAATTGCACCGAGTTCTTCACCAACATGGTTCGGTTCTGTGGTGTGTCATTGACCTCCACGTTTGAAGTGGGCAACTTCGCACGTGGTCTAGTGAACCGTCGAACAGACCTCAAGTTCCCCACACGTGACAGGACACGACGCCGTGAGAAAGGACAACTACAAGGTGCTGATGTCATGGACCCGGTAGCCGGTTTGCATGACGGTGTAGCCGTGTTAGATTTCAAGGGGTTGTACCCATCAATCATGTTGGGCAACAATCTGTGTTGGACTACACGCAGGGATGAACCCAGTGAGACTACACGCACCATGTTGAATGGGACACATTGGGAACAAGAACAACAAGGCATTCTCCCATCCGTCATTGAGTATCTGTTTGAGGAACGACAGAAATTGAAAGACAGTGGTGACAAGATTCTGGAGAAGGCGGTCAAGCGTGTGATGGCTTCGCTGTATGGACTGTGCGCTGAATCATTGGGGCATGGCATGGCAGACCTAGCCATTGCAGACACCATCTTATCCGAGGGTCGTCGTGCTATTGGGTCACTACGTGACCACGCATACGAGATGGGGTATGAAGTTCTATTCGGACACACCGACTCGGTGTTTATCCAATGCCCATTGGATGAGATGGAACAAGTATCACAGATTGTGACTGACATTATCCAACACGAAACTGGAAATTACAAACTGTTTGCTGAAGCAGAAGCATGGATGCCACACTGGTTCTGTGGGGATGTCAAGAACAGATACGCTGGAATCATACAGTGGCCTGAATCTGACGCGGGTAAGTTGAAGGTATCAGGATTTGAGATGAAGCATAGTAGCACACCCAAAGCCATTCGTGAATTGCAGAAGGGTGTGTTGATGTTGGTTGCTGATGGTGCATCCGAGGTAGATGTCACACAGTTTGTGCGCTCATGGGTGAATCAGATACGCAAGCATGAGATACCATTGGATGAACTGTCATACAGTACGCGACTGTCCAAACATATTGAGGCCACCGAGACCTCATCACATAGTCCGAAGCGACACTACCCAACCACTGCCGGTGGGTATGCGAGGGCTGCACGATACTACAACTGGTACATGGAATCCGATGAACCATTCAAACAGGGTGACAGTGTGCTGTGGTGTTACGTTAGTGACACACCACAAGGGATGCCAGCCACAAAGGTTGTTGGATGTAGGTCAATATCAGAATTAGATGGATTCACATTCGATACCGAAGGAATTATAGACAAGTTAGTGCGTAAGAAATTGAAATTGGTGTTCGATGTCCTTGACTGGGACCTCGGCATGGCAGTGGATAAGCACAGACCAAAGAAATTATGGTGATTATATGACAGATAAAGCAAAGGAATTAAATGAGACTCCATACGGGCAGTTGCCTACAGGAGTAAAGACGAATGGTTGTGATGCGTGGAGACGCGCACACTGCCTTGAAGCCCGACTGGATGTGGACCCCGAGTCCTTGATAGTCGAAGGGCGCAAGGACATCTTACGATGTCCCGTATGCCAACACACAATAGCACTGGAGGTGCCTTTAGAATGACAACAAGACAAACAACATTGGAAGAATGGGGGATGACATTTGAACCCCTTGAAGAAGAACAACCGAAGCCGACACGACAGACAACCATCTGGGAATGGTTCAAGGACAAACTGGGTGGCAAGCGTGAGTCAAATTGAGGATGATGTGTGCGCCAAGATACAGGCACGTTCTGACAAAGGCGTAGCCAAGTATGGTGTGACGATGGAACGTGAGGACCTATCAATCACTGAATGGCTCACCCATCTACAGGAAGAGATGATGGACGCAATTCTATACGTTGAGAAACTATTGCAGTTACAACCTAATGAGGAGGAACGCTGATGGCTCAAAGGATATGCTCACGATGTGGTGGCGCTGACTGTGAGTGTAACGCACCAGCATTCAAGGAGAACTTCAAGTGGTTGGAATGCAAGGGTTGTGGATACAAGTACACAGTAGATACACTAGGTGCTATGCGTCACACTGGATGCCCATACTGTAAGGAGGAGAAAGCATGAGTGATGATTTCATAGAGCAAGCACAGGCATTGAAGGATGAGAACAAACGGTTACGCGAGGCGTTAGCCATTACATCAGAAGCACTGGGGAAGGTCAAGGAGATTGTAGATTCATTGTTGAATCCAGAAAAACAACCTAATGTTAGTGCGCCTTTCATCGGTTCAGCCGTTCCTTCAAATCCTCCGCCGCAACCACCAATGGTAGAAGAACCACAGACGACCCCACAATATACGGTGACAGAACATGGCGGAGATGATGATGAACCACACAGCGGTCCATACAGAGTGGATGTTAGTGGGTATATTCCTTGAGGTGATACAATGGGTGAGATGAATAAGTTATCAACATACACATGGACTCCTGATTCGGATAAGATGATTCGGATTAGCAAGTCCACGCTAGATACATACTCCAACTGGTGCAGCCAACAGATGTGGCTGGGTAAGGTATGCCATACCGAACCATTGGACCGTGACTATCTTGTGATTGGTGACAATGTTCACAACCGACAGGAAGAGTTCTATCATAATCTTATTGAGTCACCACATATGAAGGATGCAATCGCAGCCGCTAAAGATGGTGATGAAAAGAAAGCATTCACATTACTCAAAGAGATGTATCCCGTAGCCGAGGGTGACTACGCAGATAAGGAGGAAGTTCTACAGGACTGGATGTTACACAATGATGTCGCACGACTCAAGCATTGTGACGAACCTGAAGATTTCCTACCCGCTGGTAACGAATTAGACCTTGATGCCATCGTGGAAGTTGATGTGCCGGAGCATGGTATTGTCAAGGTGCATCTACGTGGTATCATCGACCGCATCTTCAAGGATGATAATGGAGATTTGATACTCATGGAATTGAAAACAGGGAAGTTCAACCCCAAGTACACACCACCCAAGATGAAAGGTGAGATGGCATACTACACATACCTTCTCGATGAGTCCGATGCGAACCTTGGTGATGTCAAGTGGTGGGCATGGAGATTCCCCAAGGCAGAACATTGGGATGTTCTACCAGCAGCCAAGCGCACCATCACCGCTATGAAGAAACGTATGGCTCGTCTTGTTAAATCATACATCGAACAGGACTTCCCCGTTGTTAGCGAAAGACAGGAATACAAATGTGGTCACTGTGACTTCATGCAATTCTGTCCCAAGTGGACACCGTATGAGAATCCCATTGAGGTATCACATGGGGCCGACCCAATCTGGAAGGAGGTTGAGGAACATGAGTAATCGAGCAAGTCTAGTGACTCACCCACGCAAGTGTGTTGAGTGTAATCATATTCAACACGTGCGGAATAAGAAGTGTCAGAAGTGTGGGTCATTCGCACGTATCTATGTTGAAGGACGCATACGAAATGTCAAACAATTAGGTGATGTGTGATGAATGGATTAGAAGTCAATGCATTCACAGTGGCTGTGGAATGGATGTTACAACGCACCGTTCTCAACGCCGAGGTCTCCGTGTATATGGGGGCAGCAAAGAAATCACGTGGGTTCGATACAGTACACGATGACAGTTCGATTCGTTTTGTAGTGGACCCCCTTTATGTGCAAGACCCTGAAGAAGCACACGAGATATTAGAACGACTAATGGAGTGGATAGAGAAATGGAATCAAGTGGAAGTAGCAAAGCGTTATTGACACTTGACTTCCCCCGCGAAGTCAATCTGTTCCGTCGTGTTGTTCACGACAGGGATGAGTTCAACAAATGGTGGACGAGTCTAGGCAATGCTTCAGATGCATACATGAGTGTGTTCGGATTCCAACAACTCAAGGAACCTAACTATCGTCGTGGTAATTATCAAACTGCTATCGTGCGTCACTTTGTATTGGACTTTGATTGCCAGATGATACAGGGTGGGTCAATGGTGGACGTGCCACCAACTGTCGTACTCAATGAGGTTCGACGCCTTCACAACTATCTACTGGGACAAGACATCAAACATGGTATCTGGTTCTCCGGTGGTGGGTTCCATGTGTGGATTAAGTTAGACCGTGTGCATACTCTTGGCACATACGATACAAGTTCTATTCTCAAGGGTGCAGGTCGTTGTCTTGTGAGGTCATGGGCAAACGAACTGTCACTTCAATGCATAGACCCCACCGTAACATTCGACCTCGCATCTCTTATCCGTGTTCCCAATTCCTACAACGTCAAGCGTGGTCTGTGGAGCATCCCATTGACCACTGAAGAATTGACCACGTTGGAATGGGAAGACATTCAAGAACTCGCGCATACACACAGGTCTGGATACTTCAGTTATGGTTCCACCGGATGTCATCTCGATACAACTATAAGCCTAGAAGATTCGTTGTATGGTATGCTCAATCATGACACCGACAACATTCCCACTCTTACCATGAACGGCATTGCCGTTCTCCCATGCCTACAAGCAGCGTCTTGTAGAACGGGTAGCAACCCACCACATGATGCAAGGTATCATCTGGTGGCATACTTGGCTGCTCGGTTGCGTCACTTTCGCCCACCACAAACCGTGAATGGATTAGCGACGAAGCACACAGACCAAATCGTGGACTTCATTCGCACCATCCAGTGGGTAGATTTCAAACCTGAAATCTCACGGACCTACACCAAACACATTGTTGAAGGACCATACAAACACACATCATGTGCGAGTCTATTCAATCGTGGATACTGTGTAGGCAAGTGCCAATTCTGGGATGGCACTGGAACAATCCCAGAACCAAAGGAGGTAACACAATGAGAGATGAAACAACTTGTGAGATTAAAATAGGACACGCGATAGAGAAGTTGCGTGAGATAGAAACTGAAACTGTGGATACAGTGATTACGTCGCCACCATACTGGGGGCTACGTGACTACCAGACTGACCCTGTGGTGTTCGGTGGTGATAGAGAACACAACCATGAATGGGATGCCCCCATCTCATGGCAACGTCGTAGCAATGATGATGGCAAGAGTGAGAAGCAAGCCAGCAATGAAGGAGCCAACAATCGTGATAAGCCTATCACATTTGAGACGTGTGACTGTGGTGCATGGAAAGGACAACTGGGTTTAGAACAATCACCTGAACATTTCGTTGAACATCTGGTCGAGATATTTGAGGAGTGCCGACGCATTCTCAAACCAACTGGTACTTTGTGGGTGAACCTTGGTGACTCATACATGAGCAAAGGGTCACACACTTCACCAGAACAATATGGATTGCAGAAGCATCGTGATGAAGCCGGTAAGTTCAGACCTAAAACGCTCCCCGATGGATACAAGGAGAAGGACTTGGTGGGCTTACCTTGGCTGTTCGCATTCGCGGCACGTAAGGCGGGGTGGTATCTCCGCAACGATATTGTCTGGGCCAAGTCAATCAGTGGGCCACATTATCGTGGTGGTGTATCCATGCCTGAACCTGTGCAAGACCGATGCACACGTAGCCATGAGTTCTTCTTCCACTTCAGTAAATCCAGACGGTATTACTATGACATCCCATCGTATGCAGAACCAATGGCGAATGATGGTGAGTTTGATACGACTGGTGGATTACTACGCAACATGAGAACGGTGTGGCATTTCAATCCGCAACCATTCCCCGGCGCACACTTCGCTGTGTATCCAAAGCATCTGATTGAACCCATCATCCGAGCGAGTTCATCTCACACGTGTTGTGGTGACTGTGGTGTACCTTGGGTGCGCCGCCAACCGGAGAATCAATTCACACCAGACTGTGAATGTCATGGGACCATTGAGAAGCAGGAGGTTGTCATACCGGGTCGCGCCACATCCGAAGATAACGCTGACCATCTCCAACAGAAATGGGGAGCAACCATGAAGGGTGAGTATGTCAATCAGAACTCCAAGTATGATGGGCGAGAAGAAAATGGTGGTGGCCCTGTCAAGCAGCGCATCATTGAGAACCTCACCAAAGATAAAGTTAAAACTGTCAAAGTGTATGTTTCTGACCTTGACTTACTTGAACATCCGACTCAACCATCAGTCATCGTGGACCCGTTCAGTGGGTCTGGTACGACAGGTATTGTAGCGTTGGATAATGGGCGGTCATACATTGGCATCGAACTCAATCCTGAATACGCTGAACTATCGGAACGTCGTTTGAAACAAGAACGCACAGGTCTGACCGTGAGTAAGTATCGTGAATCAGCAGTAGAGTTAAAGGAATACTGGTGATTCCGACAGGGTATGGGAGAGAGAATCAACCTGAAAACTGTGGGCGGTTGGGTGACACTTGGTGTTACCTGTGTCGCCTTGGTATTCTGGTTAGGTGTGTTAGCGATTCTATTCCCAATAGTATTAGTGTTAAGGATGGTGTTTGATTGAGTAGTTTATTGATTGATAGTAATGAACGTGGCCCCCTTGTGGATGCCATTGTGAAGAGATGTGAAACACGTTCACCACCTGTGTCATTTCAACGACAGCATCTTGTTGTCGGTGACTACATGGCAGGTGGATGTGTGGTCGAATGTAAGACCATTGCAGATTTGATTGAGAGTTCAAGGTCTGGTCATCTATGGCGACAGATGGAGAACATGGATGCTAATGTGGAACGTGCGGCCATCCTCGTATGGGGTGACGTTGCCACATACTTCAGCAAACTCAAGCGACGTAGCCCCAACACACGTATGACATTCACACGTATCTCTCGTGAAGTGATGAGCGCACTCGCACGTATCACAGCGGACTTTGGGTTCACTGTAGTGCGAGCAACCAATGTGCTTGAAGCATCATCCTACATTGTCAGTCTACATGACAAGTTGGTGCGACCCGCTTCACGTCATAGCGCACACGCGGTGCGCCGTGTGACCACCAATGACGTACGCATGGATATGTTACGTGCGATACCGGGATTTGGTGCGGAAATGATAGACAACCTGCTGGAACAATGTGGGTCAATTGAAGAGATGTTACACCCAGATGCATTGAAAGATGTACCGCGTATGGGTAAGGTTCTGCGTAACCGTTTGTTAGAAGTATTGACATCGGAAGAACCAGTGCGCGTTGAGCGCACAAAGAGGATGTAGTATTGGTTGTATCGTCTGTTGTATTGTGTGGTTGATTCTTTTATATCCTCCACAACAATCACAAATGGTATTGGAGGCAAAATAAATGGCACGACAATGGGATAATTACGAAGCGGTGCAACGGTTTCCGTTGCTGAAAGGATACATCAATATGTTTAGCGACATTTCATATCATAATGAGATGGCCGCATTGATTTCATTCTTCTATGTGCAGGGACAATCGTTGGTAGATTATATGAGAATACCTATCAACAACTCGCACATTGATTCACGGATACATCTGTTCTGGATTCAACCAACACGGTCTGGGAAGACCATTGCATGGGAACACACTGGTGAGGTCTTGGATACCCTTGGTATCAAACAAGATATGTTCAGCACTGGGACTGATGCAGCGTTGATTGGTTCATGGAATAAGTATGAAGAGGATGGCGAACAGGTGTTAGAACTACAGGAAGGATTGCTTGCGGGTAAGAAGGCATTGAATTTTGACGAGGGTAGTCTGTTGTTTGAAACAAAGAAGCAGCACCTTAGCGAAGTCGTATTGTATCTGCAACAAGCAATGAACCCAGTGGGAACCAAAGCAAACACACTGGTCAAGCACATGAAGGATGGTTCAATCGAAACTGAATCACGTGTATCGTTCTGGCTAACCACGTTCCCACCACAGGGTGTGCGTGAAGTGGTACTGACGAAGGGTGTGTTCCAACGTGTGCTTCTACTCATCAGACCTTGGCCGATTGAACGACGTGAACAGGTGTCCGAGGAACGTATGAACACAGCGTTCAAACGACCACCACCGTATGAGTATTCACTTCAAGACTTCGCCACATATTTCTCAACAGTTCGTGCGGCATTACAAGCCCGAGTTCTAGGCATTGCCGAAATGGAGCGCAATGACTGGGCTAAATTGGGTACTGACCCGAAGGAGAAGATTGTACAGGATGCCATGTATGATATGTTCACAGTGGACAATTCATTCTATCCCCTACTGAATGCACACAAGGACCATATGTATGAGTTGGTTCGTGTGATGGACCCACAAATGGCTGACGTTGTATGTGCATTCATCCCCAATCTACTCAACTACACCATCATTCTGGCTACACATATGTCATTGCTAGATGACTACACACAAAGTGATGATGAGGTGGCGGAGTTCAATTGGATTGTCAAGGGCGACCACGTGGATATGGCATCGGAGATTATCTATGACTTGTATGAAGAACTAGTCACATGGTTGGAGTCCGAAGTCGAATTGGAACACGTATCCAAAGCACGTAAGTCACGTCAAGCATCATGGAAAGCAGCATACACGGCTTCCCCTGCACTATCAGTGGGTGATAAGCCCGGTGATTGGGTGCGTAAGGCAGACCTATTGGAGATATATGCCAAGCAAAATGGTGGCTTGAGTCGCAACACACAATTCCTACACTACCGTGATGCTAAGACACTATTCAAGGAAACTGCGGTAGGTGTATCCAAGTTCGTGCAATGGTTGGACGAATGACAACACTCAACTACCGGCAATACATCGGAGGTAACAACATGACAGGCGTAATGGCACTTGATATTGAGACATCAAACTACTCCTATGACATAGGGGGATGGGGTAACACCCATATGTTTGAGCCAACTGTTGTTGCTACATACGATGGTAAAGACAACACAGTATTCTGTAATCATGACATAGATATTGATGCTGATGTGCGACCACTACATCCACGAGATGTAGGGGAACACATCATGCAACACATTCAGAACGGAGGGGCAATCGTGGGACACAACATACTACGGTTCGACCTTCCGGTACTACGTGACGGACTCGACTGCCATGCGGCAGGAGAGGTGTTGCGTAAGCATAAGGATAGTATCATAGATACATCCAACCATCTACGCAAGGCGACAACTGACATCGGCACACAGTTCTTTGTCAGATTGGGTGACGTGTGTAAGCACACACTAGATGAAGGCAAACTCATGGATAGTTCTGACGCACCACAGGAGTGGAGTCGGGGCAATTATGAGAGCGTTGCGAAGTACTGTTTAGACGACGCAAGGCTTAATTACAACCTGTGGTCGCATGGATGTGAACATGGGTTCGTGAAGACCCGTTCAAGATGGACGGGCGACATTATCAACATGGAGGTTGATTGGAAATGGGAGAAGGAAGAGACACCAACACACAAAAAGCACAGCAACTGAATATCAAGGCAGCGATAGCGATAGCGAACACAGTTCGCTCGACGCTCGGGCCATATGGTATGGATAAGATGAGCGTGGATAATCAGGGCCACTTCGTCGTCACGAATGACGGCGCAACAATCCTGCGCGAACTAGACGTAGCCCATCCGGGCGCACGAATGGTCGTGGAAATGTCCAAGACGCAAGAACAGGAATGCAAGGACGGCACAACATCTGTTGTGGTCCTCGCTGGCAAACTGTTAGAGAACGCAGAACGACTACTGGCGAAGGGGGTTCACCCCCATGTGATATGCAAGGGCTATCGCCAAGCAGCCCTCACCGCCGTCCAGTCGTTGAACGACAGTCGGGAATTGAAGATTGAATACAGTCCCGATGAAATCATGTTGAAGGTGGCGCAGACTGCCATCTGTGGTAAGTCAGCCGAACTAGAAGATGCAACAACCATTGCACAGATGGTGGTTGATGCAGTCCAACTGGTTGATGGTGACGACTCACGCATCAAGGTGGTTAGCCAAGTCGGTGGAACATTCGCTGACAGCAAACTGTTTGATGGCGTTGTTCTAAACAAAGAGTTTGCTTCAACCATCAAGCCATCACACGAAGGGCAAACAGCATCAATTGTATTGCTCAACACAGGTCTGACACCACCGCCCATGCATGACTCAATGCGTGTGCAGTTGGGGTCAATGGCGGAGGTACAACAGTTCCAGATGGCTGAACAACGAATGCTAGTGGAACGTGCAAAGGCACTTATCGAACTGGGTGTCGGGTATGTATTCTGTCGTGATGGTGTACATGAAGCAATCATTCACACACTAGCCCAACAGGGAATCGGTGTGGTATCACGTGTGCCTCAATCAGATTTGGAATCCATCAGTCGTCTGACTGGTCAGCCCATCTATCACATGACGGAGGACATCGCAACTGACTTTGATGATAGCAAGAACCGACGTTCAATAGTAACTGAACACACCATTGGTGACATCAGATACATCTCCGTTGAGATTGATGATGACAATGCCGATGGGGTCAGCACACTGGTACTACGTGGTGCTACACGTCAGACCGTAGATGAGTTGGAACGTGCATTCGATGACGCCATTGGTGTGACCGCATTGGCATACCGTGACAACGATTGCCTACCCGGTGCTGGTTCGCCATACATCTACGCGGCTAAGACCATTCGGGGTGGCTCAAAGAAGGTTGGAGGACGAGAACGATTGGCGGTTGAAGCATTCGCTGAATCGTTGTACTGCATCCCTGTGACCATTGCGGAGAACGCTGGTCACAATGCATTGGATACTCTACTCTTGGTGGAGGAAATCATCGTGCCAGACTGTGGTATTGATGCCACTACAGGTGAGTTGCTTAACGCCACAGATGCAGGAGTCATTGAACCAAAGGCCGTCGTGCGTCAAGTCATTCTATCAGCAACCGAAGTTGCTAATGCAATCCTACGGATTGATGACATCATTGGACGACGGGGGGAGGACACTGGGCAACCTGCGTGATGCGTTATCACAGCATTGCCCCCAGTGTGGAGACCTCGTATTTGCCATTCGTATTGTAGGCAAGTACGTGAGAGAGAATAATAGAATACTGATTTGGGAATGCCCCACGTGCAATGCACTGTGGCAAGACTCAAGACGAACAAAAGACATTGTAGGTGAACAACATGAATGAAGATAGTGAAGACACAGTAAAGTGTCCAGAATGTAACAGCAGGAATCTAGAGAACGATGAATCGCGTGGCGAATTATTGTGTGGAGATTGTGGACTAGTAATAGAGGATGACATCATTGACCAAGGTGCAGAGTGGCGTGTGTTTAGTCCAGACCAAGGCGACCAGCGTTCAAGAACTGGTGCGCCAATGAATGCCATGATGCATGACAAAGGGCTATCCACAGATATGGATTGGCAGAACAAGGACTACTCCGGTAAAGCAGTGGCTCCCAAGATGAGAAGCCAATTGTATAGGATGAGGAAATGGCAGCGCCGAGCGCGCACAGGCAATTCGATGGAGCGTAATCTGTCTGTCGCATTGGCAGAGATAGACCGTGTATGTAGCCGCATGAATCTGGCAAAGTCAACACGTGAAGAGGCCGCTACCATATATCGTAAAGCAATGGAGCAAAGACTGGTGCGAGGTCGTTCTATTGAAGGGGTGTCATCAGCATCAATCTATATTGCTTGCCGATTACACAATGTTCCTAGAACATTAGATGAGATTGCTCAAGCATCGAGAACAGGGCGCAAGGAAATTGGGCGTACTGCACGATTCGTTATCCGTGAATTGAAGATACGGATTCAAGCACCGCGCCCTCAAGAGTATGTGCCACGTTTCTGTTCCGAACTAGGATTGCCACCTCATGTGGAAGCCAAAGCATTGGAGTTCGTAGATGAGATATGCAGATTGGAATTGGATAGTGGTAAAGGCCCAGTGGGTATTGCAGCATCTAGTATCTACATTGCAGGTGTCATGTGCAATCACCATCGCACACAACGTGAGGTCTCGGAAGCAGCAGGTGTCACCGAAGTGACAATCCGCAACCGATACAAAGAGATTTGTCGTCACCTACACTTGGGTGACATCAACGCAGATGATTAGACGTGAGACAACCGATACCAATTGTGACCGTCGAACACATAGTGTGAGGTCTTTCCTGCATTGGTGACATCATGACCCCCACCGAGGGTAATGCCTGTGGCCTCAAATCGTACGTTGTTATCTGAACCATGAGCATTCTTAATCCATATCATGTGACCCTCGGGGAACTCCCCGTTTGGTTGGTATGTAATGTGATTACTTCCACCACTGTTGTTTGTAGTGATGAGAACTTGGTCGCCGTATGATGTGAGTTGCCAGTCCTTGTTGCTACTGATACTATCTACTGTCATTACATCTACACCTTTGGAACCTAAACGTACTGTTGTCATAGCCCCACCTGCCGTTAGAGATTGCTTGGCATTCCCTTGACCGGAGAAGTACAACACATCTGTAGGTGTCTGTGCGTCAGCATACGTGGCCGTTGTGGTATCATAACCACCCTGTGGCCCCAAACCAAAGTCAGGACCAGATGATGGAGCAGTGGGATTGCTTGCGTCGTTAGCCGACGCCTTCCAGTTCTGATGGCTGACCCACAGTGCAGCCACATCAATACGATTTCCACTATGTGCGCCACCAAAGTCACCAGATTCAACGTGTCCTGACCCATAGACCTCCTTGAGTTGCACATCAGTATTCACACCATTGCGATACGTGCGAGCAACTGTAGCAGCAGCAGCCGCTGTTGCAGCACCACCTGTCTCAATGTTGTTAGTGAGCGGCATGATGTAATCAGGTGATGGACGGATGAACACACGCTTGTCATTGACCTCAACGATATTCACATTGTCGTTACCACCGGGACCACCCGGTTCAAAGATACCTCGGACCACTGCCAACACAATGGAATGACTATTCTTCTCACTGTATCCTACAATGGGGTCTATCAATTGACCATCAGGTGTAGGTGGATACACCCCACTTGCTGTCGTTGTAGGTGTCCCACCTGCAATTTTGATACGTGAGTTAGCGTGAAGGGCGTTAGATGATGCGACAAGATACACAGAATACAGGCATTCTTGCCCTGATACTAGTGGTGTGCTAGTACAATAGTTCTGAGTGTCGTCAATATCTACTGCTAAATTTTGTCCCGGTCCACCACCAAATGAATACAGTACACCATCAAGTACACAATACCCACCTTTGACAGTGAGGGTGTTCTCGTCTGTGCGTACGACGTGACCGGGTGATTGTGTCATCACCTCATTACGACTAGCCATACCAAATGTGTTGTCCTGTAGTCGTAGGATACCATCACCATGCACACCATGTACTAGGTTCGTTAGGGATGGGGATGTGATTACGTCGCCGTCACGTAGTCCGTCCACGCCCCATGTTATGTTCGCTGCTGTATGTCCTGAGTTCGGATTTACCATTTTAGTTCACCTCTATTAACAATGAGATTCGGATTTCATTCTGTGCATTCTTTGTGATAGGTCTAATGTCAGTGCGATAGATTGGAATGAACTCATCAGTCGCAACGTCACGATGCTGTACCATCACTTCTTGGACATCCGACGCATCAAATGAATATGTCGTTCCGAATGTACCCTCCACCAGTATGGTTTGGTCATCCAATACACGCACTGTGGGGGTCACACGTGCCAATGTCCTAGCCCCACCATCATCAGCCGTCGCTGTCGTCCCATCACTACCAATCGCCATCTCATTTATCTTGGCGGCTAGTTGTTCTGTAAGGAACCTACGTGCATGATTAAGTATCGGCATTAGACCACCACCTGTTCTGTAGAACGCCACGTTCCTACTTCATGCGAGCGGGGGCGAGCGTAAATGACTTTCGCGTGTGGTGAAAACGCCACATTGCCAGTCAATGCTGTGGGAGTTCTTGCTACACCTTCAAATGTAGTTGCATTTGTTATCCCAGTATATGTCAGATACATTGACTTGGTACTCTCTTCACTAGTCACCATCAATGCACCTGATTCAGGGAACCCATCAGTAGATGCTACGGTAATTGTAGTACCTATGTGTGTGTACGCACTCACTGTCGTAGATAATGATGCACCTACACCAATGGCCCCACGTGCTGCCTTTGTCATATCCACTGTTCCAATACCATCTGTCGTATTGCCTTGCGAATACCGATGACCTAGTATTAGACCTGCGTGTTTGTTGGGTAGATGATTGACAATGGGTGGAGCCATCTTTATGGTAATGGCTGGGTCCACACCAGCGGCTGCTGCTGCCTCCATCCATATTTCACCCGATGCATTGTGACTGTATCTTCTGTTATTAGACCCAGTGTAAATGAATATGGATACAGATGGTTTAACAAACAATTGAATGTTCCCCATGCTAGAGAAATCATGTGTCAATATCTGTGACACATAGTCCTGCTCTTGACTTTCCACTCTTCCTGAACTAGCCAATGTAGAAATCATCCCTTCCAATGTACTATCTTCTCTCACCATGAGGAAATTACTACCTTGACTTCGTAGGGAATGTTCAACCTTGAGCAGCGCTACATACTTCTCAATACCTGACGATGGTGATTTGTAGTACACAACATCACCGGGGTCTAAATCCCATGAGTTCATATGACCTTCTGATTCTAGAACTGTCTGCGCTTTCCGATTGAATCTCAGCATCTCTGCCGCAGTCAATCTGGCTTTGGTTCTAGTTCGAGATAGAGGGTCACGCATCTTCTTGTTCTTCACAGAACCATCTTTCTTTTGTGCCTCCATATCATCTACGTTGATGATGTTATCATCATTGAGTGCAATTTTCTTCCCATGAACAGTTATTTGATTAGCATTACCTACCAATGGTTTGGTCTTGACAGCGCTCACACCCAATGAGTCACCTAGTTTTCTATCTGTGAGCAGGAAAATGTTTGGTGCATACAATAGGTTACTGAATCTATCGTAGAACAGAGTGTGTTTATCATACCGTCCAACAAAACTCATGGCTGCTAGAACATTCACACCCTGAAAGTTCTGAGATATGAAATGAGTTGAATGCCGTCCAATATCTCCTCCTTTGTAGTACGAATTATTCCCAGCACGTGGTCCGGTAAGTGAGAATCCGATGTCAAATGCATTTATCGAATTGTATGTTTCATTGAATAGATATTGTACTGCATCCGTAGTACGGAACCCGACATCAATTGTTTGTCCTAGCAGAACTGGTTGTGAGTCGAACTCAATATCCTTGAGAGAGCGACCACGCATATTCGGTAGTGTCATCTTACTACCATGTGTTGAGGTCTCAACTTGAGATGCTCTTAATCGCTGACTTGAATCTTCACTCCCGTAGATGATGAGCGGGTATTGGTCTGTAGCATCATCAAGTTTCACACCGTTGAAATACACTGGACCTGTGTAATGATTCCCTGCTGTCTTACGATGTGATAGAGTGATTTGGTCGGCTCCTTCTGTCAGTGTATATTGACGAGCACTCGTCATTTGAAAATCGGATGCAATAGGTGGGGCTACTTTCAATGTCTGACCTGTCACTACATCTCGCTCACGCATATATCTAGCGTGTAGAACGGTGTTGTCCACGAATACGGGTGCGCGTATCGTAGATGATACCTCGTTGAGGATACTATCTTGGCGACCCTTCGGTGGAAATGATTGTGTAGATGCCATCAGTAATCCACCGTCCTTACATGAGTATAGTCATCTGGTGTATCGTCATTGTGGTCACTGGTATTGAAATCAGTGGTTCCATCTTCGCCCTTAGGATGCAACGATTGACTGTATCGTGGTTGCACTGTGTAGTCAGGTCGAACCACAGTGTCACTACCGCCTTCATCTTCACCATCATTTTCAATCGTTTGACGCCGTGATGCATCAGCCCTGTAATGTTGCAGTGTATTTTCACTGATGAGTAATCGTGCTATGGGCGCACCAAGTGTCGGTGTAGTAATCAGACCTGCACCCTGAATCTTAGGACCATGTGATTTGTTATCTGAATAATTAGATTGATTGGGAATGTATGATGCAACGTATGGTGCTGTCGTAGGTGATGGATTGGTAGTCAATACGAATCGTCCACTTGATGCAGCGCGACCATTCACCATCTCATAGTTGAACAGTCCATACCGACTACCTGCTGTATGTTTGAAGAATGGCTTCGTAGATGATGCTTGAGGTCCAGCCGCTGGTTCAGTCACAGGTCTGAATAATGCAACGTGTCGGTAATCTAATGCACGATATGGTCTGACTAAGAATCGTACAGTTGTATCTAATGCATTGGTCCGACGCCTCATTGGGTCATTGACACCAGCCGTTGCATTGGCTTGGTATGGATTAGATGTAGGACCGAAGGTACTCAATACATATGCTGCATTGGCTGTATCAATACCCCATCCTGCATCATCGAATGGTTCTGTGTATGATGATACCTCCATGATGTAGTTACCACCCAATGGTGACACACCATGTGCATTGTTGAATCGTAGAACAGATGGTGGGTCGGCCCACGTCATGGATGCAGTCTTACTGAAGTCCAAGTGGCCCAACGCTTGTGCAGTTTCTGACACATCATCTTCACCATCTGCCGCTAATTGTGGGAACATAGTGTGTTTGAATGAACCCTCAAAGATGTATCGCTGACCAACCTCACGGTCAGTGTGTAGGCTGAGAGCCTGTGTTGCTTGGATGATGTAATCTTGACTGGCCCCACCTGTCATCTCACTAACTGTCATTGTATCTAATCCAATACGTGGTGACAATCTGCTTACTGGGTCTTGGAATGATAATCCTTCCATACCAAATATCCCAGATGATTCTTCCACGTTACGTCCTGATGAGCCTTCCTTCTTGAGCAGACCTGACGCATCTGAGACGCCCATTCGTCCTGTAATACCTCGTGGTATCTCAGTATTCTGCAGTGTATCATTTCGCGCACGAATCAATCCCATTGTGAATGGTGGTTCGGCTGTATGATATGACAACATCATACCCAATGGATTGATTGTAGTGTCCACGGCTTGGGCTACATACTCATTGAAGAATATGGGGCATCGAACACCACGTCCGTCACCCCTGTCACCTACACGGATACTGTCGAGTGGGTTGAACAAATCAGTCAATCTTCTGTGAGCCATCGTTGCCGAGTATTCCGTATTGTTTGTTTCATTACGGTTGCCTTCTTGTACAGATGGAGGCATGGCTGCAGTTGAATGTAGATGGAATAGAGATTCAGGTCTTTGGATGATGTTACCACCTGTGCCGGGTGCAACCCAACGCCATGCTTCGGGGTCGAATGCAGGGCGTAGTCCGAAGCCACGCACTGGGAATCGTCTGACATCCTCACCTGTGGTGTTGCCCCACCAATCAACCACGTAGTACATATTGGCTTTCGCTACATCCTCAATGGCTAGGCCTTGACTATCGCCGGGGAACTGTCGTCGTGATAATGAATGGTTGCGTAGGGTTCTCACAGGACAACCGAATGGTCGTGTCATACGTCGTCCGTCACTATATCTAACCTGCCAACCGGGGAAGTCAAACCCAATCAGATGGCTGGCATTGGTCTGACGTTCCAAGATACCACTGATACCAGATGCAATGGCAGTAGTACCAACTGCTGTTTCAGCACCACCGACCCATGAACCACTTTCATTTTGAACAAACGGTCCGTTGTAATATGCGAAGTGACCCGTTGCCGCATATGTGCCACTGGCTGATGGGCCTTCCGCTACACTCTTGATAGCGATAGCCCATCGAGGTCTGTTGTATGGTTGTCGCACAGCGAATCGGTATCCGAAGCAATAGTTCCGTGTCCAAGGCACACCATTGTGTGGTGTGGTGTTGTAGTTTGTCCATGTGCTGGTCACAGTTTGGTCGCTGCGTATCTCCATTGGGTCTAATACAGGGCCACCATTGTATTGTGCCGCATACGCAACGCATGACCCATCAAATGGATTGGCTGCGGCGTTCCATCCACGTTCTACGTCACCCCACATATCAAGACGGGATGCACCTGCACCGTATCGTGACCCACCGGGCCAGAATCCACCAAAGAAATGCTTGCCACCGGATGGCATGGTCACAGGTGCGCTCACTGCAGCCGACGCTGCGATAGGTGCATTGGTTCCATCATCCATGATGAGTTCTACAATGGCTCCGGGCGCAGCCAACTTACCTTCAAACACTGTGGAGACATCACCCGGATTGGCTGTCGCCACTAAAGTTTTGGCAGCATGAGCAATAGTAAATGTGACCCTACCAACTTCATGGTATGCTCGCGCCCCATCACACATCAGATAATACCCATCGAAGGTTCCACCATCAGCCCCAAATCCAAGTGTTACTGGACTAGTAGCAAATGTGACTCCATTAGCCGGAGTATCCCATGCGGTTGATGATACGCCAGATGCTACACGGTGGTTCATCCACTTCATACCCAATGCAAACGGTCCAGTGCTGATAGCGTATGCGAACTCATGGTAGTGAACCATCTCAAATGATTCAGGCATAATGTTGTATGGCTTCTGGTGTACTGGTGTAGCGGCAGTAGTTCGTCCCTCGGAGAACGCTGTGAATGGTCGGCCCAGATTGTGATGCCACATACACAGGTATGCATCAGCCAAGAACAGGTTGTTGGTATCACGTGTGCCTGACAATACCTGTGGGAGAATACGTGTGAGTGGGCTGATGCGAGTGTCGGTGAACAATTCACCTTTCTCGTAGTTGTGGTGTGGTCCTGTCAATTGTAATAGACCACCATTGTATAGTGCGTGGGTGGTTATCAGTGTATTCCAGAATGGAGATGAACCTCCTAAACCATCATGAGGTGTCACAGTCAAGAATCTATCTGTGTCACCTGTCGCAGCCATACCACTTGTGCCTCTTGTTGCATATGTAGCGTAATGCTTCTGTCCTGTAGCATCCACGGCCATGAGTAAGCGATTGTAAATGCTACCATCCAATGGGAACAATGAGTTATCATCTACACGAACTGTTGCCGTAGCACCAGCAGTCGGATTGACTGTAACTGTGCATTGAGGATTGAGGCTTTGATGCTCACGTTGGTATGGGTCATAGCAATATGATGGATACCCTGCTAGTGTAATCTGCGCGCTGATAGCACCGAATGTTGCTCGGCAGAACTGGTAGTAATCATCAACGCCAATCAATGACAGACCTGAATGCATCCCACTATTCATCCCAATAGCCCACCACGGAATGGTCAGCGTGTATCCGGGCGTAGCGCGCTTGAACATACGAGGATGATATGGCATAGACCTACGTGAGAATGCAGGTGATGTAGATTCATTGACACCTAGTGCATTGAACGTAGCCAATGGGGGCAACGATGTGAATTGCTGACCGGGTGCAGGGTCAATGTCAAGCATGACCTCATTCAGATATATCTCGCACCCGCGCACATCCGAAGATAATGCATCGGCTAACACTAGACCTGTTGCACCATAGGTAGCCCAGTCATGGAAGATGCCGACCACTGTAGCCACCTGTTGGCCGGTTAAGTTCTGTTCGATGTCACCCTCCCATCCACCATCTGCTGCATTACGTGGTGATGTGGTATCAGCGAACGGTGTGTTTTGATGGAACCCTGTGACCTGCTGACTGAATAGATTGGGTTGTATGACAATCTGATATGCACCTACTTCCAATGGGTCAGGGAAGTGACTCGTCTGTGTATAGTGACTGTTTGATTCCAAGATGATAACGTGACCACCCTTACTGTTCACATCACCTGATACACCATTCGATGCGAGGATACCGTAGCCATCAAATCGAACCTTCGTTTCAGTCATCAGCGTGAACGCACCACCGTGGATGTCAGATGGTGGGTAGTTGGGTGTTAGATTGGAGAACCAAATGTTAGGGTCCATTGTTGGTGTACCTGATGCATCACCTGTCATATCTGATGATTGCTTAGTGGATGCTTCTGTGGCTAGATGTGTTTTCCATATATTCTGATACAATGGATGAGTAAGATGACCGGGCATCATTGCCATTGTTGGTGTGACATAGTGATGACCCATGCGCGGGATGGGCATAGGTGTGAGTTTGGGTGCGTTGATGAGGTCGTATGGGTTCGTAGATGATGGTCCTCCATCATTCAGTTTGTGCCATGCTACACGTGGCATATCAGGACTGTTACCAGATACTTCAGCGTGGTCACGCATACGACGGGCAGCAAACAGACGGGCTGACCCTGCAGGTGTATAGAATGATGGGTAGATATCTGCACCAATGAACGTATCATCCCAATTTGAATCAAACACTACGCCTGTGAATACATCGGGCGTACCACTTGTATCCAGACTTGTATATGACGCAATGGCTTTCTTACCTGCCGCATTGATAGCCACCAGATACCATCGGTTGGTTCCATCTTTCAACTGTTCACGTGGGTCTAGGAATACTGGACCCTTGAATGTCCCATCGTAATGCACAGTGCCTGAATAAGCCAGTGTAGTGCTAGTAAATGTAGCAGCAGCATGGACTGTGATTGCGTCACGTACCAATGCTGATGTGATATGTTCACCATACCCACTCAAGCCACGTCGTATCAATTCAATAGCCGCAATGGGTTCTCGCTTACTGTATGATACATCGTGCTTGGTGATATGGAAATACAACGTGCGGTCATGTGGTTCGTATGCCGTCTTAAGTGGTGCATCATCTGTTGAATTCGCCCAATTGCTTGCAGAAGAATTAGGGAAGTTGGTATCTTGTGAGACCTGTTCCCACTTGTTGTTCTCCCATGTAGGCCATAGTGCATCGGTTGGTCCGGTCCCATCGAATGCCTTATCCACTAAATTGGTGGGTTGTGATGGATGCTGCAGACCTCCTGTGCCTACCGTTTCATTCTGGTATGCTTGCACCCTATCAAATCCACTACGTACAATGATATTGCCGGGGATGGTATCAGGGTCAGGTAATTGAATTTCCATGTTTGGTTGTGTCCCACTACCTGCAAGGGCTGGGGCCATACCCTCATCAGTTCTGTTGGTTATGGATTTGAAATCACGAATGATT
>Ga0080013_1001898_pt1 | contig 26186 bp, 22 predicted proteins | sample ETNvirenome_6_85_FD_69236 | JGI IMG/M metagenome (GOLD analysis project Ga0080013, IMG submission 69236) | Marine viral communities from the Pacific Ocean - ETNP_6_85 (SPADES assembly) (version 2) | ecosystem: Environmental > Aquatic > Marine > Oceanic | place: Pacific Ocean | collected 2013-06-19
GCAGGAAAAGCAATTTAGCTAGAGAGGGGCGTTTTACGAACGCTGTTACTATTTATTTGTGAAGTTATGTACTTAAGGAACAAAAACTATGTATAACATTTTGGAACAAGCTATTATTGACGCTAAGGCACTTAGAGAAGCCGCGCTCAAAAACGCTGAAACTGCCGTCCTTGAAAAGTATTCGGACGAAGTTAAAGGCGCAATCGACATCATGCTCGAAGCAGAGACCGGAACAGTCGAAGAGGCAATCATTACGCCCGAAGCCGAGTCCGCCGAGCCGGCCATCGCCGCCGCTGAAGGTGAAAATCTTTGTGGCTGTCCCGATGAAGAAGAAGAAACTGAGTGGGAACTTTCACTTGACGATCTTAAAGCAATGAGCGATGCGATGCCCGAAGGCGAGCCCGTTGGTCAGCCGGCACTAGCTGGAGAGTTTGGTGTTGAGGAAGAGGAAGAGCTTGCTCTCCAAGAATCAGAAACACTTGACGAAGAAATCGATTTGGTTTTTGAGGAAGAAGAGGAAGAGGGAAAATGGACATATCCAGACCCAAAAGAAGTGGACCCGCTGACTCCAGAAGAAGAGGCTGGCGAGCGTAGAAAGAAGCCTAAGCTCAAAACGGCCAAACTGCCAACGAAATCTCATGCTCCATTCTCATCCGGATCCATCGAAGAAGACATCGAACTCGACGAAGAAATGGTTAGAGAGATCGTCGAAGAACTCGTTGTAGATATCAGCCCACAGAAGAGCGGCTGGGCAGGAACACCTGCGGCAGTTATGGCTCACGCAGAAGAAATGGAACTCGCCCGTCAATGTGGCACAGAAGCCAAGGAAGAGGCCGAAGCCCTTCAAGACGCCGGCGATAGACTTTCAGTTCAAGAGTCCAAGAAATTGGAAGATGAAAACAAGAAACTAAAAGAATTAATTTATGCATTAAAGGGCAAGCTCGACGAGTCAATCCTTTCAAATGCAAAACAACTTTACACGAATCAGACATTGACGAGTGCCTCCTTGAATGAGCGGCAAAAAAATAGAATTGTCGAGTCCATTCAAAATGCAGATTCTGTAGAAGAAGCGAAGGTTATATTTGAGACCCTTCAGAGTGCAGCGGGACCATCCACAAGGAAGGCTCCAAAATCGCTGAACGAAGCAATCAGCCGACCATCGCTAAACATGCCAAGACGAAGAAGGGAGAATTCAAAGCGCGATAGCGTTGTGAAGAATCGTTTCCAAAAATTGGCAGGAATCAAAAATAAAAAGGAGGACAATTAAAAATGTCTATTTTAAACAAATTGACCGAAGGAATTCGGTCCCGAGACCTCCAAAAAGAGGGCGATGCTCTTCTCTCCAAGTGGGAAAAGACTGGTCTTCTGGAAGGTCTCAGTGGAGATGTCAGCCGTAACGGCATGGCACGACTCCTCGAAAACCAAGCATCACAGCTTCTGAAAGAAGCTTCTTCGATGTCTGGTGGAGATGTGGAAGGCTTTGCGTCTGTTGCTTTCCCACTCGTTCGCCGTGTATTCGGTGGACTTCTCGCTAACGATCTTGTTAGCGTCCAACCAATGAGCTTGCCTTCGGGCCTGATCTTCTTCTTGGACTTCACTCACACTAATGCTCGCGGCGATTATCGCGCAGACAAATCCGTTTATGGCGGAGGCGTTGTTGCGTCTGGTATCACTGGTGGCGTTAATTTGGGTGTTGAGGCTCGCGATGCTGGTGTAACAACTGTTACTGGTGATGGAGCTGAAACCAGCTTTTACAGCCTTAATAGTGGATATTCTTCTCCAACAGGTGCTTTTGAGGGTATTACCCCGGCAGCTATTACTGATATTTCTCCGTTCTCAACCGGATCAGTAAATGGTTACCGTGGTTCTACGGATGTCCTTGCAGCAGCTACTGCGATCAGCGCTTTGACAGAAGAGCATAAAATCCAATTGGACTTCGATCCGGATCTTCTCTCCGCAGAGGGCACAGATTTAGTCTGGCAGTCCAAGGTCACCTTGACTGCGGCTCAGGCTAACAAAGTCAACTGGAAGCACTTGACAGCTATGGACTTCCGTCCAGCTAACTCTGGTTCTGGTGTCGCATTTGGTCTAAACGCTGTTGAAGATATTCGTCCAGTTCGCCGATTGACTCGTCGAGCCGACTTCTTGAACATTCTGGTCACATGGCACGGTGATTCCACCGCCGCCGTGGAGGATGTTCAGATTGCGTCCGATATTATCTACCCAATGGTTGATACTTTCGCTACTGGTACTGGCGTTGGCTCTGTTGTTGGCGCTGCTGAGTGGGGCCTTGAAGGCGCATCCAACTCAGTTGGTACTTTTGACGGAGCAGCAACTAAGGATGTCATCCCTGAGATCGACATCAAGGTTGATAGTGTTGCCGTGACGGCCGTAACCAAGAAGCTGAAGGCCAAATGGTCTCCAGAGCTTGGTCAGGACCTCAATGCATACCATAACTTGGATGCTGAGGTTGAGCTTACTTCGATTCTCTCTGAGCAAATTGCTCTTGAGATTGATCGTGAGATCCTCGGTGACTTGGTTGATGGTGCAACCGCTGGTGTTTACCACTGGTCGCGCTCACCTGGTCTGTTTGTTCACCGCACAACTGGTGTTGAAGTCGGCGCATCTGCTAATGCTCCTGACTTCACCGGTACTGTGAGTGAGTGGTACGAGACTCTCGTAGAGACTATCAATGATGTCTCTGCTCAGATTCATCGTAAGACTCTTCGTGGTGGCGCTAACTTCATCGTCTGCGGACCTGAAGTTGCTAACATCCTTGAGTTCACTGCTGGCTTCCGTGCTTCCGTTACTGCTGACGCAGACAGCGGAACTGTTGGTGCTGTTAAAACAGGTGCTATTTCTAAGAAGTGGGATGTCTATGTTGACCCCTACTTCCCACGAAATGTGGTGCTAGCTGGCCGTAAGGGTGGATCTTTCCTCGAAAGTGGATATGTCTACGCTCCTTATGTGCCTCTGCAAGTCACTCCTACCATCTTTGGTACTGAAGACTTCGTGCCTCGCAAGGGTGTGATGACTCGGTACGCCAAGAAGATGGTGCGACCTGATATGTACGGAATCGTTATCGTCCGCGGCCTTCTAGGTGAGTCTGGTGGCTGATAGCTAATCAGTCTTTCTAAAGACTATGCCCTGCCTTCTTCGGAAGGTGGGGTTTTTTTTGCACTTATATGGGGTCCCCCCCTCATTTCGGTGCACTATATACTACTTATGTGTAGAACTCCCCGTCCCCAAGATTATAATTTAAGTTTAATAGGAGAATAATATCATGGCAAGAATAGGCAACAAAAATTTACTAAAGAAGTACAAGGAATATTCCGACAGCGTTGAGGACTGGAGACAAACAGCAAGGAAGGCGGTAAAAGGCAGTCATCTAGAGCTTTATCAATTTGGCAGCCCAAAGGCCAGACAGAGAACCCAAATTTTCAAGTATGGTCCATTGGATGTCGTCAAAGGCGAAACGGTTCTCTATTTTTCAGGCGCGATAGCTGCAACGCCACTCGCCCATATTGAAGTGAAGCAGATAAGTCTTATTGTGTCGGGTGCATTGTCTTCTTCTAATTCCTTCCATGCAACCTCGCGACCCAACTTGTTCGTCGACAAGGTGGGCATCAAAGGCCGCAATCTCTCTCTGACCCACGACCCCGATTATTTCTACACAGGATCGACGGAGCATTACAGGGAAAATACTACATATACCTATGTCTCAGCATCCGGAGACGCCCTCCTCGCCGGCCAAGCTAGAGCCGGCCACGGCAGCTATGATGCTAGCCACATATATCGCGGCGGCATTTTTACTGCTAGTGCTGATATTAGTGTAACATTCAACAAGTCCCCCGGCGCCATGCCAGAGGCGACTTTCGATAACTCTGGATCGCTTTATCTGTTTGTTTACGCCGAAAAATGCTGGAAAGCCTGGGACTAGTTTGTAGAATATGATTGATGCCCTGCCTTCTTCGGAAGGTGGGGCTTTTTTGTTGGTGAGTTAAAGGGCCAATAGACTATTTATTGAGAACAAGGAGGAGTTTGTAATGAACCCAAGAAAAAGAAAACTTTTGAAATTGAAGGCACGCGCAGCCAAGGAAGCCGCTGCCGCCGAACAAGCAGCGCCAGCCACGGAAGCGCCAGCCAAGGAAGCACCAGCTAAAGCAGCGCCAAAAAAGGCTCCAGCCAAGAAGAAGGCCGCCACCAAGAGCATCTTTGGAAGCAAAAAGAAAGAGTAGTCAACTACTTACTACTGAATAGAAGTAAGGAGAACTCTGTGAATGGCTGTACCAACTTTAACGCCCAAGAGTCAAACTAGCACTGTTATATTGACTTCCACTGGAAGCGCTATAACGACTCAAAACGGCGCCGGCAACACAACACACTATCCGTTTGGGATTTATGCAACTCCCGGCGGCTCACTCTATGATGCAAATTTCATTTCTGGCGCCTCTGATCAAGTTGCTTTCACCTATAAGAAGTTGGGCGGAGATGTGCTTGATATCGAGCTTACTGTTGGCAACATCTATGCTTCATACGAAGAAGCAGTATTAGAATATTCTTATCAGATAAATGTTCATCAAGCCAAAAATGTTCTTTCCGATCTTCTTGGTATGTCAACCGGAACTTTTGATCATGATGGACAGATGACCGGCGGAGATGCCTCCGGCTCGGCAGTTAATCTTTCTTTTCCTCGATTTGAGTTCACCTATTCTAAGAGGGTTGCTGATGGGTTCGCCCAAGCCGCCAATGCCGGCGGCAACCGTACCATGTATTCTGCATCCTTCTCTATAACGGGAACCGTGCAGGATTATGATCTACAGACTATCATTTCAAGATCTGCGCATCAAGACAATGATGCAGCCACGGGAGATCCCGTACTTTATGCTGGATTGGTCGGAAATAAAAAGGTTAGAATAGAGAAGGTATTTTATAAAACTCCTCAAGCAATGTGGAGGTTCTATGGTTACTATGGTGGCTTGAATGTTGTCGGAAACTTGAATTACTATGGGCAATACTCAGACGATACAACCTTCGAGATAATTCCGGCTTGGCACAACAAGCTTCAAGCCATGGCTTATGAAGATCATTTGTGGACAAGGCTTTCTCACTATTCTTATGAGCTTCACAATAACAAGCTTCGCCTATTCCCAGTTCCAGATGGCTTTATGAAAAACATGTATGTTAATTTCAGTATTGATACTGATGGCTGGACGCAAGATAGTGATCGGACTTTCGGCGCCGATGGAATAAATAATATGAGCACTTTGCCTTTCGATAATGTGCCCTACGAGAACATTAACGCCATCGGCAAGCAGTGGATTAGAAATTACACCCTGGCGCTCTCTAAGGAGGTTCTAGGGCAAGTTAGAGGAAAGTTCGGGTCTATACCCATTCCAGGCGAGAGCGTTACCTTAAATGCTTCTGACCTGCTTGGACAGGCGAAAGAAGAACAGACTGCACTAAAAGAAGAGTTAAAGACAATACTTGATGAAATGACTTATAAAGCCCTCGCGGAAAAAGACGCTGCGATGGTCACAGCAATAGACACAGTTCAGCAAGAAATCCCAATGTTAATTTATCAAGGATAGGAGGTGAGACATGAGCAATGAATGGAAGCAGCCATCAGCACCTCCCCCTCCGCTGTTCCTGGGCAAGAAAGAAAGAGACCTTGTTAAACAGGTCAACGACGAGCTTATAGAGAGAGTAGTAGGTCAGACTGTGGTTTACTATCCAATCGACATCGAGAGGACGAATTATCACGATCTCTATGGTGAAGCATTAAAGAAAACTTTTCTTCCACCAGTTCGAGTTCACGCCCTTGTTGAATTCGACGGCATAAATACAAAGTATAGTTCGAACATCGGTTTGGATAAAGAATCTAGTCTCACGGTTCACTTCCACAAGAGGCGCCTAACCGAAGATCAGGACCTCTATGTGAGAGAAGGTGATTTTATTTTGTACGGAAGCATATATTACGAGATAGTTACTTTAGCAGAGCCAAAACAATTGTTTGGACAAATTGATCATTTATTGGAAATATCTGCTAAGTGCGTGAGAGCAAGAGAGGGACTATTCGATGCCACCTGATTATACACATACAGAAATTCAAGGCGCGAATGGAATTATAAAAGAAATAAAGTTTATGCCATCGACGCTTGAGGTGATTGATCGAGCATTGTTTAGGTTCGCGGATGAAGACCTGAACATACATGTTAATACGAACAAGGGGTGGAATAAGGTTCCAATCATCTGGGTCTCGGCAGAAAGAGCATTTCAGATTAAGGATGATAAGAATTTAAGAGATTCACAGGGTTCTTTAAAACTTCCCCTTATAACGATTGAAAGAGCGTCGGTTGAGAAAGACGCATCATTCAAAGGAACTTTTCAGGCCCATGTTCCAGACTCTGGTGTCGCAAGAAGAATAACTTTGCCGTCCGGAAAGGTCATTAAGCACGACAAAACTTCGAATTTTCAAAACGCTTGGTCTGCAAGACAATATGGGAGCCCTACCAACCCACAAGTTGGTCATGGCCAGCTTAATTTCCCAACAGACAAAGCAAACCAGAGCAGAGTTGTGATGCAGACAAAATATTTGCCTGTCCCTGTTTATGTAAAAGTTATGTATTCCTTGAAGATTAGAACAGAGTATGTTCAGCAAATGAATGATGTCTTTCAGCCCTTCGTTACGAGAACAGGACAAATGAATAGTTTCTTTATCTCTCACGAAGGACACCGATATGAAGGATTCATTGAGGGTTCTTTCGGTCAGACAAATAACATTGCTGAATTGGGCGAAGACGAGAAAAGCTATGAGACGAATATTGATCTTAAGATACTTGGATATTTGATGGGTGAGGGCCCTAACGATGAGAAGCCAAAGGTTTCTGTTGAAGAAAATGTTGTCGAAGTAAAGATCCCCAAAGAGAAGGTTATTGTTGGAGACATCAATACCTATCTTAAGAAGAATGCTGAGGGCAAAGGTTTTTACCGCGAGTAAAAGGATTTTGCCTCCCTACAGTACTATTTATTAAGTGAAAATGCTGTAATCACAGAAGTTAAGGAGACGCATATAATGGCTGACGCTAAAAAGTTTAGATTTGTATCACCAGGAATTTTCCTGAATGAGATTGATGAATCGTTCCTACCCGCACAACCTACAATACCTGGTCCGGTAATCATTGGTCGAGCAGAAAAGGGTCCGGGCATGATTCCCGTAAAGGTTAATACCTGGTCGGAGTTTGTTGATATCTTCGGATATCCAATGGCCGGTAACGGCGCGTCCGATGATGTTTGGAGAGATGGTAACTATTCTTCTCCAACTTATGGCGCATATGCTGCGCAGGCTTATCTCGCATCCGATGTCGGTCCTGTAACATATGTCCGTCTCATGGGAACTCAGCATGCAAACCCAACAACCGATACCGGCGAAGCCGGCTGGACAACCACCAACACTCCAAACACGACTTTTGGCGACAACGGGGGCCCATGGGGTCTGTTTGTTTTCCCATCTTCGAGTTCTGATGAATCCTTGACTGGCTCACTGGCTGCCGTTTGGTATATGCAAGATGGCATCCCTGCGCTCTCCGGTACCGCACCCACTGGTGGAACCTCCGGTGTAGCGCGCCAAGGCGCGGGACAGGTTATACAATCAGACGCTAGCGGTCAATTCAAAGTCAAGATTCTTCGAGACAGCAACACTACTATAGATGAAGATATAACTTTCAGCCTTGATCCAAATAGCGATAAGTTTATCCGCAAGATGTTCAACACCAGCCCAATAAAAGCTAATCAGGCTTCGGATGTTAAAGATGATTCTTCTAAATATTACTGGCTTGGGGAGACATACGAAAGACACCTTGTAGAGAATTCTCTTGTTGGCGCCGCTGTTCGCCATGGCGTGATCATGTCCATCACTTCCGGATCTTCTAACGACGGCGCGCATGAATGCAAAATGCCTTATCGAGATGCTCACTCTGGGTGGTTCTTCTCTCAGAATACTTCCGCAGACACCAGCAGCTATGATTATAATTCTATGCAGAAGCTGTTCAAGTTTGTTGGTATTAATGGCTATGGTGAGTGGCTGCAAAACAATATTAAAATTTCAATCGCAAACATAAAAGCTCCGTCCAATGATAATGTTAAGTATGGTACTTTCGATGTTATCTTGCGCAAAGCATATGATAACGATTTGGCTACTGTTGTTGTAGAACAGTTCTCAAATTGTACTCTTGATGCTTCATCGCCAGACTATGTTGGCCTTCAGATCGGAACTATAGCGCGCAACTGGGATCAGGAGGAAAATCGCTTCCGTGAGAATGGCGACTACCCAAATCGTTCCAAATATATTCGAGTCGTGTTGCACGATGATGTGTCCTATGGTTATGCAGACCCATCCCTGCTTCCGTTCGGTGTCTATGGTCCTCCAAGATATAGGGATTTCGCCTTTATCAGTGGTTCCACCATAACCTCCGAGTTGCCCGCGACTGCACCAGAGAGCCATGCGTACACCTCACCGGCTAAGGCATATGCTCGGTTCAACACCGTAGGCCCAGATGCATCCCCCACTCACGGCTATGGCGGTATCACTACCACCTTTATAAGTTGGTGGGGCGACAGAGACTATGGCCACGGGGCACAGGACTTCCGTCTAGACTTCCCTGATGTTGGTATCCGAAGCACAGATATTCAAGATGGTGCCGTTTGCACAAAGAATGCGTACTTTGGTCTTCATACTGGAAAAACAGGTTCTTCAACGGTGTTCGACGCCGGCTATTCCGATTATCTGAGAACTAAAGGCGAGGGGCTCCAATCTGCTTGGACCGACACTTATGGAGCAACTAGCTATGGAGCCTATTTGGATCCTCAGTGGGTATTCTCTCTCGATGAAATCCTCGTGACGAGCGGATCCGCTTACGGAACTGGCGCGCCGTCAAAAATGCTCGCTAGTGCGCACTGGCAGTCTGGCTCTTATAAGGCAGGAACATCTTGGAATGCATCTTCGATATCGGGGCTGGGCGCCGCAAGGTACCAGAACATTCTTGATTCTAAGATCAATAGGTTCACTGCGCCTATGTTCGGCGGCTTTGATGGGCTGGATATCGTGGAGAGAGATCCTTTCCGGAACAGCAGAATTGAAGATACTGAGACAGAAGTTGGAAACTATACTTATCACACGGTCAAGCGAGCAATCAACACAGTCGCCGATGCAGAAGTCGTCGAGTGTAATGCAATCAGTATGCCTGGCCTCACAAACGAGGGCTTGACCAAATATCTGATTGATGTTTGCCAAGAGCGAGCAGACGCCATCGGCATCATCGATGTGAAGAACGGGTACAAGCCGCGGCATGAGTCAAATAACTCTGCTGCGGACCGCAAGGGCAATACAAACACTGTCCTTTCTAGCATGAAAGATCGTAATCTGAACAATAGCTATGGCTGTGCTTATTATCCGTGGGTTACCATCCGCGACGATAACACTAACACTTATGTCAAGGTACCGCCTTCAGTCGTCGCTTTGGGGACATTTGCTAACACAGAAAGGATGGCTGATGTATGGTTCGCCCCTGCCGGATTCCAGCGTGGCGGACTTTCACAAGGCGCCGCAGGTGTGAATGTTGTAGGCGTTGAGACTAAGTTGACATCAACAAATCGCGACGATCTATATGAAATCAACATCAATCCTATCGCTAGCTTCCCAGCAGAAGGTATCGTTGTCTTTGGACAGAAAACCTTGCAAGCTACTCGATCAGCGCTTGATCGTATCAATGTTCGCCGGCTCTTACTGTATGTTAAGAAGGGTATCTCTCAGATCTCATCTACAACGCTCTTCCAGCCCAATGTCGAGGAGACTTGGAATGGGTTTAAAGTGAGAGCAGATGAGTTCTTGGCGGATGTTCAAGTGCGGTTCGGCATTGACGAATACAAAGTCGTTCTCGACGGAACAACAACCACGCCTGATTTGATTGATCAAAACATCATGTATGCTAAGATCTTCATTAAGCCAACTAGAGCTATCGAGTTCATCGCAGTTGACTTTATCATCACAAGGTCGGGAGCATCGTTCGAGGACTAACAAAATTAAGGGGGCTTTTCTGTCCCCGACACTATTTATTAATAGACTGAGGAGAAAAACTAACAATGGCAGCAGCAACATCAAATTTTTGGGCAAATGCATCAGCGACAAGCGATCCTAAAAGAGCTTTTAGATTTAAAGTTACGATGACCAATACGGGCATGCTTTGGTATGCCAAGAAAATTAACAGGCCGACTTTTACCCTCACAGAAGCAAAACACGATTTTATGAATCATAGCTTTTATTGGCCATCACGAACAGAGTGGAATGAAGTTAGTATGACCCTCGTTGATCCTATGGAGCCTGATATGGCGAGCACCCTGTCTGAATTTATAAAAGTAGGTAAATGGGCATTACCATCTACCCCTACGGCCAAGATGACCTCTCCCTCCAAGAAGGCAATGCAAGACGCGATTGGTAGTGTTCAAATTACTCTTATAGACGAAGATGGCGAGGCGAAAGAGAAGTGGACGCTAATGAACGCTTGGATCAAAGAGATAGAATTTAGCGAGCTTGATTACAGCAGTGACGACCTTACCGAGATAACAGTGAAATTGCGTTATGACTGGGCCCAACTTGAAGCAGGCAGCAAGACCTACTTCTCTACCGGCGTATAATCATAACAATAAATTGTCTATTATTTGATACCATCTCCTATTTATAGAAGACAAGGGAGATAATTTAATGGCTTTTTGGACATTACTCAGTGCACAACCCAAATCTAAACACCTTTTTAAGGTTACGATGGGGGGTGAATTTGTATACTGGGCGAAATCTGTTAGCAGGCCCAACATTTCTTTGATGGCGCTGGATCAAGATAAGAGAACGGTACCAGGAGCATCAACTTTTATATCTGTTCCGAAGCCCATAACCAAGAATGATTTTAAATTTGAACCTGTAGAAATTGTATTTGTTGATATGGAATCCCACGGTGATGATCCAACACTTAAACTCTTGACGATGCTCGATATAGCCGGCTTCGGCAAGCTTGCGCAAGGCAACTCAGCAAGAGACTTTAGCAACAAATTAAAAAGCGCGGTGGGAACTCTGAGGATAGACCAAATCGGCGCTGATTCAGGGAAGGTTATAGAGTCCTGGACACTAAACAATGCTTGGCCGATGAGTATAGACTTTGGACAACTGTCGTATTCGGAAGACGGGTTCTTGGAGGTCAAAACAAGCTGGGTTTATTCGGGCTTTACATATGAACACAAGGGGGCCAACAAAACCATCGGCGCCGCCTTCTCATCGGCCGCAAACACCGGCGGCAAGGTTGGAGGTTCAAGCAGCACCACAACTGTGGTCACCACAGAAACTACCAACGGCGACGGAGAGGCAGGGAAAACTAAAAGCACCTCGGTGGAAGTTAAAGGCACCCTCCCTTGATCGCTAATAAAATAAATCTATTTGACAACTATTTAATAATAGGTTATATTATAAACTAACACTAGAGGTGAATATGAGAGATAACAGCAAGCGCGTTTCCGCGGCAGCAGATCCTGCCCCGCAAGCAGTCGCACCCGATGCATCAGCATTGAACTTTGCAACCCCAACAGAATTTGTTGGATTACCATCCAAGGGAAGATACTATCCAGAAGGGCATCCGCTCCATGGCCAAGACACGATTGAGATCAAGTTTATGACCGCGAGAGATGAGGACATTCTTACATCCCCAACTCTTCTAAAGAAGGGCTTGGCAATTGATAGATTCCTTCAGAGCGTCATTATTAATAAATCAATAAATGTCGACACACTGTTTTCTGGAGACAAAAACGCTATCGTTATATCTTCTAGGATCAATGGATTTGGAGCAGACTATACAACAAAGCTTTCCTGCCCAGCATGCCAGACAACAGTGCAGAACAGCTTTGATCTTTCTGAAGTACTTATGTATGGGGGAGATGACTATGGCGAGTACGACATAGCGCCAACAGATGTGGGAACATTTATAATAACTCTTCCCAAGACCGGTGCGGATGTAGAGGTTCGACTTTTGACAAGTAAGGATGAGAACGAGTTGGCTGCAATGATGCAGCAAAAGAAGAAGAAAAAAGCACTAGAAACAAACTTGACCGATCAGCTTCGAAAGGTTGTTGTCTCGATTAACGGAGTAACCGACCAGAGATCTCTTAATCAATTTATTATGAATCTTCCTGCTTTTGATTCACGATATCTTCGCGCAGCATATCTTAAAGCTGTGCCTGGTATGGACATGAAACAAGATTTTACCTGCGAAAACTGCGGTTTCGAACAGGAGGTCGACATCCCGATGACGGTTGACTTTTTTTGGTCTAACAAATGAGTACATCGCTCATGTTTATGAGGAATTCTTTCTCTTAAAATACCATGGTAATTGGTCATTTATGGAAGCATATAATTTGCCAATAACAATTAGACGATGGTTCCTCCGACGACTTGGAGAACAGATAGAGAAAGAAAACAAGCAATACGAAGACGCTGAGAGGAGTTCTAAGTCCGGAAGACGGTAATGTCTTCTGGCTCTTTTCTTTATAGTAAACTAATTACATCAAGGAGAGTTTTATTATGGTGAATGCCTTTATTGTTAGTGAAGAGGATATTGATGTTACCTTGAGAGAGTCTTTACAGACCGAGCAAGATAACCCCCGCCGTCGACGCCGCCGCCGCCGCCGAGCCTCAACTCCTCCACCCACTTCCACGCCGCCTCCCGCCGAAAAGACGCAGCAGGAGCAGCGGCTTCAGAAAATTATAGAACTCTTTAATAAAGACGGAGAGGAGCACGGCTTAAAACAAGAAGACTTTGCTCACATACAAGCTGTTTTTGATTCCGCAACTGTCCACCAACAAAAGCGGAGAGAGATGAAAAGACAGCCCCATCTCCGCCGCCCCCAGTTTCGAAAGACAAGGGAGCCTGTCTCTCTTGGCGAAATTGTAGATTATAATGAGTTGTCGACTCTTCAAAAATTAAAGCGCACCCATCTTTATGGAGCGCTTCTCGGCTTTACTCACCCTGATGGAACCAGGCCCCCAGAAGGGATCAAGAAATATTTAAATGTTGACGACGAGGAACTACAAATTTATCGTTTTAAGAAAATCGTCTGGGTTGGCAAAGAATTAAGATATGCTGTTCCATACCAGGATGTTGAAGATTTCGAGCTTAGAAATTTCGCTACTGAAGAGGGGCCAGAAGAGGAGGAAGAAGAGCAAGAGGATGAAAAAGAAAAACCAGCACAGATTATAATTCCAGACTGGAATCCAAGCCCCGGTCAAGCCATAAACTGGATGGGCAAGACATCGTTTTCCGGCGACACTGCCGGTAAAATGGTTAATGATTTTCTCAAAGACAAGCCAGGAATTGGAAGATATGCCTATGAATTCTCAAAGCTACTGAGAGTTTTTGCTACGATGAAGCTGATTCAAGTCGCCAAGGGCGCAGCCGTGGACCACAGCAAGTTACTTAAGTCAAAGGAGGCAGAACTAGACAAAGAGGATGCAGAAAAGAAGGCTCAGAAGAAGGCTTCGTACGACGCCAGAAGGAAGAGGGTAGCAAAAAGGAGAGCCATGGACGCCGCCAACCGGGATCTGGCCATGCGCATGGGCGGCCCACAAGAATCCCCAGGCGCCACACTCCAAGAAGTGATCTCGCCCGGATTACTCAAAGATATAGAGGATCAATTTAAGGACTATTTAAAAAGCGTTGTAAGGCAGGCAATCGGCGAAGCAGATAACAAAGAAGAGTTCGGCAAGTTTGTCGAAGACGAAATTAAAAAACTTAAGGTCGCAAAAGCAAAAGTAGATGCATCTGAAGATCTAACCAAGGCGTATAATGATGTTAGTGATTATGGCAAACTGGTAGGTCGGCTAATGATAAAGTTAGCAAATATTCTTGATAAAAATTGGAGAGACCTGTTCCCCGCGCTAGACAAGGAACCCGAAGAGGAGGAAGAAGCCGTGAAAGAACCAACAGGAACAGAAGAAACAGAAGAAATAGAAGAGATGCTAAACGAAGACAAACTTACAGAAATAGTTATAGACTTTAACGAGATCAGAAAGAATGAATTAAACGAAAGCTTTCTTGTTATGTTTGGAGCTTGGATTAAACACATATTAGGAGCTATGCTAGGAGACTTTAACATCCCTGTATCAGTTCGAGGAAGCAGGGGCGAAGTAGAGTCTTTTGCTAGGGCAGTTGGTAGTGAGAAGAAATATATCGAGACAGCAAAGAGATATGGACTAGATCATCCAAATACATATAAGAGCCAAGCAAGGCTCGGCACAGCAACCAAAGGTTTCGAAAAAGAGACAGGCATTAAGTGGCCATTTAAATAGGGGGCATATTAAATGGGTGATGATAAATTTAAAGATATCCAAAAGCTTATCGATCAGCATAGAGATGGCTTGGTACCATTACTTGAGGCAGAGAATAAACTACTTCTAGAATATTATGCGCTCCAAGAAGACGGCCTAGAGACACTCGAAGACAAAATCATCCGCCTTGACCGGATATTAGAGAAGAAAGAAGAAGAACTAGCTATAGCTCATGAGCTAGATGATATGGGTTTACGCCTGGAGGGCCATCTCGACACTGTATATGGAGCAGAAGAGGCAAGATTAAGGCTCCAACGCGAAGAAATTGCTTTAATGAAGCAAAAGGGCACTCTTGAGGGAAAGGCCTACAAGCTAGCCCTTAAAAAAAATACAGAGGAACAGAATGCACTAAAGGCCAGAAAAGAAGCAGCAGAGCATACTGAAGGTGCAATTGCTCGCTTTACTGGTATAAGCAAAAAGCCAGTAAGCGGCATTGCAAAGATGTTCGCGAACCCAGAGGCCTTCGCTGACGGATTTAAAGACAGCATGGGCGATGTGATCTCGGTTACAAATATCATGACTTCAACTGTCGATAAGATGATAGAAGAGTCAATGGCTCTGGCTGTGGAACAAGACGCCGCGATATCGAACTTTAGAATGGCCACCGGCGCAACAGGCGACTTTGATAAGGAGATCCATGACCTAGAGCGCTCACTTTGGCAAACCGGAGTAACTTCGGCCGAAGCCGGCGAGGCAGTACAAAACTTGTATCTAAATGTTAGTGGTTTCTCGGAAGAGGCACCAGAAGTCCGCAAAGAGATGGAAGGCATGGTCGCCGTGCTGGCCGAAGTTGGCGTTGCCGCGTCTGATTCCACCAAGAATATCCAATTAGCCGTTAAAGGCTTGGGAATGTCTAAGACAGAAGCAACAATGCTTCAATCTGAATTACGATCCTTCGCACAAGGTATCAATGTCTCGGTCGCCCAACTTTCGAAAGACTTTAACACAATGGGCCCACAGATAGTAGCGATGGGCGACAAGGGCGTAGAGGCATTTGAGAAATTGCAAGTTACAATGAAAGAGACTGGATTGGAGATGCAGACAGTGCTCAAACTTGTCGGGCAATTCGATACTTTTGATGGCGCTGCAAAATCAGTTGGTAAGCTTAACGCCATGCTCGGCGGCCCATATTTGAATACACTTGAGTTGGTTTCAGAGACAGATCTCGGAGCCAGAATGGAGAAATTGAGAGAAGGCGTACTGGATGCTGGATTGGCGTTTGATGATTTGAGCTATTACCAGAAGAAGGCATATACAAGCGCGCTTGGCCTAAATAGTGAAATGGAGCTAGCTATGTTCCTCGGCAACAATATGGATCAAATTATTCCGGAACAAAAGACTGCCGCAGAACTGGAAGAGATGGCTATAGAAGCGGCAGAATTTAAAGATGTAATGGAAGAACTCAGGCAGACCGGCGTGGCTTTTGCTATGTCTATGAGGCCAGTTACGCTGTTCTTAAAAGATGTACTTAACATAATCCAGTTTATGCATCCTGTCCTCGCACCGCTCGTCACGGTCTGGGCCGCTTGGAGGATTGGCATGGCGGCACACGCGGTCATTATGAAAATCCATACTACTGCAACTATGGCCAGCGCCACGGCGGCGGGCTATCATATAACTGTTGAGCAGGCCAGTCAGGTGTCGATGCACAAAAGTACCGTAGCCCGTATACTGATGACGAAAGTAATGGGACTGTCAACAACAGCAACATGGGCCCAGATAGGCGCCGTTAGCGCCCTTCTCATAGCCCTTGGCCTCGTCTTTATATTAATATATGTCGGCTCCTCACCAAGCCTCATTGCTGTTGTCGGCATACTGGCCCTCGCGATGTTTGGCCTTGCATATGCAACGAATGTTCTCGGATGGTCGATAGCGCCTGTAATCCCGGTTCTCTATGCATTCGGCGGAGCAATGCTGATGATTGGTCTAGGAATCGGCATAGCCGCCGCCGGTATGGCCCTATTTGTTGGTTCTATAGTTGATCTCGCCGGCGTCAATGGGGAGTTATTTCAAACCGCTCTCGCGCTTCTCGCTGTTGCTGCCGCGCTTGATGAGATCCCATTGACGAAAACAATCGCCCTGTCAGCCGTTATTCTGCCTCTTGCCGCCATGGCACCTGTTGCAATGGTCGCAGCGGCCGGCGCCAGTGCAGTAACACGAGGAGTGGGAGGTACATCACCCACTGCCGCTGCCGCAGGCGGAGGAGGCACATCAGTGATCAATGTTACTTTAGATGTTGGTGGTGATAAATTTGCCGTAGCAGTCAACAATGTTGAGGTGGTCAGAGACGCCGGCGATGGTATGGCTCAATCGATTGCTAAAATGTTCAAAAATAGCATGGCGTCTTGATCTTCTGCATGCAGCAAGGCAAAGAATTCTTTAAAGGGTCTATTTATTATATAAAGGGAGGCAACATATGACAACAACAGCCCAAAAGCTCCAAAAATCGGTCATCAAAGATAAAAACGGCGAGCCGCGGAAAGATATCCCCGCTGAAGCGCTAATAATTCGGCATGTGGCCACTGGCCAATCTGTCTGGATGTCGGGCTATGGTATATCGGAGTTTCAAGACACTCTGACCACAGATTGGAATAGCGAAAATGTCTTCGGAAGAATGGATCCGATAATGTCATATAAGGGCACAACGAGAAAGATAACTTTGGGATTGGTATCAGAGAGTTTGCCGGAGGATGAATGGAAACAGGCAATATCAAGATTAATGAAAATGCAATATCCAGTTTATCACCCGTTTAAGAACGACAAGCCAAATTCCTTGGCCATTCAGAGCCCTCCAATTGTTACTGTATGGTTTATGGATTTGATACAGGGCAATCTCGCCGGCGACGGCCTGCTCTGTGCAATGGATGGGTTCGCCTATACTCCAAAAATAGGCTTTACTCCAGAAGACAGCCCTTATATTCGCTTCGGCGGCCCCCAATCCGGCATAATCGGCGCCTCTGCGAAACTATCGGCAGCAGAAATAAGTCTTAAGTTCAACTTCACTGTACTGCACGCTGAAACTAACGGTTTCCAACAAAACGAACAAGGTCGATATGAATGGATCGCCGGCGACACCACCGGAATATTTGGCCCGTCTGATGATAATTTTTAATAATAGAAAAAGAGGATAGACATGTCTAGATATAGATCACATAATGTGCTAGTAACAACGCTGGAAAGCGATATATACCACGACTTTCTTGACGAAAGAGGTCTCAAAGTTTTGACTCACCATAGAACGCCCATTTGGACGCCCATGACTGATGAAATGAGGAACTCCTTTAACAAGGCCGCTCGGACTTGGAGACTTGGCGATAGATTTTGGAAATTGGCAAATGAATTTTATGGAGATTCGAGCCTATGGTGGTGCATTGCTTGGTTTAATGGAAAACCGACTGAAGCTCATATGAAAGCTGGAGACACAGTTTTGATTCCGGTGCCCGTTGAAGAGGTTTTGTCGCTCTTTAACTTCGGTTCGAGGTAATAAGAAATGGCTAAGAAACCGCCCGCGGGTAAAATCTGCATCAAGGTTGATAATCTTGGTAACTGTACAAAATCGAGAGACGCCATCGGTGGCGAAACCGCCTATGTCGCCGCGGCCAACATCGCCGGCGTTATGCCGATGGATCTAGAACAGTCTAAGGCTGATTTAGATAAAAACGCGGCAGACCTCCTTAATGAGATTACAGAAAACAAACCTTCAATGCAAAGGAGGAATTCCATTGCGCAGTCTTGCTTTATGCTTTTTAATAATGACTTTTTTGAGAAGCACCACTGGCAATTGCTGAACGGCGCAGGGCCCTATCGTGATGATATCTGGCCGATGGTTAAAGCAAAATGGCCCAAGGAGTACACGGCCAGCGGGGTATACCCTGAGCCCAACAGCGCGGGCGACCTACAAACCCCTGGGTATGTAGCCGGTGGCGGGCGCGCTTTCGGCACCGGGCCCCATAAAATTCGCCAAAGAATTTTGATGCTTGAGTCTCACCCAAAATGTGATTCGACTGTACTTAATAGGATTAAGTCCCGCCCAAACCAGAACCTGATGGATACATTAACTCCGACTGAGTTTTCTCAACTAATTCCAAAACTTAGATTATTTAAAGTTATGAGAGAGCCTGACGCTGCTGCACAAGAAGGATCATATGCGGTTGAATTTGAATTTAATCCTGCTAATGATTTAGAAGGAATTGTAAATACGGTTAGTGATGGCTTTGGCGGCTCTTTTCATACAAGAGGAAGCGGAGTAGGAGTAAAATCGTTTGAGTGGAAGTATTTGGGCTCAGATCCTTATACAGCAACGAGAGACTTAGAGGCAACTTTAAAAATTTACTTTCAAAGTTGGCCTGAGTTGACGAAAGTGAGAAAAAGAACGGTCACAATCCCCGCCCAAGGTAGTAGCCCGGCCAAAACGAAGACCGTGGAGTACCGGTATCTAGATTTAATTATTCAAGCCAATTGCGGCGATGAACCGGATCCAGGATCCAGCCGCCGGATTTATGAGCCTGGATGCTATGAGATCGCGGTCGAGGCTGGCTGGAATTTACCAACAGTAGGCCCGATTGGCGGAGGAGTAGGGAGAGATGACGACAAGCGTATAGCAGATTTAAGAAAATTTATTGCCGCTTCAGTCGAAAGATATTATTTGACCATGGTTTCGCACGATATTAGCTTCGAACAAGATGGTACTTTTGAGCTTACTATTAACTACAGGGCGCGCTTGGGATCTACATTGAAAAGTCGAAAATTCAATGTTCTCCTGCCCGGCGGCGGCAATGACAAAGACGGCCCCGCCGCAAAAATAGAGGAATATCGTCTCGCAATTAAAACGGCGAGAGATGACGAGAGGCAACAAGCCGGCTCTCCCGGCCCTGCTAGCGCCACACCAGACGACGAAGAAGACCCAGAATCAAAAAGGCTTAAAAAACAGTTGGACGCATATGTATCCCGCCGTCTTTTTGATTTTCATAACTATATTGTGTCAGCATTGTCTCAAAGGGGCATGGTCCATGCAGCCACAATGGATCGTAATGAATGGTTAGCGTTCATGAACTTCGACAAAAACAGAGGAGGCGTTAATGCAACTTTTGGCTTGCCGCCGAAACTGTCCGATAGTTCCGGCGCGATCTTTAGGAAACCGCCTAGTCTCGACAATTTCAGCGATGCCGAAGGTAAACCGAAACCGCAACATTCACTTCTGCATAGCATCGGTGAAACTTTTGTTGAACACTCAGAGGAACAAGCAGAAGTCTATGAAGACGAGCTGGAAAGGCGGTATACCGGGTCTGGTAATACACGATCTTTCATGGCCAGCAAGATGTTCAACTTACCTCTTGCCGGCGGTCCTGGTGCCCATTTCTTTGAGTTCATATATTTTGGAGATTTGCTGGGAGTTGTGCTTGACTGGGTGTTTTTTGATCTAGAGCGCGATGTCGGCGCTGGAGTGGTGTTGAGAGATCCCCTAGGAGGCGTCAGTGACATTACTTGGTGGACAACTCTAACAGGAGGAAATACATCGGGTCGGCAGCTCAGGGCTCAGTCACATAAAGTTCTTCGCAAGCCTGTGTCTGAAAGACTTAGAATCATATTGGGAAATGTAGAATTACCCGTCTTTGATTCTGCCGGCACCACTCGAATGGTTAACCTTGCGCACATCCCTATTCCTTATGACGCTTTTCTAAGCTTTATCGTTAGAAAGGTATTATCCCCAAAACGATCTTTTTATTCTCTCTCTTCTTTCATAAAAGATGTTGTTAAAGAGTTTATCACTTCAAGCCTAAACAGCAATTGTTTTGGCGGACTGTTGGCTGATCAGAAGCAAGTTCGCACAACAGCGCATATTATTTCGCTGCCGGCCATCTCTATCGGCTCCATGGCGATAAGACAACCTGGGTCTACAACAGCGGATGATCCTATAACTTTCTCAAACTCTACCATCGCGAAGAGAGCGGTCGGAAGAGGCGCTAGCTGGTATGGAACAGCATATGGCTCTGGATATCACATCTCAACAGCGGCCGGCGGCCACTCGGCCGCCCTTATTCCACTCCCTAACTCTCATGTTTTTTGGAAACAACAAGTGACCAAACCCGTCAGCACCGCCGGCGACTCAAAGAGCGTCTTTGGCGCCATCTCTGGGTACAATACTTTGCATGCGCATGAAATATCCGCGGATAATCCACTTCCTTGTTTTAGTGAAAATAGTCCTTATTCGACTGGGATATCCGGTTTTGATCCCGATGGATACGACTTTATATTCATTAACGCAGTCAACACCAAACCTCAATTGTACGGAATATTTGATCTCGATGCGTGGAAGAACGCCAACCCGGGTGTATTGACTCTTGATACAGATGGAGATAAAAAACGAGGAATTCCTCATTATACTTTCGGAGAAAACCAAGGCCTGCTTAAAAAGGTGTCTTTTGAAAAAACAGATCAAGAATTCTTGCCAGAAGCAAAATATGAAAAAGAAGGCTCAAATGCAATCAATCAACTGGCGGCAGTCTATGATGTTACTTTTGAATTAGTAGGGACACCCAGATTCCAGCCGGGTGAATATGTTTACTTTGATCCAGTAACGATTGGACTAGGGCACCCTAATCAATACAGTTCCCCCACCACCCGATCAGTGTCGAATTTGATGGGTCTAGGGGGATATCATCTAATAATACAGGTGTCTTCGGTTATCAAGCCAGGTGAATATTCTACAACATTAAAAACTCGCTGGGTCACAGGCGGTCAGCCGTCGGCGGAAAACATGTTTTCCGCTGTCGGAGGACCGGTCAGCCGTCGGTGAAGCCAACCGTCAGCTTGATGCCGTTTTACGCGCCACAACATCTTGGAGGATATACTAGGTAATGGCACTCTATTCAGATGGAAAAACAACTTCTGCTAAAGAAATTCTCAAAAGAAAAAGCAAATACAATGCTAGAATAATTGGAGGCATGACCAACCGCCGTCATTTGATTTGGCAAAACAAAAAAATTAAGGATTTTATTAATTCGGAAAGAATTTTTTTTGGAAGAGTCGATCACGAAAACGACCCTATTGTTGTAAAGTCGTCAAATCTTAAGTCAATAGGCAAAGATAGAAATGTCTTAGCGGTTAACTTTGTTGCTGATGCCTTTATGGATCTTAGTGGGAGATTTGAGAAAGCGCTGCGCTCTGGTCACGCTAAGGGAAATGTTGAGCCATTTTCTTCATTCAAGGCAATAAAAGCTTATGACAACATAAGGAGCGCTTACAAAGGAGTATTGGAATTTCGCAGGTCTCGATTCCTGGCCACCGCGGCAGTCTCCGACTGGAGGAAAGATATATTAAATTTCGAAACTTTCTTGCCGTTTTTTGGAGGCTCCATCCAGAGTGACTCATTGGTGCTGCCAATTACGCGATCTGGTCTTTTAAAAACCACCACTACATCACCCCTGTCCTCTGGTTTGATGGTAGAATTTTTTAAAGGCGATTACAATAATGATATGCTGAAGTATGAGAATTTCTACAAACAAAGAGATTTCAAGCTCCTAAAGAACATGGCCTATCAGCACGGATTTGTCGTCGACAAACATATCCCTTGGCGACTAGTCGCGGATATAGGATCTCCAAACATGGCGCCGTATATTAGAAAGTATTTTCCCCACCAGATGGATCATGACTTGTTTTTTCCGGAATTTTATAAGAAGGCCTATTCTGGCGACATAAATCATATGATAGAAACAGCAGTGTATTTTTATAATTCTTTTGTTAATAGGTTTCCAAGACATATTGGTGTTGATTGCCAATCCTCGCGCAAGAAGCCCAAAGTCAAGAAGCTTCAGCGCGTTACTTTTGAGCAAGTAATCGACGAGGGGATCGATCTTTATTATTGGATCAGCCTTTATGTGGTGGCGAGGAACAACGAAGAGGGCCTAGGTTATGGGGAGTCAACCATGATAAAGATTATTGAAAATGCCGTTGATTTGGGAAAATCACTTGACAACACCGCTAGTTTGAGATATATTAATAGTAAGTTCAATAATGTAGAACACAATGCTGGATCTATTTTTCATGACGACACAAGAAGGGAAATGTCCGTTGATCCGGACGCCACCGAACAAAGTGTTGATGAAGTAGTTAAGATGAGCGTTCAAACATCGAATTTTAAAACTTACTAGGTAAAACTTGATATTCCAAACGCTAGACGACAAAAACGAATGTGTCGGTATATACGCAGAAGGGAAACTTTCCTTCGACGATCTTCCTGATGACTTGACAGCCTGCTGGGCACCAGTCCCTTATCTGGAAGACAGGGAAATAGAGTATGCCTCGCTTTATTGCGAAGGCAAGACTCCCGATCAAGTCTGCCCAGACAGCTTGAGGGATGACTGGGATGACTGCAACGAGAAAATGAAGGCATTTTACCGCTCCTTTATGCTTGGGCAGGTAAATCTCGACGAAAACTGCTTTTTCGATCTTGTTCCCATCCGTTTCCTCATCAAATACTGCGAATTGAGGACAAAAATCACAAAGCATGTCCTAGACACCTACGAGAAACCAAAAAACTATGATTATTTGCTGAAAATGACGAAATTGCTCACCAAGATCAGCCATAATAGGCTAAAAATCGACCTTTCTGGCCTAAATTCGTCAATGCACCGCGAAAAGACACGCAGATTCCGAGAAAAGGCACAAAACCTACCAAAATATGTCCGTTATAACCTATTCGGCACCAAAACAGGCCGTTTAGCGACAAAAAGAAGCAGTTTTCCCATTATGACGATGAACAAAGAATTTCGCTCTGTTGTAAAGCCAAATAACGACTATTTCCTCGAACTCGACTTCAACGCCGCAGAGATTCGCACATTATTGGCGTTAGCGGGCGCAAAACAGCCCCTAGAAGACATCCACGCTTGGAACTTGGCTCAAGGTATGGGTCAAGGCGTAGAGACCCGTGAGGACGCTAAAAAGGCCTTCTTTTCGTGGCTTTACGACGAGAAGAAGAAAAACGATAAATTAGAACAGATCTATAAGAGGGATGATGTGAGAAATAGCCACTTTAAAGATGGGCAGGTGACGACACCATTCGGCAACACAATGCCGGCAGATCGTCACCATTCCCTGTCTTATCTTATACAGGGCACGACAGCAGAGATGGTGCTGCGGCAGGCGATCAAGATCGATGAGTTCCTCAAGGACTATAAGAGTTTCATCGCTTTCACGGTTCACGACTCAGTTATCATCGACATTTCGAAAGACGAGACAAACTTGGCTCCGAAGCTGCTGGGGATGTTCGCAGACACTGAACTTGGGCTCTTTAAGGTCAACGCCTCTTTTGGCGCCGATTTCGGAAACTTGAGGGAGTTGCAGAAATGAATGTAGTTGGTTTAGGCCAAGCAGGATGCAATATCGCAGACATGCTTTCAGAGTACCCTCAATACAAAATTTACAAGATCGATGTCGGTCTCGAAGGTAAAAGATGCTATGATGTTAAGCCACACAAAGGCCCAGAAGAATACGAAAAAAATGCCCCTTCAGTGAAAACTTTCTTTAGAGGAATTAAGGGCGAAACACTATTTATCGTCGGCGGTTCGGGACACATTTCTGCGATGTGCCTGAGAATAATGGAGCAAATAAAGGATAAATGCGAGTTAAGTGTGCTTTACATAAGGCCAGACACTTCTCTTCTCTCAAAGAACAAATCACTACACGAGAAAGCGACTTACAACATTCTTCAGCAGTTCGCTCGTTCGGGCTTGTTGAGGATGCTTTATCTCGTTTCGAATACAAATTTAGAAAAAATACTTGGCAATGTTCCAATAATAGGTTATAATAATAAGATAAACGAATTGCTTGTTTCAACAATTCACATGATAAATGTTTTTAAGAATTCAGACCCAGTTATGGGCAAGATAGAGGATCCAACAGAAGCAAGCCGAATAGCAACTTTCGGCATTTCAGACATCGAAGGAAATGAAGAAAAATCATTTTTTTCCCTTGACAGGACCAAGGAAAAGTGTTATATTTATAGTATCAATGAGGAAAGACTAAAGACTGAGGGAGACCTAAGAAAGAAAATCGTCGCAACCGTTAAAGCGCAGGCCGAGACAGAAGACATGAAAGTATCTTTCGGAGTATTCCCGACAAACTATGAACAGGACTATTGTTACATACTCAACTACACTTCTATTATCCAATAGGATAATTGATAAAACCAACCAGCATAACAGAATATTTGCTGTTATGACTTTAACCCAAAAGGAAAAAACAACATGGCTATAGACTTAGCAAAAATGCGAGCAAAGCTCGACGCAGTAAAAAATAGAGGCGGTAAAGCCGGCTTCTGGAAACCACCAGAGGGCGAATCTACCATTCGTATTGTACCAACCAAGGACGGCGACCCGTTCAAGGATTTTTGGTTCCATTACAACCTCGGCGACAACGCGGGCTTTTTGAGCCCAAAGAAGAATTTCTCAGAACCGGATCCTCTTGACGATTTCGTCCGCGCTCTCTGGCGTGAAAAGACAGATGAGAGCATCAAGCTCGCTAAAAAGCTTTGTGCCCGTCAGCGTTTCTTCGCACCTGTTCTCGTAAGAGGAGAGGAAGATAAGGGAGTTCAAATCTGGGGCTTTGGTAAGATGGCTTATCAGCAGCTTCTAGAACTGGTACTCAATCCGGATTACGGCGATATCACTGATACTGAGGACGGGACTGATCTCGTCATCAAGTACGAGAAGCCAGCAGGCGCTTCATTCCCCAAAACCACAATTACCCCCCGCCGACGAACTGGTCCACTATGTGACGATGCCGTTGGAGGTTCTGAGGAATGCGCGAAGCTTCTTGAAGGCATCCCTGATTTTGACGCGCTGTTTGAACGCAAAACGCCAGAGCAGGTACAAGTTATGCTTAATGAGCATCTCGATGCCGATACCGCAGGAGCTTCGGAGGATGTTGTCAAATATAACGACAACTCAACTTCCGTAGACGCTGCGTTTAACGATCTAATGAACGCGTAAAAGTTTCATTACCGCAGGGGGGCATGGGTTTATAGATGCCCCACCATTCAACCGCAGGGAAGGCACGGGTTTACAGGTGCCTCTTTTACAAGGAAACAAACTAATGTTTGGAATTAACAAAACTGCACTCAGCCTAGCGTTGTGTGCTTTCATCACCGTCGGATGTGGCGAAGAGGAATGCGAAGAGGATACTAGTGATACCGCTGTCGAATGTACAGAGACTACCACTACTACTTCAACTACTTCAACAACCACATCTAGCACAACAACTGGTACTTCTACTGGAACCTCAACGGGAACCACTACTAGTACTGGCGGCACAACAACCACAGGAGGAAAGTAAGATGGATTTTCTTAATAATACGAATGTGCGTCATGCCATCGCTCTTGTGATCGGCGCCGTGCTTGGCTATTTCGGGAGCGGCTTTATGAGCCCAACCGGCGATGTCGAGCAAGTTGTTGCGACAGAGAGCGCTCCAGTCCTAACCGCTGAAGCAGTCGTCGAAACCACTACAGAACCAGAGGCAACATCGCCCGAGGAAGTGGTTGAGACACCCGCCGAGACACCTACCGCAGAGTAGGGTCAGGAAGGCAACCGCAGGGAGGCATGGGTTTAAAGATGCCTCACCATTTTTATCAACAACAACAGCCATAGGGGGCAAAAATGACAGAACCAACATTCTATGATAAAATCAAGGCACTTGGTGCCACTGACGAAACAACCGTGAACTTCTCTTGGGAGGAGGGCTGCGATGTTTTTCACTACAACGAGACTC
>Ga0080013_1001899_pt1 | contig 26181 bp, 35 predicted proteins | sample ETNvirenome_6_85_FD_69236 | JGI IMG/M metagenome (GOLD analysis project Ga0080013, IMG submission 69236) | Marine viral communities from the Pacific Ocean - ETNP_6_85 (SPADES assembly) (version 2) | ecosystem: Environmental > Aquatic > Marine > Oceanic | place: Pacific Ocean | collected 2013-06-19
ACTCTCTATGGCCTTAGTATCCGACTTGTTCTCAATCGTAATACCTGTCTTAGATCCTAGTAAGTCCTGGAGTCTACGCTCAACCTCTTCCCGACTCATCTGATCTATCTTGCCGTGCAATACTTCCCGACGATCAACGATAAGTCCCCCGACTTTAAGCAACAGTCCTTGAGCTTGTATAGCCGCGTTAAATGCACCCCGACCCCAAGCATCATCTCGTAGCTTATACAAGTCCTCGACTGCTCGCTCATGCGTTAGCTCAAACTTTTTCTTAGCCTCCGACATCAAGCGTTCATACTCCCGACGTACGTGCGAATACTTATTGCCTTCTCGCATATACCTACCGATAACGACAGGATTCTTATATCCCGCCTTCTTAGCGGCCTCTGCAAACGATAATTGAGGATCGTTGACTGCGTTCCAGACTAACAATCGTTGTCTCTTAGTCAGTTGCTTCTCATTCGGGTCCATGTACTCAAAAGGCATATCTTCGACATCCTCTTCTAAGGTTTTATCTATAGTAACACTTTGTCTTATTCTTAAATCTTTTGCAGGCATATTACTCTTGCTCCTGGAAATTCTTTGCATATCTTAACAATAGCTTCCGATTCTAACAAATCGACGTATTCTGGCTCTAAGTTCTCTCTGATATGTGATTTTAGTTTTGTCATACTTAATTTAGTTTTGTCAGAGTTTTGTCACACTTATCCTGACAAAACTATAAATCCTCCGAAACCCTGTATTTATAAGGTATATTTATTTTCTAATATATATATTACTACTATATATAGTACTTTTGTCATACTTTCTCTTACCCTCCCTTTACATTCTCTACATTTTGTATCCACACTTTTAGACAAAGCCCCATACCCTGACAAAACTGACAAAACGCCTAAAGTGCCTGACAGCTACGTTTCAAGGCCAATAGTTTTGTCACGCTAATCGTCATCTCTGACAAAACCCGTTATTTCGGGGTCAAAATACTGATTACGCTCGATCTCCAGGCCGAAACTCTCCGACAATAACCGCGCAATCGAATCAAGGCCGTTTTCGGGCTTAGATGCGTAATTAATGACTTCACATACGCCATACGCGAATATCATCTCTGCGACCATTTCGGGATCCGCGCCTCTGCGGACAAAATCCTCGAACAACGCGTCCAGGCGTTCTTTTCCTTCGATATGACTGGGATTGCGTCTGTATTTGTTTAAGTTTACTAATTTTAAATCTGACATACCGACAGTATAGCCGATTATTCGATTTCGTCGTAGGTTTCCGACAGGAAGATAGGTTGATCTTTCCCTATATACGCGCAAAGTACGTTAAAATCCAGATACTCGATTGCTTCTTCGCTCGTCATACCGTCACGTTCAACCAATATTTCGACACACTTTTCAACCGAATAGATCAGACGTTCTTCCGATACGACCATATCGTAGGTCTGTCCTATAATCGCTTTGTCGAAACCGTCTGCTTTTAACATATCAATAAGGGTGAGGTACTTCGTTGCTGACTGTACCTCGAGCCATTTGTTTACCTTCTTACGGAGAAAGAGTGCAACTGCATATCTATTATTTTATAGAAGCCGTATGTAGTGCTTCTCTCGAGTCGTCGGGTTGCGTCAATACCTTTACGTATTTCTTGTAACGCTTCCCTCGTTTAACTTCGTAGACTGTTTGCCACGTGTACTTATTCACCATCTTCATTTTTAAGTACCACCAAATTAGGATTCTCTTTGATAAAGTTCAGACTGTCCAAAACGTATTCTTTGTTGTCTGCACTTAGTTTTTTAAAATTCGATACGATCTGTTCGATCAGGGCCTCTTCATTCATATCTCCCCCATATTCTTTACGTAAATTATACTGCATCTAGTGTTTCCCCGCTCTTTTATATACCTTGTCGTATAGTTCATCCCACCTGGCTTTTGCAGTCTTAGGATCCAAGTCTTTCTCAGGAAAATATTGTATCTCCCCATTTTTGTCTTTTGTATAATTGACAACGGACCCGTCTTTTAAAGTTAGTTTAAATTTTTTTGTCACTTTCACACTCCAATATATCTTGATGTATTTCTCGTCTGACAAGAACCTTAACATCTTTATCTAATTTAGTTCTGACTTTTATATCCGATACTTTCGGCTTCCAAAGTTTCCAATTGTTTGCTTCATGTACAACCGCATCTTGATAACCGTACTCGACAGGTTCCGTATGATGCTCAGTTATTATGTAGAAGGTGTTCATTTTATTCTCCAAACTCTAAAAGCGTAATCAGGGTCATCCTTGGCTAATCTCGCAGAAACTTTTTTAGTTTGCCTTTTCGCCGCGTCTCGTAATTGGTCAACGTCAGAATGAGATTTAATCAATACAGAATCACCTACTTCCATACGTGATATTAAGTCATCTAATTGAGCTTTCTTGGAATAATTAGTTATAGGCACGTTCTTTTCAATTTTAAAATCTTCACTCATTTATCTTCTCCGTACACTTCTTCGTAAAAATAGTCGATCATGTACTCCATCAAATCAGAGGGACGTATCCTTGATCCGTCTCTTAATTGAAGCTCTTTCCATTTTTTATAACGATTGACGTCAACCCTAGCCGAAAGTATTTTTGTCGCAACACGCGGTTTAGGGTAATTAGGGGGCAATACAACTTCTTTCATTCAAAATCATCCCGTAACATCTCTTCCGCCATATCCGCGCGGCCTGACAAGGTTTCGTCAATAGTAGTCTCTAAGTCGTCTATCTCTTGTACGATAGATGAAGCGGCCCACTCGGGCGCGATACGTTTGACAATAGATCGTACGTTATCCAATATCTCTTGATAGCCTACGTATTCTTTTGGTTTGTATGAACTACTCATATATCACTCCGAGCAAGAACGCTGATATGTAATTCAGACATTTCGCCAAAAGAAATATATTTAGTTTTCAAAGGTGAATTTTTCCAATCCACTTCTGGATAACCATGTTCATCCATTTTGGTCTTACCGTTTTTGTGCTTTTTAAAAACACGTTCGCGCTCTTGGTATTCTATAGATACATCATCAATACAATCCACATCTATATTAATACCATGTTCTTTTTCGCAATATTGAGCTACCGCTTCTATCACTTCAAATTCATATAAACTTATTTGCATTTCACTTTCTCCTAAGTAATTTACAGATAGTATATATATTTTCTTTACGCGTGCAAGTTTTTTGTTTATGATTGTATAAATTAATTGGAGAAAAAAATGAGTGAACTAAATAATCTAATCAACGAAACCCTGTCTGAAGAAGCAAAGGACCAAATCGGTATAGTCCAACCAGACCATATAAATGAACTGTTTGTAGACCTACAATCTATCAATAGAATGTCTGAGGCTATGATGTATATACTGCATCATCATCCCCACGTATTTGAATTGGCTTACAAGGAGGTCTTAAAAGATGACAATAGGTAAACCCATTCGTTGCTACCCTCTAAAGAAGAAGGACGGTAAGTTTGTGTACTTGCCTTACGACAAGACTGAGTTTGATATTACGTTTGTCGGCGACGATACAGAAATCAAAGCGGTCCAGGAGTATTGGCAAGCCATACAAAAACCCGAATACAACCCACGCGAAACGGTCAGTCAAAACCTTATGCGTATCAAAAACGATATAGGCTATTGGCCTGAACCTCTTTACAACGACAACGTGGTGCAGACCACCCTGTTAGAATACGAAGAAGATTCACCCTTTATAGATATGTTCAAGAAGCAAGCCGCTTTTGAGAAACGACAAAAGGAAGAAGATACTAAACGAGTTTACAGACCTAAGACTTGGGATGTGGATGATGAGATACCATTTTGATGACTAAGAAAGAAACAATAATTATGGTTCTTGATCCTAGAGAAATGAAAGAACTCAAAGCGATCACACTTAGACAAGATGTTAAAAAACTTATGGCATATGGTTTTACTGCTAAATCGATGTCTGAATATATGGGAAACCAAATAAGCGACAGAGCTATAAGAGAGTTTGTAAAATACAAAAGAAGACATTTAAGTACACATAACTTTGAAGTTTTAAATGAATGGACAACTAAAGTTCTGGAAGAAATAGAAAAATTAGAAGAACCAATAAATTATGCAGACTATTATTTAGACGCTATAAAAGGAGAAAAAAATGAAAGCAATACCTGAACTAGAACAATATGAACCAACCCAGAAAGGCGACGCACTTGTTGTCTTTGATATACCTAACGAACTGTACCACTCTGACGTGGGTAAGAGTTCCAGCTTCTTTCGTAAGTTTGGTGAAAGCCAAATACACGCGCTTGAAGTAGAACAAGAAACGACCAAAGCTATGGAGTTCGGTACTGCCGCTCACTATATGCTAGTGGAGGGCGACGAAGCCTTTCATAATAATGTAGGCGTGATCTTTGGATCCCCGTATACGAAAGCCAATAAAGAAATGAAACAAGAGTTTATTGACAGAGGCTTAGTCGTTATCAACGAATCCGATATGCACGCGATTAATCAAATGGATGCTTATATGATTGAAGAAGGCAAGATGTATCTAGACGGCGACGGCAAGATACCCGAGGCATCTTTCTATTGGTTTGAAGACGACGTGCTTTGTAAGTGCAGACCAGACATCATCTGTAAACCGCAAGGACCCCATCAAGATTACGAGATAGTCGTGGTTGATTACAAGACCACCTATTCTTGCAGTCCTGAGTCGTTCAAAGAATCTGTATTGAAATACGGATACGCAGAACAAGCCGCCTGGTACAGAAGGGGTATGGAAGCTGCGGGATACAAAGTCAAAGAGTTTGTCTTTGTCGCGCAAGAAAAGAAACAACCCTACGCCAGTAAAGTCTTCAAGATAACCAACGAACAAATGGACGTGGCTTGGCTGACTATGGAGAAACATCTACACGCTTATATGAGACACTTGAAAGGCGAGAGGCCAACCGTGTACAACAGTCCTAATGTAGTAACTTTGGAGTTAGATGATGAGTAAAGATAAGAACACATTACATCCAGCTTTTTATAAAATGATGGATTTTTTTCTAGGTACCAAGTCTAAAGGACCAATACACAAAGCCGTTTTTAACTTAGCAGATAGAAAATTATTAGGTTTTAATTTTCCTACTGGAGAGCAGTCATTAGCAGAAGAAAAAAAGATGTTTGAAAAATATGGCTCAAGTTGGATAGATCGTTTAGAAAAAGGTTTGATACAACCAGGTGAAATGCCAAATAACGATTCTTGGGGTTTTTATTACAGTCAACATTGTCGTGGGCAGTATGATTTTTGGCAAGACGCTTTGAAAATGCAATTTGAAGCTCAGACTTTACATAGATACTTACCAAAAAACACATCTCTTATAGATTTTTTTTCTGATGTTCAATTTAGGATGCCACATGAAAATACTTTATTAGTGCAACAATATGACAATAATCGTGTGATATTTGTGCATGTGATTGAAGAAAATGCCAAAACTTTCAGAAAGGTAAGAATTAAACCACTAACTAAATTAAGCAGATTTCATAAAGATCACCCTTATCAAATTTTTAAATCTTGGAATTTAAGTAGAAAAGACACAGTATATACCGCATTTTTAAGCGTTTACACAAATATTAATGATCAGGAAATCTTGAGTAAGCATGAATTTGATCCTTTAGATATACATGCAATCACTAGACCTATATGTTTCAGTTTGCCTGTGTCGTATAGTTTCCCTGCGGGATACTCTTTAATAAAAACGTGTGAGCATATAAAACCCTTAGTCTCTTCACTTACAAAAGGAGCCAACAACACACAACTTGTTTCCGAAGATTATAGTTACTTTCAACCTTTATTTTTTCCAGAGTTTCCGTATATTAAAGGTAAAAAATTAATTACTAATAAAAAGGGATTTCCAGATGGACTTAGACAAAAAATAAATCCGCAAATAAATACATTAAAGGACAGCCCAGCCATGAGTTATGAATTAATTTTTTCAGCAATGAGTCACATGAGTATTTATGGACATCCAGACTTCAAGGCTTTTTGTGTACGTCAATTAAAAAAGGAAGGATTGACACCTATGCAGTTAAGTTACCATGAAGGTAAACCTTTTAATAGGTTGACTCAAAAACCCAAGTACGAACACTATCTTTTGGATCTAACTATACCCGCAGAAAGCGACGATCATACAGATGGTAAATCTGGCAAGAAAAGATACCATCTCGTACGGGGCCACATGATGAGAACAAGAGAGGGTGGCTTCACTTGGAGAAAGTCTCATTGGCGTGGCAACAGAAAGCTTGGCGTTATTACAAAAGACTACAATATAAAGATTGATAAGCGCATCAAGAAAGAAGCGCAAGCAAGCTGATGGCCAAGATTAATTCCAGAAACAAAGGCGCTCAGTTTGAGAGAGACGTTGTACGTATACTCAATAACTTCTTTATAGAGGAAGGTATAGACTTTCAAACTAAGCGCAACCTGGATCAATATCAACAACGAGATCTTTGCGATCTGCAAATACCCAACCACGCGATAGAGTGTAAGTTCTACAAAGAAGGCGATTGGGTAAAGCCTGAATGGTGGCGACAAGTATGTGCAAGTTGCGAAGACAACATCCCCGTACTTATCTACAAATACAACCGCAAACCGATACGAGTTTGCATACCTCTGTACGCGATCAATCCTGATTGGGTACGCGACAACCAAGCTATAGCCGTTATGACTATGGACGATTGGTTATCTATCTTAAAAACGAATTGGGATTTATACGGAAAGTGCTAGGTTGAGCTTGGCTCTAACGACTCCTAGCGTAGCCGAACGATTACAGTGAGGGTTTGCTTGGGGTAGCCGCCTCACCTGGAGAAGCATCGTTTGATTCATCCATACTAGGTGGCAAGTCTACCGCTTTCGGAGCAGACTCAGTCTTCAACGGCAAGAACGATTTGATTTCGTTGCTTGGACCGTACTCACCAGTCTGATCTTCAACAATGACGACTCTCGCTTCAAAAGTTTTGTTTTGAAACTCCCAAGCAGTCTTGGGAACTTCTTTGAAACCAACAGCTTTTGCCAAACGAGCAAAGTCGTTATTAGCGTAGCCTCTGATTTCTTCTTGCTTTTGTTTATCGTCATTTACATACCAGAGGTTAAAGTTTTTTCTTAACCTCCACCCAGCGTAGTTATCACCCGTTACTTCGGCTTCTAACTTCAAGTAGTCGTTACCAGCCGCAGACGTTGTCTTTTCGCAAGACAATATTACGACAGGGTAATCACCCTCTGGAATTGCAGAGCTACTCTCTGCGGCATCCAAGTCTATATCCAATCCTTCAAAGTCACTCATGCTGCACCTCCTGCAAATCCGAGTTTGTTTATTACACTAGCCAGATCGGGTGACTCAAACCCGTCTAACTTACCTGAACGATCCTTGGCTATATAGTTCTGACCAATTCTCGTTTGCAACCATCTTGTAGTGACGGTCTTACCTTCTTCATTTTCTTCGTCAAACGTACGAAGAACCAATACTTCATCAAAGAAGTAAGGTATCTGCGTAGGAAGTTTGGCGCCAACCATCATCGGTTGGTAATGATAGGCACCTGTCTGTTCGTCACGTTCTCTGCTTTGTTTGGCAATGAATATAACGTGGACAGGTAAATCCCTGAACCTACGCATCGTTTTAATCATCACTTCGATGACCTCTCCGTACGCACGTCTAGGATCTTTGCTTTTGGCCTTTTCTTGCGAGAGCAAGATTTCAGCCATTTCCGTAACACTATCAAGACAAACGGTGTCGTATTGTAGTGTTCCGTTCTCAAGTAGTTGAGCTATCTCTTCTATCTCAGAAGCTTCCTTAACCTCGATTGCATCAAGATCAGGGGCATCCTTAATAGAGAGAAGACCACTCTCCATACTAACGACTAATGTTTTACCAGGAGCCGTTTGACAAAGAGTTGTTTTACCCGCACCACTTTCGCCATACACTAAAAGTTTGGCGCCTTGCGACTCAACTAAATCGCTCGGTGACTTGATGCGGTCCTGAATACTAATGTTCATATTTTTCTCCAGTTGTTAATGTAAATGTTTTCAGTTACAATCACACGAAAACATAATTACACATATAGTATACATGAACAAAGCAAAAATCAATAAGAATCAATGGAAGATTAATTACTTCCATAGGCAACAACAATTGGTAGAGAGAGAACTGATGGATTTATACAGTCAGGGACTTGAACCAGCATATAAGGAGCGTGAAGTGGAACGAGTGAGTTTAAGTAAATACATAGAGTTTGTAGGGATCGAAGCTGCTGCAAAGTTATTCGATTGTTCTACACATACAGTCAAGGCTTGGAGGTATGGCAACAGACAGCCATCAACGGATCAGGCCAAAAAGATTATTGTGGCAACTGAAGGTAAGTTAGATTTCTTTTCCATCTATGGTCCTATAGATAGCGAAAAAGAAGATACAAGTGAAACGGTTGAGTAGTGTTAAACGTCAAAGCGTCCGCGCAGGATTCTGCGTTGGAACTCGCTCTTGCGTATGCGGAAAGTGGCTACAGCCCTGTTCCCTTACTACGCCATAATAAAGTTCCGCCAAAAGAATTAGGCGGATGGCAAAAGTTTAAAGAACGACAACCGACGACAGAAGAAATAACAAGATGGTTTCAAGGCCGTGATGACCTTGTCGTAGCTCTGATATGTGGCAAGTTCATTGTTGTTGATGCCGATACACCAGAGGCAGTCAACTGGGCAGAAACCAATTTACCAAACACACCATGTAAAGTGGCGACGGGTAAGGGTATGCACTACTACTACAATAACCCTGAAAACTTTACGACTTATGTTGCCAGAAGAACCGATACTTCAGATCCCGCAAAACTTATAGATATAAGAGGAGAGGGCGGTCTTATCATTGCACCTTATAATATTCACGCGACAGGTGCGATATACGAGCCTAAGTTTATAGAGGAATGGGATTGGCATGATACGAATGATCTGCCCGATCTAACAAAAGAACATTGGGTGATGATTACGGGTGTTGACAAGGTCAATACCAAAAGCATATCGCAACCTTTTGAACTGACGGGTGTAGTACAAGGCAGTCGTAACGATAACGCGGCAAGACTGGCTGGCAATCTTATAGCCAAAGGCGTGACTATAGAGATGGTAGAGTTTTTCGTGCAGTCTTGGAATCAACAAAACAAGCCACCTTTACCTAGATCGGAGATATCAACTACAGTAAACTCTATACAAAAGACACACGATAGAAAGAACCAACAAGCGCCAGCTTTCATTCAACGCACCTACAACGTGAAAGAACCAATAGATCTCTACGAACCACCAGGCATACTCAAAGATGTATACGAGTATTCTGAGGAGATAGCGCAGATACAACAACCCGCTCTATCGCTGCAAACCTCGTTAGCTCTAGGGTCTGTTGCACTTGGTCGTATATATAAGACAGATATGAACAACTTTTCGTCTTTGTTCTTTATGTGTATCGCCAAATCAGGACAAGGTAAAGAAAACGTCAAGACGGTGATAGAAACCATATTAGAAGGAGCTGGGTTTGAAGATTTAATGGCGGGTGACGGTTATACGTCTAGTGGCGCGGTATACAGTTTACTGCGTCACAAACCAACACACGTCACCGTTATGGACGAATTTGGTAAAAGGCTAGAGTCTATATCTAAATCAACCAATTCAAACAAGGAGGACGCTATACAGGTGCTTATGGAGGCTTGGGGACGTTGTCACGGTACATTAAGGCCAGATAATTACTCTATGATGACCTTTACTCAAAAACAGCAACAGGAAGCTTTAGATCGCCATACAATCAAACCAGCGATTACTTTGGTGGGTATGTCAGTTCCAAGAAACTTTTACGGCGCTTTATCAACAGGACGTATTGTTGATGGATTCTTAAACAGGTTCATCGTAGTTGAATCTAAACTACCTAGAACGGTAGGGAGGATGGTCCCTTATATAGAACCATCTTATAAAGTATGCGAATGGTTAAGACAGGTAAGAGCGCCTATCAACGATATGGAGGAGATAGCAAGAGATAATGCAGAGATGAATCTGAGTCAAAGAGTAATTGCATTTGATGACGATTCAAAGGCGCTTTTGAATAAGCTTGCACATGATCTTGTAGAGCAACAAAACAAATTAGAAAAGGATGGACTGGAAGTTTTACTATCCAGGACAAGAGAGAAGGCAATGCGTTTGGCTTTGATATGCCAACTGGCAGATAAACCTAACTCAAAAAAGATAACAGGGGATATGACTAAGTGGGCAATAGACTATGTGTATTACTACGATCAACTGATGGTGGCTACGTGTGAAGACAAGGTAGCTGGATCCGAAATGGAAAGTCGTATCAAACAAGTGTTAAGTTTTATAAGAACGCAAGGGGAAATGGGGATCAGCAAAAGAGATATTGATCGTAAAGAAATATTCAGATCAATGAAATCTTTTGAGGTAAAAGAAATAATAAACAGATTAATAAACGCTGGAGAAGTACAAGAGAAGGACGTACGCGTGAAACAGACAGGGAGACCGATGAAACGTCTAGTGGCAATAGATCCTAACTTCTTTGAAGATTAATGGAGGTAATTATGATGGCCAAGCCAAAGATGGAAACGATCAACGATCAAAAACGAGAGGAACGTGTAGCTGGATTTATAGAAGGATTATGGGATGTGAGATGCCATAAACTGCCTGTAAGTTATGGGTTAGATTATTGGTGCGAAAGTAAATATGAAAGTTTTTGGATGGAAGTAAAGTGCAGAAGTTTTGGTATCAACAAATACGAAACACTTTTACTTAGCGCATCAAAACTTAGAATGGGAGCTGCTTTGTCCCTCGCAACGAACAGACCATTCATTCTGGTGTTTGCAATGACTGATAGTGTGTACTCACATACTTGGGATAAAAATAAAGTATATGACGTCAGATTCGGTACAGTCGCCGAGCCGCAACTGCCAGAAGATTCAGAACCATACATACATTTACACAAAGAAGACCTTAAATGTTTATCAGATACTCCTCTAGGATTTGATAGAGACGAGCTTGGATTAACTTAATAACTCTGCTATTTCCTGATCTCTTGGATTAGGTAGTAGCGTTGGTCCAATTCTAGTTCTAGCTCCTGTAGGTGCTTGTGATAGGTTGATATCAGGTAAATCTAATTCAACTTTTGCAGGTACAGCTACTTGATTTAAGACTTCTCTGGCTTGATCTGTAATTCCAGTTTCTTCTATCTCTCTTGTAATATCTTCCGTAGCCACTCCAGTTTCTCTGAATAAGGCAGAGAATCCTCCGATACGTATTGCTTGCTCGACTGCGTCAAGAACCTGACCCATCGCGCTTTTGTCTGTACGTGATAGTAAAGAAACTATTTTTGGATTAGCAAACAAAGTTTTATAGATTGTTAGTGTAGCAACAGTCGGTAATAAATTTAAGTTGAAGAAACCAGCCGCTAACGTACCAGCTACAATAGAACCCGCTCCAGTTCGTTCCGCTCCTGATACTGTAGTATTGATAGCTCTAGCATATCCACGCAAAGCTTGTGACAACTCTTTACCAAACATCGCATCTAAAGTTTCGTCTCCGTAAGAGTTTAATGCTCTTTGGAAGTTTCCAGGTTTGAAAATCTCTGTAAGGTCTGTACCTCCAGGTGTAATAGATTTCTTAATCAGTTCTTCCAATGCTTCGTCCTGAACATTTATAAAAGCCTCTTCAGATATTTCGTTACGAACTTGATTGATGGCAGCAGCTGAATTAGGTCTGAATATGGATTGTGTAATTACTTCAGGTGATGCGTTTTCTATGTTTGCTAAAACTCTGTTTTGTTGAAACTGTAACAATTCGTCACTTGCTTTTGCTTTTGCAGTAAGAGCGTTTGCAAAATCCTGAAAAGTGGTGCCTACATCATCTGTAGGTCTAACGGGACCCACTACAGGGACTTCAGGCCCAACGACTCGTATTTTATCGGCCAGTTCAAAAACTTCTTTCGGTGCTAGTTTTGGACTGTAAGAATTAAATGTATCCAAAGCTTGCATCGTCTTGTCGTAATTGTTGCCAAGCAAAGGTCTAAGTGTAGCTCCATATTTTTTTATGTTGCCAACGTATTTACTTGGATTGAATACGCCCGTTGTTGGATCAGTGGCAGTATCTACCGCATCCTTAAACAACCTTCTAACCAATTCCGTTCTTAAATAGTTTTTAGTTATCTCTCCATAACCCGTGCCGCTTACAGTATCTTTGCCAGCCGCGTTTAAGATATCTTGCATATCACCAGATCGGTTTGCTTTGACTATATTGGTATAAACGTCATCAGCATCAATTTTGTTGTTTTTTATTTTTTGAACTATAGCGTTATTAAAAGGTTGTATTTGTTTGAAATAGCTTTCGTTTAATTTTTTCAACAAATCAACTTTGTTTCTTAGCAGTTGAGGATCTCCAGCTTTTCCTGAAATTATTAAAAGATTGTCTGGTAATTTATAAATTATATCGTCTAGCTTGTCCGATATTTCTTTAACGAAAAGACCTTGTTCGCCTGGATTCAGGCCAGCTGTAATCCTAGAGTTAGCCAAAGCTGATCTTGCTTTTATTAATTGACTTATAGTTGCGCCTCCTGAAAAAGCACCCTTTTCAATTTGTTTATGCAAACCTAAAACTGTTTTTAAACTTATATCGTCATCCAAAGCCAGCAACAAAGGATCATCAGTGTTTATTCTTTTTTTGATAAATTCGTTAAGTTCACTTAAATCCGCTTTGACTTTATTATCAAATTCTGTTTTTTGTAACACGTCAAGATCGTCAAATATTTTATTGTATTGATTTCTAAAATCGCTTTGTAAGGTCTTATAGGAGTTTTTGATGGTATCCTGTACGCTCTTACCAAGAGCTGCTTGATCTGTGGCTTGCATAATCGGACCAAATCCCCCTGTTTGCTCTGACAAGTCCTGCATCATTTTGTTTAAGTAATTGGTAACTTCATTTTGTGACTTTTCAAGTTGCGCTCGTCTTGCAACTATTTCAGATTGGGCTAAGCCAACATCCTCTATACCTGTAGCGTTATCCAAGGCTGCTCTACTGTCCGCTAATTTTTTTCGCAGTTGAGCCAACATCGCCATGTTGTAATCAATCAAACCACGCTCTCTGCCCTGTTTACCTGCAATAGTTTCACCAATACCTTGCATCCTGCCTGGTATTGCTCTGCCTAAGAATTGTTGCGATACAGCTGCTCTAGCTCCCAAGTCAGTTATCTTCCCTTCTTTAAAAGCTTTAGCAATATCTTTTTCGGTAGCCAGTCTTCCTAAGTCTTGGTCTAGTTTCAACACGTCATTCATGTCGTAACCTTTACTTACCACGTAAGCATCTCTGATATTTTCAATAGGTGCTTTTTTACCAAAGAAGGCCGCAAAGCCCACACCGATTGCTTCTCCTATACCTTGTCCAAAGAATCCGTATAAGAACTCATTTTCCATCAAGTCTTGTACTTCCTTGTCGGATTGTAATTGAAAGCCTTGTTGTACTTCTAACGCTTCTTCTGCACCTTTACCACCCGCAGTACCTATACCAGCTGCCACCATTCTGGAAAATCTTTCGTTCCTCAAAAGTTTTTTCAAAAGACTTACGCCTCTCAAGTGAGGTGACAAAGCCGCGACGGCTCCGAATACGGGACCAACCACTCCAGCAAAATCTAAAAAGTCTCCAGAGCTAAAACCTCTTTCGTCAATGACAACATTCTTGTCAGTAATATCGTTTTCGTCGTACAAACCCCTTTCAACAAGGGTTTTTTGTCCTTCTGGTGTTATCGCTAGGTCCCCTTTTGTGTTGTATGTGAAACCTCGAGAGCCAACGTAGTTTTGTAGTAGTTGTTCTTTTTCTAATTCTTTACCAGATTGATCGCGTTTTTCTGCTAACCCTAATAACGATCTGAGTTTTTTACTTTTAAGACCTTTTTCGTAGTCAAAGTAGTACGCATCAAAAGCTGGTGACGCCTCTTTTTTTGCAAGTTCAGCCTTCAGTATTTTTAAAGCATCTTGTTGATTGTCTGCTTGTATCGGAACCGTTAGATCGTCCGTTACTCTGAAGTTAAAAGTAGGCATTTTAGTTTAATAAATTTTGTTCTCTAATATCAATATTCAGAACTTCACCTAAAGTCAGGCCAGCACCTTTAGATGGATCTGCTTTCATAATTCTATCTATTAATGATATATACGGAGAAATAGCTGTTACTCCAACACCTTCATATACAGGATTTTGAATTAGCGTGTAACTAGAGGTTATAGTTCTTTTCTTTTCCCTATTACTATCAATCAAATCATTTCTAGCTTTATTTAATTTTTTTGCTATTTGATCAGGAGGTGTAAAGAAATCTATTTCTCCAAAAATTTTATCAACTATTTGCCTATCTAGGTCAGAAATAGTTCTACCAGATTCTTGCAAAATATCTCGTATACTTCTTTGTTTTACTTGATTTATGGCTTGTTGTATTTGTGTTGCATCTGATGTGTCAAAATCTCTACCAAGAAAAGTTTTAAGTTTATCCATAGCAATATTAAACTGTCCGCCTAATCCAGTAACTGCGACCCCTCTTTGTTCGGCTGTAGTAAATAAACCTATTAATTCGTTCATCAAACCTATTGATGCCTCACCAGCTTCATATTCTTTTATAACTTTGTTGAGATCGCTTACTTGTGTATTCAATCCTTTAATATCTGATGGCGAAAGATCTGAACCACCTTTCTCAATCATCTCTTTAAGAAGTTCTGCATCCCTTTCTGCCTTAAGTGCCTCTTCTTGCGCTCTTTCTTCAGCAGCAGCTGCCGCTCCCAAAGCAATACCTTTACCAAGCTCGCCTTGAGTGACTAGACCTTTACCTATGTTTCTTACAAAACGCAGAAAATCAGGGCTGCTTGTAAACTCAGCAAAACTAACTTCTTTTGATTTAGGTGGTGGAGGTACATCTTCATCTACAGCACCTGGTAAGCCAGCACCTGCATCTGGTTGATCTCCTGCATCTGTTTGATCTTCTACGCCTGGTTGTTTTCCTCCAACCGCTGCATCTGCAACAGATTCTGGTTCTTCCTCAACGTCTTCTACGTCTTCTTCAAACACTTCCACTTCAGGTTTTATAGGAGTTTGTTTGTCTTCTGTAATACCAATTTCTTCTAAGTCTTTTGCAATTTTATCTTCTTTTATACCCGCAGCAGACAATACAATGTTATCTATAGTTTCAGGACTAAAGCCACCTCTGGCAGCATATCCTTCTGGAAAATCTGCATCAAAAAATTCTCTTACATTTTCAACAGTTTCGCGCCCCACAAATGGAGAAATAGCACCTGGTAGGATAGTTGCTAACCCCTCTCTACCAAAATCAAATAATCCCTTTGCGCCCGCAATCAAACCACTTCCTATATCCTCTGGTCCAAAGGCAGTTCCTCTTCTTTCTTCCAACGTGCCTCCGCCTAACTCCCCAAAAAATCTTATCGCTCCAGGCTCATCCAAGTTAATAAACTGTGTGAGTGCTTTATCAACATTTTCTCCTGTTTCAATATCTGGAGAGTTGAATATTCGATATATAAAAGCACCTTTACCTTTACCTTCTTGTATGTCTTTTATACCTTGAGAAAAATCAATTACACGCCCGTCACTTAGTCTGATTTCATTTGGACCTAATTTTTTTTCTGGCTGTTCATCCCCTTCTACAGTGATGTCAGTATCCATCAATCCTTGTAAGTCTTCAGAAAAATCTACAACATCAGGAGTTGCTGCTGGGTTGAGTGTGTCACCTTGTTGCGCGTAAGTACCAAGTCTAGGATCAAGAGAAGGGTCGGCTGGTGGTAAACGATCTGGAGCTATCTCTGGACTTACATTAAAAGGAGCTATTCCTATTTGATCTATTCTGCTGGGGTCTAAGGGTCTTTTTGGACCGATAAACGTGGGATCTATTTTAGCCTTTCCCCCAACTTGTTTTGCAATACTTTCTATAGTTGCCATCCCCAAATTCGACGGCATTTGTAAACCTTTGGATGCGTAATCGGCTTGTAATAATTCAAAAATTTCAATTGGGGCTAATCCATTCAAAGATAAATTGGCTATTTGTGCAGTAACGTCAACCAAAGGGGAGTTTACGACATCACCATTTGCAAACATTTTTCGTTGTAAAACATTCATTAGGTTGTATAAGTTCCTCCGCCAGCGTAAGGATTATATTGTCCGTATGGGTTGCCGTAGAAAGCAGCAGGAGTTGCAGCTCCGCCTGCGGTAGCGGCAGTTGAAGCGGGATCGCTAGAAGTTGTAGTTTGCGGTTTGGCAAAGTTGGCATACGTGCTTAAAAAGGTTCCTAGTCCAGCACTTAATGGATCGGCTGGCGCTCCGTAAGTTGTAGCAACTTGTGTTCTTCCGCTTTGATATGTGGGTAAAAATCCTCTAACAAATTGAGCCGCTTGTGTTGGAGCCATTCTAGTTTGTACTGCTTGTTCGTATTCTCTGCCAAGCGCAGTGTCAGTAAGACCTCTAGCTGTAGCGCCTAATCCTGCCAATTCACCTCTTGACCTGACTCCTAAATCAACTACATCCCTTGCTAATCCACCTATACCAGCTCCGTAACCAGCGATATCTGATCCTATATTTCTTGCTAATCCAGCACGTCTGCCGCCTATGCCGCCCAATTGTGTTCCAAATCCAGCTAAAGTATCAGCTAACCGTTCTCTAGCTCCAGCTTGTCTACCAAACTCTCCTAACGCAGCCTGTTGCGCTTGTCCAAATCCTTGACTTCTAATACCAGCTAAAGCTTCGCCAAGACCTCTACCTAACGCAGCTCGTCTTTCATCAGCACTTAGTCTAGCTCTTGAACCAAAAGCAGATTCGCCTCCTTGCGAAATATCTCTTGTTCTTGCATCTATATCTTGTAGTTCACCACGTTTAAATACGTCATCTATTGTTTGTTGTACTACTCTATCTTCAAACGGATCAAAAAACTGTCTAGTTAAATTAGGATCAAATTGCATACCAGCAGCACGTCTGGCTGTATCGGTTGCTGCTCCTAAATAAGCCTGTTCACCAGAAAAATATGGTTGAGCCAGTTGTCCAGCTCTACGAGACATTCCCATGCCTTCTTGATAAGCTCTAGTGCTGGCATCTAAATACGGTTGATAAGAACCTAAACCACCATAGGCTCCTTGCATAGCAGCAAGTTCTAATGGAGACAGTCCAGCAGTCTGTCTTAGTATAGCTGGTTGACCAAAAGATCTATTAGCTGCGGTTATAGCTTGAGAGATTATGCCTGGTGTATCAGGAGAACCAAAATAAGCCTCCCTAACAAAAGGATCGGATATTACTTCGTCTCTTGCAATATTAGTTACGATTGGATTGATAGCTTCTGCCATTACATTCCCTCAAATATATTCATTAACTCGCGCATGTTTTCTACGCCTTTTTCTCTTGAAGGTTCGCCACCTTGAACCAATTCAATACCTGATTTGCCTTTTTTTAAATCGTAAGCGCCAGCGCCTCTTGTCGCTTTGGCTGTCATTACAAATTCGCCATCACTTAACATTGCTGGTATATCATCGGAAGTGCCTGTACCTGGACCGATTGACTCGCCACCTTCTCGCAAATCAAGTTCAGCCACTCCGCCAACTGCAAACGCTTGTCTTCCTGCACCTTCCACGTCCAAAACAGCTGGTTTAGGGGCCAAACCAAATTCACCTCTTGTTCCGCCAGTTCCTAGTTCTTTTGATAATTGGTATCTACCAAGCTGATCCATCATCACTTGAGGAGTTTGAGCTAAACCACCAGCTCTACTTTTTGTATCGTCGTATACGGCTTTAGCAAGCAAACCTGTTAGACCCATTCCTAATCCGCCACCAGGGAAACCTCCAGCCATACTGCCCAGTCCTGAAAACAAACTGCTAGAACCTGGGCCTGTTTGTCCTTTAAGCGTGTCTTCAATACCCTTTATGAAAGCGGGAGTTTTCCTTCCGAAAAAACTTCCAGTATTTGAAACCATTTGATTGTATTGATCTACAGATATAACTTTCCCATCTGGCCCCATATACCCTGTTATTTGTCCATCCATCGTATCTGACATCGGTGTGTAGTTAGCGACAGGATTGATACCTGGTGTTCCAAAAAGTCCGCCTAGCGGACCACCTTGAGTTAGTCCTCCCAATCCGCCAGATAAGGCAGTTCTAAGTGAATCACGTAAGGCGCCACCTCCTAATCCTGTTCCTTCTGCAAATTGCGAAAAGTTTTGAAAACCTTCGCCAAATCCGCCAGGAAGCATTTTTCCTAAACTTCCTATACCACCAGATATAAATTTTCCTGCGCCACTCAAAGCTCCAGATAAAGCGCCACCTACCCCTGGTATGCTACCAACTAAACTTGTTATACCTGTTCCCAATCCACCAGCTAAAGCCCCTAGAGCAGAGCCTACGCCTGGTATAAACATCGCGACTGGTGCTACTTTCTTAGCTACCTTTTTAATTGACTTGAAAGCTTTTTTGAAAAACCCAAACTCAGGTAGTCCTGTTATCGGGTTAATGGACATACCAGATCCAACGGCATATTCGTTTGGATCAAGGCCAGCTGCCCTCATTTCTTGGTTAATACGTGCTTGAGTTGCGGCTGATATAACAGGTGGTACGACACGCTCGCCCAAAGCAACGTGAGCTAGAAACTGATCTTCGTCTCTGCCCAAACTTGCTATTCCTGTCCCAGTTCTGTTTATTCTATCCATTTGTCTTTAATTCTACTGTTTTTAGCGATATTGTTAAATAAAATTCATTTCTAAATAGTTTTTTTTATCTTCCCAACAAGGACGCGAAATCAACCAAAAAACCAATAAGTAACGATCTCCTGATTGTACGGGCAGTCCTCGGTGCATGTGAGTGAAGCTTGGAAACATCAAAGCGCTACCTGTAGGAAGCGGTTCAACGACACCTCTGCCTTGAAATTCTGTACCACCACCCTCGTATTCACCTGTATTTAAAGGTACAACTACGCTTATATCTGCGCTTGCATCGTGGTGCCAAGCGCCTTGTTGTTTGTCTCTTATATTGTAATTCGCTATTTGTATGCCGCCATCTGTTACAACTCTGCCCCAAAGCCCCATAAATATTGGGTTGAAAATGGTACTGACCACATTCATCAAAGACAGGTAAAGTTCGGGTATATGATCTTGTAAGACTATTTCTGGTATTTGTCTGAGTGTATCTTCTTCTGAATTAGGCTCAAAGTTGAAGTGCTTTTTTATATTTTCTAGTTCGTCTTTGAATATATCGCAAAATGTTTCTGAGAATATAGGTGCGGTATATACATCTTTAATGGGTTCATCAATAACCGCATGTAAAGGGAGGTTTTCTAAGTTTTCTTGGCCTTTTGATTTAAGGAAACGAACAATATCTAATTGAGAGTCTTTAATGGTTTGAAAAGTTTGGTCTTGTATAAACCAGTCAGAAGGTCGGCTTAGAAGTAAATTTTTTACCTCATACGCTGAATTTGTACTTTCTACAGCCTGCATATCAAACCTTTATACTTGTCGCTCCGTTGTTTCTGACAGTTACAGAACCCAGTTCTGATTGCAGTTCAAACCCCTGTGGATTCTTAGGCGTATGAAGCTGTATCCATTTGTTTCCAGTATAAACCTGTAAAACTCCAATAGATGTGTTCCATACTACATCACCTTCGTTAAATTTTAAAGAACCAAGCTCAGTATCGTTGAATTGTGGTGTAGAGTTCGGGTCAAACGCACCAAGGTTCAACTCCAGTATTCTGGTTAATCTGTTAAAGTTTTCTTTGGTTACAGAAGGTTGTAGTTCTGTAGGTAGACGAGTTTCTAGTAATTTGCTCATCTTCTACCATCAGTCTTAACATCCATTCTGGTATCACCTAAACGCCATCCGATAGACAAATTACCATTACCAGTAGCGTCGTCGTTTGATTCAAATCGCACTACAGCTTGTCTGCCTCTCGCTCTTAAATTAACTTTTTGAGTGGTTGAAGATACTTCAGAAGTAGAATCGGTAGTCAAAGAATCGCCTGGAAAGTTTCTTACTTTAGTTACTACGTTGACTGTACCAGAATTATCATCTTGTAAAAATTTAATATCTGGAATTAAGGCAGATATTTGCGTAAACCGATCACCATCCCCTATATCAAAATCGGCTGATTCTACAAACACGTTAGTCATCGCGCTTCCGTCGTTATCAAATCCTACTTCATGTTGATATAAGACACCTCCATCGGTGGCTTGCGGAAATGATTCAACACCTGAATCTAACCATACGGTTCTAGTCAATTGACCGTAGTACCAAACTTGTTGTTGAGTGTTGTATATAACATATCTGTCTATTTCGTCGCTTGATGAAGAAGGGTAAAACCAACCTACTTCGTTATGTTCTTTATTTGTAAAAGCTTGTATTTTAAAAGCTTGGTTAGTATTTATATCTCCAAAAACATAGTTATGAACGCTACAAGGCAGTTCCTGCACCGTACCGTTATATAAATAGAAATTACCATAACCCATAAAGAATACGCCGCCTGAAGATGTGACAGCTGCTTTTGGACCTATAAGACCTGATGCTTCATTTATAAGATTTATAGCAAAAGTTAAGGGTGCGCCTACAAACTGCATAGAATATACAGATGTGTCTGTAAAGATTACAACTTCTTGTCTTGCTTTAAGTCCGCCGACTATACTTGAGCCAGAAGACAATCTTACAGATCCAGCGGTATTAGTTATGATAGGTTCAAAATCAAGTTCGTTTTCTTGGTCAGAAAAAGCAACTAACATTGGATCTATAGAACCAGTCCGAGCGCTGCCTGATATTGGATCTGCACCTAAAACAATAAGGTGTCTATCAACTTCTGAAGTTATTACTTGTAATCCTACAGTTGGTACAAGATTAGCTCCCGCTATATCGGATAATTGGACAGCTCTTGTACTCGTACCGTTATTTTCAAGCCAACGGTAAATACCACCTCCTCTGGGGTTTATGATTAAATTTTCTCCAAAGTTATCATGTGTCCAAAGTCTAAGCTGGTTATTGCCGCCTAAAGCGGTAGCTGAACCCCAACCACTTGATCCCCAAGTACCTACACCGTACCCTGTTGATTGTACGTATACATCCAAACCTGTATTGATTTGGTATACGGCATCTGTAGCCGAACCACCGTTTCCTGAGTCACTCGCATTGGCTGTAACTGTAGACCCCGCGGTGTCTTTAGCGGTTATCGTATATGTGTTGGTACCTGTCACTAGGTCTATTTGATATTCTTGATTCAATACAGCAGCTGTTACGTTTCCACCCAGAGATACTGCGCTAGAAAAAGTTACAAAATCACCGTTTACAGCACCGTGACTGGCATCCGTAACCGTTACGGTAGAAGAACCGTTAGTAGCAGCAAAAGTAGCTGCGTTTGTTGTTGTTTTACGAATTGGGGTGACGTCAGCAAAAGCTGTACCGTCTTTTATGTAATATTTCAGATGCGTTCCAATTCCTAGATATTTGTTGCCACCTAAAGAAATCCAATTATGTAACGCTCTAGCAGTACCCAGATATGTGCTGTCAGTAAGTTTTTGCCAACCTCCAAATTTTTCTACTCTACCCTCTCTAAATCTAATTAAATTACAATCAAACCAACCTCCTTCGGCACTATACGCTGTCCCTTCTCTGTATATACCTGGCTTGAACTGTACTTTTGAATATGGCATTTAGATTTTCTCCCACTCTTTTCCTTCAAACAAATTTGCCTCTGCTTGTCTTCTTTTTACTAAACCTGCTAAAACCTCGCCACCTGCTTTATTCCATCTTTTTATTTGTTCTGGCACACCACCGTAATCTCCTTCGTTCAGTATGCGAAGCAAAGTAGATTCTTTTAGATTGGTTGGTCCTAAGTTATACACCCAACATACCAACGCATCAAACTGACATTGTTCTAGTGGTACTTCGACCATATTATTTATATAACCTTCGTATTCAGGCATTTCCTCTTTAAGAAGGTTTTCTGCCTCATCTTGGTTTATTTTATCGCCTTCTTTCACATCTTTGATATGGCCAAAGCCTATTGTCCAAACGCCTACAGAATCTTGGTAGCTTTCTAACCTACAACCCTCGTAGTTTTTTATTAAAGATATACCTTCTTCAGAAATATTCATTTTAGTCGTCTTTGCTTGGTGTATTGGATGCGCCAAAATAAAAACTAATAATGGCTGACGCTAAACCGCCTAAATATCCTAACACTAGATTTATCAAAGCTTCTGAGTTTTGTTCTGGAGGCTGGATGGTAACTAAAAATATATATCCCATAAATCCACCAATAACAGCAATACCTATTATTCTAGCAGTCCAATCTTTAGAAAAGGTTTGTCTGGCATTTTGAGTGTCTTGTACTTCTAGTTTGAATACATCCACTTCTAGTTCTTTCATTTTGAGTTCAAACTCAGTTTCAGCTTTTTTCAACTCCAGCATCTGTTCAGGTGTGGCGTTATCTATAGCTTTTTGTATTTCTTTGGGTTCGTTTTTACAACCCAACACATCTGCAATCATATTTGCAGCCATACCCCCCATAGGGCCTCCTAATGCTGTACCCAAGGTTGGAGCTACCGATCCAACTAAGTTTTTAAGTAGTGCTTTCATATATCCTCCCAAAAAAAAATATTGGCTTAAAAGATTTTAACTTATTTAAGACGATCCTTGTTTAATTTTTATTGTACTAGAAGAACCGCCATTTACTTTAACGGTGTTTGTAACACCTGATTGTTCAAAAATAATAGTATAACTGCCAGAGTTATCAACATCTAGTCGTAAAGAATTACCTACCATCCTTCTTAAAGATATGGCTTGTCCTTGTACCAGGGTTGTTATTTGTGTTTTTTTATCTTGACCTATCTCTGTACCTGTAATGTTTACAGATGTAGCTGATTGGTTTAGTTGATCTTCTTCTTCTGCAAAAGCCAAAGCATCTAACACACTTAATAAGTCTTCCAAGAAGTTTACATCTAAATAATCTATATCTAATTCTGTAAACTCTAAGTCTGCTTCATTATCTAAGAAATTTTCTGACAAGTAGTCAATTTCTAATTCGTTAAAGTCTAAATAGTCTGCTGTGGTTTGTTGTTGAGTATCTTCTTGTAAATCTTCTCTAGGCTCTGGTGGGTTTACAATCAACATATTGTCAATTAAGTCTAGTGTTATATCCAAAATAACAGGCTTGGTAGGTGCTTGTTCATAGACACTTGCTACCGTAGATTGATACGGTTGATTTAGAACTACCATACCCATAGCAGTTTCTACTGTTATCTCACCACTAGACGTACCATCAAGATTAGGTAGTAAGATGACTAAGGAGCGGCCTAGTTCATCTACAGTTATGGTGAAATCCGTTCCTCTTATACCTATGGTTGCGCTATTCGTGCGTATTTTGATATTTTTTTTTGGAACTCTATTAAGTTTGCCTGTGACAAATCGTGCTGTACCTTTAGCAAAGGTAAGTGCCATTTTTGATTTATTAGGGTTTGGATCAAAGATAAACTCGTCAATCAATACTTGTGAGTTTTCTGTGAGTCTTATTTGAGTATCATCAATAAAAGTGATACCCATACGGCCATTTGCAGTTTCTACTTTGTCATAACTCAGTATGCCAAAGTCTATTTCAGCACCGTAGGGTTTATCTCTTAAAACTTGTGCGTTGCCTCTTAGTTCAGATATAGATCCTATATCAACAGACGAATGAATTTCCTGCGTCTGACTGAGTAACGCAAACAGTGCCATTAGAGCCAGAAGATGTAATTTTAAGCCAGTCATTATCAGATGTAGACTCCTGATCTATGTTAAATGTTCTTGATCCGCCTGTATGATCTAAGTAGAAATAGCCACCTGCATACCCATCTCCATCATAAGTAACTGTATTATCATTACCATCAATATCCATGTAGTTAGTAGCACCATCTACATCTATAGATGCTGTAATGCTATTGCCTCCACCCTGTACAATCCAGTCTAAGTCTAAGTTTGCTGCTAATGCAGTCATAGCGTGATTGAGGGTCATAGTGTTTGTGTTGCCTGTAACCTGAACGTTTACGTTAGAACCATCAGCACCAGTTGCGTTTGTTTCGTCTGTAGACATGTTAAACGTATTGCTGTCCCCTATGAACGAGAAGTAACCTGTATAGTTATCTGCCCATATATCACCAAGAAACTTATTTGTTGAACCTTTCTGTAATACATCTAGCGTCATGGTTGCGCCGTCTAAATCTAACGGAGTCATATTAGAGGCACCAGCTGTAGCGTCTGATCCACCTATAATGTTACCGCTACCACCAACTTGTTCGATGTCTAAATTAGATGTTGCACCCGACTGATCTATGTACACCTCGTTGTCTGCTGCATAAAGGGACGTTGCTAGTAAAAGCAACAAAATAACTATTCTATTCATTCTCACTTCTTCGCTCCCAATACCCTAGTTCTAGGCCTTCGAGTATTGTTTGTAAGACAGCTGTTTCTACAGCCGTCTGTAATGCTATATTTACAGATTCATTTTCTACTATACCGCTCTCAATTTCAACTAATTCGGTATTATTGTTGTAGAACCTAAACACGTCTTGTGATATAGAAGCACTCAACACACTTTTTGTTACCAAGACTTCTATTAATACTTTACCTGTGCTTACCGACACAGTGCGTAAAGACACAGTAATACTGTCTTGCCTATATTCTTTTGATCCACCAATACCTAGATATCTAGCTCCAGCACCGCCTGACTTTATGTTGGTTTCATAACCTATTACGCCACCTTCCATAAGTAGCCCAGCAAAAAGAAGAGGCTTAAGTTGTTGTTTTTCTTCAAAATTTTCCCTGGTGGTACGTATGAGCTGTCTTTCTTTGGTCAGGTTGTCTAGTCCCTTACGTTCTACAACGTCAAAAAAATTAGAATGCTTGAGTGCTCTTATAAGATAAGCATCAGGAGAAGAAGTAATGGCTGTACTGAAACTAGCGTACTGACTATTGGATCTACGTTGGCCTGTATTGTCTTGAAAGCTTTGTCCGTAGACAGCGACAACAGGTTTTTTGACAGGTGGTCCTATGTCCTTGAGCTCTTGAACAAAAAGAGAATTTATTTGTGCAGGCTCAATCTCTCGTATTGGGGGAATGCCATTGTCTAACGGCGGTATTATTAAGGCGCAACTAGAAAGTAAAAGAACCGAGAGGTACAGTAATCTCTGTTGTGTTGCCTTCTTCATCTGTAATTATTAGTGTTACCTTATCGTCCTCAACCCTATATTCTATAGTGTTACCCTCTAATTCTAAAACGCCAAAGTCAGATGCTGTCTCGCCAAACAAACTATCAACCAACTGCCGTGAGAGCTGAGCATAGATGCGTGATTCTAAATTCCGAATAAATCTAGCTAATGTGGTATTTTCAGCTTCTCTTTCTAAATCTTCTACGTAAGCTTTGATTTCTTCACGTATGGCTTCTTTACGACTGAACTCTTGGTTTTCTATAGTTAGATAGTGACTAGATGTATTGATACCTGAGAAACTAGGGTTTTTAAATTTATGCGTCATTTCATCTGCTTGCACAGCCAAAACAACAAACATCACAAATATCATAAAAACAATCAATAGTATTTCGTCAGGTCGTTTGGGATTCATTAGTCTTTTCTTTGATCGTCTCGATCTGCCTTCGCAATCTTGTTGCTATCTATTAACTGCGGCACACCAAGTATTGTTTTTATAAGAGTATCTTGTCTAATTATTTCGTTGTCCAGACTACGTACTCTGTCTATAAGAGCTACTAATATTCCGTGTTGCGAATCTAGTTTTGTGCCGAGGCGTTCTTCCATTTGTGATATCTGATCTGCTACCTTATCGTCTAGCACATCCAGTTTGGTTTCCATGCCATCAATGATTCGGTTGATAAGCTTCCATATAAACAAACCCAGACCAAGTGCAGCCGCTATTGGAAAGCCTACTTCCGAAATAAATAAGGTTACATTTTCCATATACGCTATAAATTATAGCGTTTATTGGAACCAACTGCGAACCTCCCCAAGAACTTCGTTACTGATCTTAACCTTGCTCAATAAATTTTTAAGTATTTGTTCATCAACTGTACCTTGTGACACTAAGTCTATATAAGTACAACTGCGTTCCTGTCCGATCCTATGTATGCGATCTTCGGCTTGTACT
>Ga0080013_1001900_pt1 | contig 26168 bp, 40 predicted proteins | sample ETNvirenome_6_85_FD_69236 | JGI IMG/M metagenome (GOLD analysis project Ga0080013, IMG submission 69236) | Marine viral communities from the Pacific Ocean - ETNP_6_85 (SPADES assembly) (version 2) | ecosystem: Environmental > Aquatic > Marine > Oceanic | place: Pacific Ocean | collected 2013-06-19
CCGCGTGATTTTGTATTTATAGATTTCAAAAATTCTACCGCGAGTGGCCTACGCACTGGATTAAAAAAAACACAATAACATAATTTAAATATAGATACTATAAATAAATAATATAATCAATTAACTACAAGCTCCATACTAATGTCATCAATACCTTATACACAAAGAATAAAGATCAACTAAATATACTATTATTAACCTATATAAGACTTGTATAGTACATATCTTTCTACTTCAATAGTATACTTAGTCCAGTTAATTTAATCCCTACATGATTAGTCATAAACCTCCATTTGTGCTCATGTCCTCAATTTTACTATAACAATTTTAGGCACACACGGGTATTTTTAGACCCCTGGGGGTATAAACCTCCATTTGATCTGACAACTTAAATATTACTCTGCTGATTTTAATCACCCGTGGGTATTTTTTAGGGGCCTGGGTATACACCTATGGGGGATCGTTTCCATAGGAAGTGAAGGTGATGAAAATTTATGAATATTTTAGTTGATCATATTGTGAGTACATATATGTTAAATTTTATATAATTAAAAATAGAGTAAAAACAGATAGCTAAAGAAGTTTAACTTCCAGCTGTTTTGGAAAAAATCCGCACTCTATTTTTAACCTATTTTTACCCCCCCGATTCTCCCCTTATCCCGGGGATGGGGAAGGGGAGGGGTATGGATTTTACACCCATAATACTAAAATCATGGGGTATTATATATTAATTAATTATAAATATAATAGAATACGGGGGGTAAATTAAAAATAGACGGCAAATCCCTCACATCCTGGTCCCTTTCCATAGGAAATGAAGGTGCCATTAATCAAATAAAATAATGTCAAATCATCAAATATATCAAAACATCATAATCATCATAATACTCTTCAACTCAGTCACAATCACCTTCAATCTAATATAATAACCTTCATCACAATAATCTTTAAATACTTTAGAATTAATAATAAATTAAAAGAAAGAGGAACCATGAATACAAACATCTCAAAAACAATCCACTTCTCAATACCAACAAACCCGATTAGCGTCAATAGCTATCTTAAAAATACCCAATACGGTAGAAGATATATGCCACCTAAGACCAAAGAATATGTAGAACAAGCTCAGATATCAGCAAAGAAACACCTCCTCCTAAACAAATCTTCGTTAGAACAAGCACAACTACCAACATCCAAACCATTAACAGTGTCCTTAACATACTACTTCAGTGATAAAAGAAGAAGAGACATTGACAACTATTCCAAGTGCATCCTTGATGCTTTACAAACAATAATATATAATGACGATAATCAAATACAACACTTAACTCTATCCAAATACATTGATAGAGAGAACCCAAGAACAGAAATAACAATCACAATAAAGGAGGATAATTCAGAATAATGGAACAATCACTACAAATAGTATTAGGATTAGCATCATTTAACATGTTAGTGTTAGCATGGTTAATTCATAAACTCAAACAAGAAAACATTACAAACCCTCTTAATAATTAAACCTTATGAAGAGAACAAGAAAGAAGCATCCAAATGATGGATTACAATCTAAAGTGAATAAGTCTAAATTAGTATTAACAGATATGATGGGTACATATCTTCCTATATGTACATATCATTATCATCCTGGAACAGTAGAAAAGCCAAGTGTTTGTAATACGAGAAAGTGTCCTCATTACGTTAAACTTTATTTAGATAGTAATAAAGGATATGAAAGAGAGTATTTCGGATTAACTTCTGAAGGAGAAGAACAAATATGAAAGTAAAATTTTATAAACAAATACATCCAATACTAAAATACATAAAAGAGTGTAGTATTAACAATCATATATATCAATATGCCCATAATATTGAACGTGGTTTAATAACTCAAATATGTTTTACATGTAACACAGTAAGAACAAATATGTTGAAGGAGTACATATAATGACAACTGAAAAAACATTTTATTTGGCCCATCCATTCATGAGCCGCAAAGAAATAAGAGAATGGGAAATCAATTCTCTCAATAAAATCCATAATATTAATACAATCAACCCCTTTTATCATCCAGATAGTTTTGATAAGTTTAAGGAGCAGGATATCGCCAATAACAAGTATTATAAACAACTTAACTACAAAAAGCTGGTAGATACAGACATTGACTTAATCCAAGCATCTAATGGTCTAATAGTAATAATCAATGGTCAACAATCTTATGGAACAATTCAAGAAATGGTATATGCAACCCTTTACTGTAAACCAGTTTATACTATTATAACTAATAAACAAGATGAACATCCATGGCTAAAATATCATTCAACTAAAATATTTAAATCCCAAGAACAATTCTTAAAATGGATTAGCAGAAATTAATGGCAAAAAAATTTATAACAAAGGACAGTGGCCAAAGGGTCAATTTCTCTAGCGGCATGAGGAGAGATACTGATAATGGCAAACCCAGATTTGATTTGATACTCCCACCAGACCAACGATACAATGAAACCCTCTTATATAGATGGGCTATGTTAATGGCCAGGGGAGCAGATAAATATGGAGAAAGGAACTGGGAAAAATCAAATAGCATAAAAGAGTTTAATAGATTCAAATCAAGTCTCTTTAGACACTTTATGCAATTCATATCTAATGAAGATGATGGAGAAGATCATACTTCGGCCATCTGCTTTAATTTGAATGCTGTAACATATTTAATGAATAAACTCAACGTAGATATAAATGGAGAACCAAAAAATAAAAAAGGAGGTAATAAATAAAAATGACAATGAGTAATATAACAGGAATGGTTGGAGGAGCACTAACTCTTATTGGTTGGTATTCTTTCAAGCCTATGTTAATCATTCTAGGAGGAATAATTTCTCTTGGTGGTGGATTAATTTCAATGTGTAGTTCGGAATAAGGATAATCAATACTATACATATGGTGTAATATATATGTTTTATTATATATTTATTTATATTACATCTTCAATATAAATTAGAGGAAAAGAAAGTGATAAGTAAAATTTGGGATGAATACAAAAATAAGAAAGTTAGATTAATAGTTGAAGACATTCCACACCCCAGACCAAAAGATGGAATATTAATTGACATAGATGATACTCATATCTTCTTACAAATACAAAATAAAAAGACACCAGTACCATTTTCAAAATATTCAATTAAAAGAATAGAACTTAAGGAAGTAAATGAGGAAATAGAGGAAGATGCTAAGTGAAAAATTAAATTATCTAAAATTAGTGAAGCAAAATTATGCCGACCTAATAGTACATTATATAAATCAACCATCCCATGAGGTTTGGGCCTCGAGTAAAATACTTAATGAATGTGAAGATAAAGAACTAGAACAAATAAATCTTATCAGACTTCTGCCTTATGAAATTATTTTAGATATTGAAGAAAAGTATAAACTAAAATTTGTATTAGAAAAAGTTAAAGAAAAGAATTGGACATATGAGGTTTGGGACACTGGGAGTAGAGGCTACCATGTATATCTTAAATTCTCTAATTTAGAAGAGCAATCATTAGAAGTTAGAAATAGAATTAGAAAATATATTATTAATGAATTTGGAACTGATGAAGCAGTGGCCAAAGAAACACAATTTATATCTTGTCCTTATGCACCCCATTTCAAAACTAATAATATAAAAACATTAACAGAAACGGGTGGGCCAGGAAAACCCAATGTTATTCCTCAAAAAATTATTGAATATATAGCAAATGAAATAAAACTTAAGCAAGATTTTGTTATGGAAGATGATGAAGATTTTAAAGATTTTGATGAAGATCCCTATTTAAAATATATTCTTTCTAAAAAGATTGTTGATGGGGAGAGAAATGGAGTTCTATTTAAGAATTTGGCAATTGGACTAGTTAAGAGTGGAAAGAATAGAATGGACATATTAAATATAGCAAGACGGATTGTAAATAACTGCCCTGGAAAGAATATTGCAGAATTTATGGGATGGGTGGATAAGGCTTTATCTGGGGAGATGACTGATTTCAATAAAGGAGAAATAATACAATGGGCAATTAAATGGAACCATCCTATTTTATATAATTTACATAGTGAGAAAAAGTTTACTGAAGTTCTTACAATTAAAATGTTGTGGGATGTATTATGGGATGCTAAGATTGCTGCTCAACCCGTATGGCGGGAACTCTGTTTCTATAATCTAATAGGAACAATAGTAGATGAAAGAGAAGAAGATTATAGAGTACATGTTATCTTTTCTTCTCCTCCAGGGAGTGGAAAAGATGAAGGTCTAAACTTAATGCAAAAAGTATTAGATGATTTAGAATTAGATACAGTTAGACCGTCGTCAGCCACAGATAAAACTTTAGTTGGTGGATTGAATCAAGAGGCAATTAATTATAACACCAAGTGGGGATTGGAAAGTGAGGCTGATGATACTGAGAAGAAACAATTTAGAAGAGAGATAGAAGAAGGTTGGCTTAAGCATGTTCATTGGATGGCCTTTGGAGAAAGTGAAACAATATTTAAACCAGGGGCATTTAATAGGCAAGTTCATATTATACTTAGACAGGCTATGGACAAGGCCAGAAGGATTGAGAAAGGAGTTGGTGCTAGGAGAATTACTGTTAATACTAATACTTCCTTTATACTAACCACTTATAGTATGGATGATACTATTTACAAATTGTTACATAATGGATTATTTCAGAGGGCTTTATATTATGATAAAACTTTAAGTAAAGAAGAACATAATTCTATTCAACAGAAGATATGTGAATACAATTATAATCCAACAATTAGAGAACATTATGATGAGGGGGCATATTATGATTTGTTATTGAAAACATTAAAGAGTATGAGAACTTGGTACACTGAGAACAGAAAAAATATTCAATATTTTAAAGATTGTAATTTGTATATAGAACACTTGTGGACTGAACTAGAAAAATCTTATGAATTTTTACCACCTGAAGATAGAAATATTTTGGATAGTATAGTCAGACGAAGTAATAATAATCTAAATAAATTATTAATATTACATGCAGTATGGAATAAGAAAAAAATGATTGAAAAGAGAGATGTGGATGAATGTTTTAATTTAATAAAAATATGTGTAGAAAGTATTAAAAAATTAATTCTAAAACAAGATAGTGTCAAGAAGAAAAGATTAGTAATTTTAGATATTCTAAAGGGCAGAAGTTTAAGGTCTATGGATTTACATGCCAAAATAAAATCACAAGTTGGGGTTAAATCTACTCGAACCATAAGTAGAATGATATCTGAATTGAAAGAATTGGGTTGTATAACAGAATTTAGAGAAGGTAACATACTCAGGTTATCTCTTACTGGAAAAGGAGCAGAATTAGTAGATAGCGGCGAATAATCACTGGACATATAAGATAAAATATAACAATAACTAAATACTATGGACATATAAATATAATAATGGAAAATATAAAAGGGGTTAAAAAATTCAGATCAGTGTTGCCTGTTAAAAAAATAGGAGATTCATTCTATTTGAGAATGGGTAAAGATATTAAACAAATATTAGATATTTCTAATGGTGTCATATTAGGTGTTAAATTATGGAATATAGAGACTGTGGAAATTATTTGCCCTAAATGTGAATATGCCTTTGCTGATTATGCAAATGTAGACCCTTATGATTGCCCCTCATGCGGCAATGAGTTTTTGAATATAATTATAAAGGAGGTTGAAAAGGTAAATGAGTAATGAAGAATTAAGTGTAAATGTAAATGATTTAGTTGCAATTCCAAAGGCAGGGATGTCTGAAGATTTAAAAGAAAGATGCGATGGAGCAAGAGCTACTATCCAATCATGTGTAACTGAAATGAGCGAAACACGATGGGATTCAAAAGGTCAAGAGTTACCAGATGATCAAACAGAACAAGTTCCTATTGTAGTAGTAGAGACTGGTCCTGTGTTGGTGGATGGGGAATTATTGAAAGATGAACTTGGTCAAGATGTTACTATTAAAGAAAGATTTAATTTGAAGAAGCACCCAACTACTGGAAAGTGGGGAGTGAGTCTTCATGAAAAATCTAAGTCAGCTAAGTTATTTAGTAAACTTAAAGTTAATAGTTTTCCAGAGTGCGTAGGTAAAGAGATTATTCTGTTAAAGAAGACAGCTCTTACATCAGGTAGAACTTACGTAGGTTTCGGAATTTAGGTTGTGAGAAGTCAAATTTAAGTGGTGTTATCTATATCCTCTTTTTAATTTTTTAACACACTTCGTGATGGACACACGTTAAAATGTCCATTTAAATAAAGGAGAACAAAAAAGAAAAACATGATAGTAACAAGAAAAATAGAATTTGATATGGGACATAGAGTCCCTAATCATAAAAGTAAATGTAGAAATCCACATGGACATAGATATGTAGCAGAAGTTGGTGTAGATGATAAAGTGATTAATGAGAAAGGGGCTAGTAATGAAGGAATGGTAATTGATTTCAGTGACTTAAAAGAAATTATGATGAATAAAATTGATGGAGTATGTGACCATTCATTTATGATAAGTAGAGATGATATTGATATGATTAATTGTTTCTTTCATTCTGCGAATGAAATCAGTGCTCTAGATTTAATAGATGAAGAATTAAGACTATATGGGCATGCTCATGCCTTTGGTATTCAAAGAAATAGTGATAAAGATTGGAAAACTATTATTGTTCCATTTATTCCTACTGCTGAAAATATTGCTTGGTGGATTTATGTTAGAATGGAACAAGCATTAAAAGAGAAAGGTATTAAATTGAAATATGTTAGAATTTGGGAAACACCAAATTGTTCTGCTATCTATAGCGGAGAAGATAAAAAGATAACAACCACATTAGGTGGAGGAGTAAGATTAGCATGATACGAATGTGGGCAGTCCATCCTAAAGTAATGTGTAGAAAGCATTTAATGGAAGAACATAATAATTTACATAAATTTGTTGGTATGATAAATAGGGGTAGTGATTTAACTAAATACAAAGTAAATAATTATTTAGACCCAAAGGCAATTCCTCATAGACATGGTCTAATTATTAAAGAAATGGAAAGAAGGGGAATTGGTCACATGTCTCCAATATCTGCAAAGGATATATATACAAAATATATGAATTGGAATTTAGTTAGAATTAAATTAGATAGCTATAGAGATGTTAATGAATTGTATGATAAATGTTTTCAATGTAGAAGGAGGATAGATAAATGAAAGATTATAAATTGAATGTTAAAGATGATAATAATTTAAAAATATCAGAAGCATTTTATTCAGTTCAAGGAGAAGGAATATCAACTGGTGTTCCTGCCTACTTTATTAGATTACAAGGGTGTAATTTAATTTGTGGAGGCAAAGATGGTTGTTTAAGAGATGAAGGTAAGGCTACTTGGTATTGTGATAGCGAAACTGTTTGGAGGCAAGGAGAGAATTATACAAATGAAGAATTAGTAGATAAAATGGCCAAAGATGTAGGTTTAGAAAGTATATTAAATGGAGAAACTCATTTAATTTGGACTGGGGGTGAGCCATTATTGCCCCATCATCAAAAAAGTATATCTTCTTTCTTGGAACATATGAAGCGAGAATATGGTATAAAAAATATTTATAATGAAATAGAAACAAATGGTACTATTCCATTTACTCCTCAATTTGGGGAAGATAAGCCATTTAGGAACTCTTTATATTTCCAAACAGATCAAATTAATTGTTCTCCTAAATTATATAATTCAGGAATGGAAAAAGATAAGAGAATTAATCAAGAAGCTATAGAAATGATTAGAGATCACCCAAATAGTTGGTTTAAATTTGTAGTTAGTGATGAGCGAGATATTAAAGAAATGGAATATGATTTTATATATCCTTATGAAATAGATAAGAGTCAAATTATACTTATGCCAGGGGTAGATAATTTAGATGAGCTAAGTGAAAGAACAAGATTTGTATATGATATGACTAAGAAATATGGATATCGTTCATGTACAAGAGGTCAAGTATTGGCTTGGGATAGGGTGACGGGAGTTTAGATGGAGATAGAAAATAAGGAAAAAGAGACGAAAGCAATTTTATTTGTTGGGAAACCAAAAGAAATAGAACCTCATTTTGAAGATTTAAAGAAGAGGTACAATAATAGTTTAAAAGATTGTATAGAGGACTTAAAATGAATAAAGTATATATAGATTGGGAAACATTTGGAATTATGATAGATAAATTAGCAGAAAAAATTAATGAAAATCATAAAGGAACATTTGATGGTGTTTATGGAGTTCCAAGAGGAGGACTTCCAATTGCTACTGTATTAAGTCATAAATTAGGCCTTCCATTATTATTGTATCCAAATAAAAAATCATTAATCTGCGATGATATTAGCGATACTGGAAAGACATTACAGTCCCATAAAAACAAATTCATAGCAACTTTACATTCAACAGAATGGACTACAACTAAACCAGATTGTTTTATTGAAATGAAAAAGAAGAAAACTGATTGGGTTGTATATCCATGGGAAAATAAATAAAATGGAGGTCAAAATGAAAAGGAACAATAAGGAAATTGTAACAGGAAATATGGTTTATAAAACATATAATGGAATACTTGAAAGGCAAACTACTTTGCTTGAATGGTTGAATAAGCCAATCAATGAAAATATACGTAAATAAAAATATTAATAAATTTAATTCAATAATAGAATTAGTTAATACTATTACTACAGAAACTGATTTTATTTTTGATATAGATAAGGTAATTATTAAAGCCATACATCCTTCCAATTCATGTATGATAGATATGGAGATTGAAAAAGAATTTTTTGATGAATATGATGTTGATAAGAAAACAGTACTAACATTAGATACTGATTTATTAAAAAAAATTGTTAAGAAAGTTGGTAAGAAAGATATATCAATGGAATTAGGAATAGATAATTTATCTTTTAAAAGTGGTAGAAGTAAATTTGATTTGAAATATTATGTTGGTAGTGAAGAAGAAAGAGCAGTACCAAAAATAGAACATCCTATAAAATTAAAGGTTAAAGGAACAGATTTCTTTAATAATTTATCTGAAGCCAAAGAATTCTCAGAAATTACTAAATTAGAATATGATGATGAATTTAAAATTATTTCTAAAGGTAATATGATTGCTGGAGAAAGTCTTATTGATGTAATAGAAAATAATGGAACAAATAGCAGTTGTTGGTATTCATTAGATTATTTATTGTTATTTAAGACATTAAATAAACTAAATAATGAATTGACTATAAAATTTGGTGACGACTTACCCTTTGTATGTGAATTAAATATAGATAATTTTAAATTGTTAGGCATGTTAGCTCCAAGAGTAGGTGATGTCGAATGATAGTTGGGTGGATAGGTCTTGCTCTTTTGTTAATAGCATGGTCAACAAGATTAACTAATTATAAAGGTTTATTCTTTTTAATTAATTGTATTGCTAGTTATTTATTACTGACACATGCTATAATGCTTGGAGATGTTCCATTTATTATTGTTAATGGATTTATAGGAACAATAGCTCTATGGGAGGTTATTAATGGCAGATAAAGAATTAGTGGAACATGCTGTAGAATTAATATTTGATTCTATTGGGGAAGATAAAAATAGAGATGGTTTAAAAGATACTCCCAAAAGAGTCACCAAAATGTTTAAAGAAATATTTAGAGGTTATGATAAATCTCAAATTCCAAAAGTCACTACATTCTCAAATGGTGATGATGGCCTAGTGTACAATCAAATGATTACAGATGAAGGGTCATTCTATTCACATTGTGAGCATCACATGGTTCCTTTCTTTGGGAAATATTATTTTGGTTATATTCCTAATGAAAAAGGTCAGGTATTAGGGTTAAGTAAAGTGGCAAGAGTAGTTGATTATTTTTCAGCTAAGTTACAAGTACAAGAACGATTAGTTAAAGAAATAGTTGATTATTTATGGAATGAATTAAGTAAAGATGATAATCCTCCTATTGGAATGGGGTTGTATATGAAAGGAGAACATTTATGTAAAAGTATGAGGGGAGTTAAGAAAAAAGGAGTTATGCGTTCAACAGAATTAAGAGGAGCATTTTTAAATGATACTGCAGTTAGGTCAGAATTTTTGAGGTTTGTAGAATGAACAAAGGAGATAAATAATATGTGTAGCATTAATGGAGTTATAATTTTAAATACTAATGCAGAGCAAAATAGAATTGAAATGATAGAGAAAAAACTCAATGACATTATTGTCAAGGCAGAAGATAGAGGTCGTGATAGTTTTGGAATTACTATAATGTCTAATTCTGGAGATGTTAAAGATTATAAATTTTTAAATAACCCATCTTGTGAAATGCCAAATGGATATATTAATGAAAATACTACTATAGTTATAAATAATAATAGAGCAGAACCCACAACCGAATTTGTAAAATCTAAAAGTTTAAATGATGTACAACCTTTTAGTTATAAAAATATTTCAATAGTACATAATGGAATTATTGCAAATGACAAAGAAATAGAGAAGGAATTGGGAAATATTAGAAATACAAAAATAGACAGTGCTGTTATTTCTCCTCTATTAAATAAATATTGGACAGATAATTCTTTGACTACTTTAAAAAAAATATTAAATGAAAAAGTAGTTGGGAGTTATGCATTGGGTATAATTAATAATCAACATCCACATCAATTAGTTTTGACTAATAATTATAAACCTATCTATATACAATATGATAATATATTAGATTGTATATTTTTTTCATCACTAAAAAAATATATGGATGATAATGATATTTTTGGAGATAAAATAGAACAATTATCACCTTATTCTATAACTAGTATAAATACTAGTGGAGAAATATTTGATTTGACATTGAGAGATAGAATGAGTGATAAGAAGGTATTAGTAGTTTGTAGTGGGGGATTAGATAGTACAGTAGTAGCTGCCAAAATGGTTAAGGATGGATATGATGTTACATTATTACATTTCTTATATAAGTGCAGAGCAGAGGATAATGAAAAAGAATCAATAATAAATATCGCAAATAGATTAGGCTGTAAATATATGTTTGTAGATACAAATATTTTCAAAGATGTTATAGGAGGTAGTAGATTAACTAATACCAAAGAAGATAATGAAATAAGTGAGGGAGAGGCAGGAGCAGAATTAGCTTGGGAATGGGTACCTGCTAGAAATTTAATTATGTTATCAATTGCAACTGGAATAGCAGAAGCAAGAGGGATTGGTATAATTGCATTGGGTAATAATTTAGAAGAATCTGGAGCATATCCAGATAACGAAATGATATTTATAGATAAATTAAATGGATTAATGCCGTATGCCTGTAATTTAAATAACAAAATAGAAATAGTAATGCCAGTTGGGAATTTAATGAAACATGAAATAGTTAAATTAGGATTAGATATAGATGCTCCTTTAGATTTATGTTGGAGCTGTTATAATTCTGGGGAGAAACATTGTGGTGATTGTGGGCCATGTTATATGAGAAAGACAGCGTTTGATATAAATGGGACTAAGGAGGTAGTAGAATATGAGACTCAATGACCATAATTTAAAAAGTAGATATATTCCAGTTGCTAGTTTAGGAGCTAAAACCCCAGGACTGAATTTCTGGGACAAAAAAAATGCTTTCTTTCATTATCCTAATTTATTAGTTAATTTAGCCCAATTCAAAGGTCATAAAACAGAACTTGGAATTGATGATGATTCATTTTTATTATGCGATAGCGGTGGATTTCAAGTTATTACTGGGAAATGTGAATTTGATTGGAAGACATCATTAGAAAAGCAATTAGAAATAGGAGCAACTAAAATTTTCTCATTTGATATTCCGCCAATAACTAAAAAATCAAAAGGTAGTAATGCATTTTTTGATGAAATGCCATTTGATAAAACTAAAGAATTAATTGAAGTAAATATAGATACTGCTATAAAACAATCTAATTATTTAAAGACATTAGCACCAGATAAGATAAAAGATTTTTTTTGTATTATACATGGAAGTAATAAAGAATTACTAGATTATAATATAGAATTATTAGATAAGAAAATAGGATTAGAAAATTTTTCTAAGTATTTCGGTGGTGCATGTTATGCTGCAAAAGCAGAAGATAGAATATTTTTTACTACTACATTATTACATGCAAGAGAACATTTTATTAAGAAGGGATTACCCATTCATGTTTTAGGTGCTGGGGCACCATATAAAATGATTTTATTAGTTAGATGTGAAATGACTACATTTGATAGTGGAACAGCATTGTCTGGTGTTACTTATTGGGCATGGTTGAATCAAATTAATATGCTAAAAGGAGGAGGATTTGTTGGACAATTAAATAAAGATAACTGGCCATTTATTAAAGAATTCTGTGATTGTCCAATTTGTCAAAATACTGATTATAATAAAATGATTAAAGATGAGTTACTCAGTAAAGAAATAGGCAATCATATTATGGTTCATAATTTATATCAATTAATTAAATTAAATATATTTCTTGATGGTATAGATAAAAAACATTACACTAGAATTGTGGAGGAGTACATAGGTGCTCCAAATGATGTTGTAAGATGCTTAGAATATATAGACTTGGCAGATAAAGAAGGTTTTAAAATTGCCTATGATAAATATAAACATTTTATCAAAAAAGATAAATCAAAACAACAATCATTATTTTAAATGATAACAATACAAAACAATGCGAATGAAATAGTACTTTTCGGTAGAGATCAGACTAGAACTGCTTATGTAAAGAAAATAAAAGATTTTAAACCATATTTCTATTATGAAACTACTGGTGGTGTCTATGATACTATTCATGGAACTAGAGCACAAAAAATAATATGTAATAATCCAAGGGACGTGTCATTTCAAAGGCAAAATTATAATAAAACATATGAAGCAGATGTTGTTTATGCTAATAGATATATAATAGATAGAATAGATAATTTAGAAAAAGAACCAATAAGAATTTGTTATTTAGATATTGAAACAGAAATGGTAGAAGGATTTGATATGCCACATAAGTCACCAAAAAAAATACTTTCTATATATTGTTATGATAATTTTAATGAAGAATATACTAAATTTTGTATTGGAGTTACACATAGTAATGAAAAAGAAATGTTGAATAGTTTTTTAAATTATATACAAACTACAGACCCTGATATGTTGACTGCTTGGAATGGGGACAATTTCGACTTTCCATTTATTATTGGGAGATTAAAGAAATTAGGATTAGATGTTAGAAAGATGGGTAGAGGTGGAGATTGTTATGTATGGGAATATGCAAATAGATTCTTAGCAAAAGTATATGGTAGAATACTATTTGATTTAATGTATGCTTATAAAGGAATTGTAAGTGCTGGAAGAGAAAAATGGTCATTGGATTATATTAGTAAGTATGAAGGGGTTGGAGAAAAAGATGTATATAAAGGAAGTTTAGAAGATTTATATAATACAGATAAAAAGGCATTCTTAGAGTACAATAAAAAAGATGTAGAGTTATTGGTTAAGTTAAATGAAAAATTAAATATTGTAGATTTTTATGATGAAGTTAGAAGAACATGTTTTTGTAAATTTGAAGATGTTTTTATGAATAGTAAATTGGCAGACTGTTTATGTTTGAAATATGCAAAGAATAAATATGTATTACCTACATCTCAATCTGCTGAAAGAAATAGATATAAGGGTGGATTAGTACGAGATAGTGATCCCAAATTACATAAGAATATTGCTGTCATGGATATGAAGTCTCTATACCCTACTATTATGATAGGTTTTAATACTAGTTATGAAACCTATATAGATAAGTCAGAAAATAATTGTACTCATATAGATAATAAGTTCCATTATAAATCTACCCCGGGTATGATCCCAGCCATTGTTAAACCATTATTGACACAAAGGAAAGTTATAAATGATGAAATGGAAATGATTGCAGATAAAAAAAGTAGAGAATATAAAACTAAATGGATGTCACAATATGCATTGAAAGTAATAGCAAATTCATTTTATGGAGTACTAGGTTCTCCTCATTTTAGATTATATAAAAGAGAAGTTGCTGAGAGTGTAACATATGCAGCAAGAATGATTATTATGGATGTGGCTAAATGGTTTGAAAATAAGGGTTATAAAATAGTATATGGAGATACTGATAGCGTATTTGTAAATATGGGAACAGCAAGTATATCTAACATGGTTAATTTAAATGATGAAATTAATAATTGGTTTAAGACAACATATTTTAAACAATTTAATGTTCAAGATGAAAATAATATTTTCCAATTAGAATTTGAAAAGGTATTTAAAACTGTATTCTTTAAAAGAAAATCAGATGGTAAAGGAGCAAAAAAGAAATATGCTGGTAGAATTATGTGGGCAGATGGTAATGATGTAGATACTCACACCGTTGTAGGATTTGAAAGTAGAAGAAGTGATACTCCTGCCATAGGAAGAGAATTAATAAAAAATGTATTGAAAATGATTGTATATGAAGAAGATAAATCTGATATGGATGCTTATATAAAAGAATTTAGAGATAATATTAAAATGGGTAATTACACAGCAGAAGAATTAGGCTTGCCTATCGGAATAACTAAAGATTTATCTAAATATGGTAATCAGATACATGCCAGAGCTGCAAGAACTGCAAATGAAAAACATAATGCTGGAATAAAAGCTGGTGATAAAATTAAATATTTATATGTTACTAACAACTGTGGGGTAATTGGATTTAAAGATTATTTGTGGGATGGTTATCAAATAGATTACGATAAGATGATTGGCAGAATAGTTGATAAAAAAATTGGCCCACTATATGAAGGGTTAGGTTGGGAGTATGAATATGTTGCTAGAAGAAATGCTAGAAAAACTAAATTTGAAAAATTATTTCAACAAAAAGAACTATGGATTTGATAAAAGATATAGATAAATATTATGATGAACAGGAATGGTCATCAAAGAAAAGAGATTACTTTTATGTTAGTGAAGCTGGACTAAGTGAGAAAGAATTATATAACAATTTGAAATACCAAAAACCAAAAAAGTTTGATGCAAGAGTTAAAAGAATACTAGAAAATGGAAACTATATGCATTCAAGATATATGAAAATATTTGCAGAGATGGGTATATTAGTAGCGGCAGAACTCACAGCTGGAAATAATGACATAGTTCATGGAAGAGCAGATTGTATTTTGACAGATAAGGAAAAATTGTATGTTGTAGATTTAAAGAGTTGTAGTCAATGGACATTTAATAAATTAGAAAAACCTATTTATTCTCATTTTTATCAATTACAATTTTATATGTATTTCTTAAATATTGAAGATGGAAAATTATTATATGAAAATAAAGATAACCAAAATGTAAAAGTATTTGATATGAAATTAGATAAATTATTAGTTGAAAAGGAATTAGCTAAGATGAGGAGAGTAAAAGAAATTGTAGATTCTGGAGGTACTATTGATGATGAAGAAATTAAATTGGAGAATCTAGAATATGGAGCATGAGATGAGTTTTACATTCTGGTTTAAGGCTAAAAATGGATATAGGCAAATTACAATGGATGTTCCTTCGCTATCAGATAAAACATATTTCTATAAGTTGAAATTAAAAGTAGTATTAGAATTAGGAAATATCAGAAATGATATAATAAAATTACTCGGTAATAAAAATAGAGCTAAATTAATTAAGCCTAAAGTAGTAGATAGAGATAAACAAAAAATATTAGATAAATTAGTTAAGGTTAGAAAAGACAATAACAAAGTTAGAGAATTATTGCAAGCGGTTTTGGCAGACGAAGATTTTCTTATATGTGAACATTGTAAACATAAGATGTATAAAATACCAATTAATGTTTCTTTTGAAAAATATGGAAATTCTTATATAATAAAAGAAGAAAGAATGCCATTTAGAATCAAATATTTATTTGGATGCAGTAATGATGATTGTCATTATTGTATAGAAGAGGAACCCTATAAAAATTCACAAAATAATTTAAAATTAAGAAGGGAATTATTGGCTAAAGGAAAAACATTTGTTCCTAATGAAGCTGGCTTCTGGCATGAAATTAAAAAATAACTTATATATTTTACAATAATAATCCTTAAATAAGATGAAATTTTATAAAACTATATAGTTATTATGTCAAGGCAACAATTTCAGATCAGAGTCATTCAAAAGGGAGGAGGTACAACTACTTGGGGGTTGGCAATTCCTAAGGTATTTGCACCTTGGTTTGGTACTTTAGTTACAATTAAAGAGAGTGGTGGTTCTCTTATATTAGAGAGTGGGCCTAAATTAGAAGCATTAACAAATAAAGAAATTAAATCTGGAGCTACTATTGGAGAATATATAAAAATATGAAAGATAAATTAACTGTAGGAATTTTATCAGATAGTCCGATGTTAACGACTGGATATGCAACAATTGCATCTAATGTCGCTAATATACTATCTAAAGAAGGCCATCAAGTAATTTACTTCGCTTCTAATTATTTAGGACAACCATTAATGCCAGGAGTTAAATTTGAAGATAATAGAACATTAGATTTTACAATTATTGGACAAGGACAACAACCTTACTTTAATGACTTACTTGAAATTTATTGTAAGAAATTTAAATTAGATGTGCTATTTATTTTATTAGATACTTTTATGTTATATGGAGGAGATGGTTGGTTTTTGAAAAAAGATACTGCTCCTGCAAAGACTATCTTTTATTATCCTTCTGATGGAGGAGCAGGCATGCCATTACAGTGTGAAAAGATTTTAGAGAAAGTTGATCTTCCAGTAGCTATGGCTAAGTTTGGAAGAGACCAAGTTAAAAAAATACATAATATAGATACTGATTATATTCCACATGCTGTTGATACTAAAAATTATTATAAATTAAAAGATGAAGAAAGAGCTACATTAAAGAAAAATTGGGGATTAGAAAATAAATTTGTTGTAGGAGTAGTAGCAAGAAATCAAGGAAGAAAAATGCTAGATAGAACATTTAAGTCTTTCAAATTATTTGCTAATGATTGTCCTGAAGCGGTATTATTATTACATACAGACCCAAATGATAATGCACAAGTATTTCCTATTCAAACTTTAATAGATAGATATAATTTACAAAATAGGGTTCTATATACTGGTACAAGATACTACCAAGGATGGAGTTATGCTAAGATGAATGAAGTTTATAATTTAATGGATTGTTTTTTCTTATCAACCTCAGGAGAAGGTTTTGGAGTTCCTATTATTGAAGCCATGGCAGCTGAAGTCCCAGTTCTTGCTACAAATTACACTACAACTAAAGAATTAGTAATTGACCATGAATCAGGATTAGGAATAGATTTAGTAGGAACAACAGAAGAAGAAAATCCAGATGTTCATGGTTATGAAATAATTGATGGAACATTGACAGGAAGTTGGGCTGTTGAAAGAGGAATGTGTAGTATAAAAGATGCTGCCAAAAAATTAAAACAATTATATGATAATCCTGAAGAACGAAAAGTAATGGGTAAGAATGGAAGATTAGCTGTATTAGAAAATTATAGTTGGGATGTTGTTGGAAAGATGTGGATTGAAAGAATTGAAAAATTAGGAGAAATAATATGAAATTAAAATATTTAATAGTTGGAACTGGAAGATCTGGAACTGCATACATGTCAGAATTATTTAGATCTAGCGGCATGAAAAGTGCACATGAAGGTGTATTTACTGTGGATGGATGGAAATATGCAAGAGAAGTAGATGAAACTTCTCAATTATTACATAATATAGAAGTTGAAAGTTCATGGATGGCAGCGCCTTTTCTTAATAAGAAAGAATTAGATGATACTATAATTATTCATGCAATTAGAAATCCTCTCAAAACTATCAGTTCAATAGTATGTACTAAATTATTATCTGATGATTTATTGAGTAACAAAAAAAATCCATTTACACTATTTATTCAAAATCATATGCCAAAGGTGTTTAATTATTCTAATGAAGTTGATAGGGTTACTTATTTTTATATTTATTGGAATAAATTAATTGAAAGATACGCTGATTTAACATTTAAAGTAGAAGATAAACCTGATAAATTATTTGAAAAATTAAAAATTGATATTACAGGAAAAGAATTGTATGCGAATACTAAACATAATAACAAACAACGAGATTCTGATGCGATAGTTTCTTATGATGAAATTCCAAATGATGTATTGAGACAAAAATTAAAAATAGCAGCTAATAAATATGGATATAATTAAATGATAGGATTTATAATTGGTCAAAATTGTGAGAATACTATTGAATTATCTATTGATAGTTTAAATGGTTGTGATAAAATTTATTTCCTAGATGGTGGCAGTACTGATACTACATTAGAACTGGTTAAAGATAAAGAAGTAGAAGTATTACATAATACTTGGGATAATTCTAGAGATGGAATGCCAGGAATACAAAAAAGTTTTATGTTGAAGCATTTACTAAAAAAACATAAAGGTGAGTGGTGCATATATTTAGATGCAGATGAAATGATAGAAGATATTGATACATTAAATAAATGGATTGAAAAATATGAAGACAATTTGAAGTTTCCAATATTAAATGTAAAGATGAGGCATTTAATTGGAGACTTAGTTCATGAAGATGCAATGCAACCTGAACATACAGTTCCAACTAGATTATTTAAAATTAAATATGGCTTAGAATATCCAAAAGGAGAACATGTTGTTATGCAATATGATAAGAAAATTCCAGAACAAGGATATTGTTGTAGAGATGTTACAATATGGCATTTAGCTTATTGTGGAGGTGTTTGGGGCATAAAGAAAAGATACGATAATCAAACCAATAGATTAGGAAATGCTTCTCACTCTGAATCATTTTTGAAACAATGGAGAAATGCTCACCTATTTGGAGGCTATCCTAAGAAACAGTTTAATCCAGTTGAACTTCCTAATTTATTATTAAATAAATTTGGCATAGAAAAAGATGAATTATATTTTGCTAATAGAAACTTAGAAGTTAAACATTTTATTGATGCAATACATTGGAGAGATTATTTTAAATGTAAATCAGCTGTAGAATTTGGATGTGGAAGAGGACCAAGAGTATATGCTATGAATCAAGTAGGGATTAATTGTATAGGGTGGGAATTAAGTCAGTTCGCCGTTGATAATTCATTATATGATACAGTAAGACAATCAGATGTTACTGTTGATGGAGTAGGAGGAACAAGTGATTTATCGATTGCTTATGATTTATTAGAACATATTCCTTATAATAAATTAGAGCAAGTAATAAATAACTTAATTTCTTCTGGAAAACATATTCTAATTAGTGTTCCAGTTATTGGTGACCCTAATTTAGAGAATGACCCGACACATATAGTTAAAGAAACTAAAGAATGGTGGATTAAACAATTCACAGATAAAGGATTGAAACATATTCCAACACCAGAACATTTCTTGTTTAAGGAGCAAGTAATGATATTTGAAACATGAATGAAACAGTAGTACATATTTGTGTAAAGGATAGACCAACTGAATTGGCGTTACTACTACAAAGTTTAAGAACTCAAACATATCAAAACTTTAACATTTTGATATTAGATGATGGTAGTTCTACTAGATTAGATTCTCATTATTTTATACAATATATTATCAATAGAATGACATTAGAAGGCCATGAAATTAAAGTAATTAGAAATGAACTACCTTCTGGAGTTAGTATGGCAAGACAAACATTAGTAGATTATAGTTTGAAAAATGGAAAAGAAGAATTTATTTGTAGGTTGGACGATGATGTATTAGTAGAACCAGATTACATAGAAAAATTATTTGAAGTATTAGATGAAGGATATGATTTAGCTTCTGGAATTACAACTCCTATTATGCAACCAGAATGGAAGAGAGATGTTAAATATGTTACTCCATTAATTGGAGAATGTAGATTAGATGAAGAAGGAAATTTAATAATGAATGGTGATGATTGTGGGTATGGGTATTATGAAAGAGCTATTATTCCAGCCCATCATTTTAGGTCGTGTGCATTATATAAAAAAGAAATTCATGAAAGTGGGGCAGATTATAATAGTAGATTAACAAAACATGGTTTTAGAGAAGAACAACTATTTTCATTTAAGGCAGTAATTAATGGATATAAATTAGGAGTTCATACACAAGCTAATGCATTACATTTATGTTGTCCTTCTGGAGGAGAAAGAAGTACAACTAATCTAACAGATTATAATCAAGAAATATTTGAGGATAGTGTAAAAAAGATGTTTGAGAAACATGGTAACTTCTTAGAAGATTATAATAAGAAATTAGGAATTAAAACAAGAGAAGTAGATGAAACTGAATTATTAAAAGCAACAAATTTGGTGAGTAGAAGATGAGAAATTTTAATGACAGATTAAAGATAACTAATGAGCAAAGAAAAGAGATACAGAGATATCTAAATACTATTACTATAAATACTGAAGAGTCTGTATTGAAATTAGTTAGAAAGATGAAAGAAATGGAAAGAAAAATAGAGGAGTTAAAATATGCAAAGCGTTAATGTAATTGGAGAATATTTTGGACAAACAGGATATGCTATTCATACTAAGCAGATAGCTAATGCACTAAATAAACATTATAAAGTTAGTGTAACAACTGGCAAACCTCAATCATGGGAAAGAACTGTTAATGATGAAGAATTAAAAATGTTACAAAGAAATCCAGAAGATGCAGATATTAATATTATGATAGGCTTTCCTCATTATTGGAAATATTATTTTAAAGAAGGAAAGAAGTTTATTGGAGTTTGTGTATGGGAGGGTGATAAAGTTCCTGCATTCTGGATAGAAGACATGGAAGATGATAGAGTTGATCAAATCTGGGTTCCTTCTAATCATGTTAGAAATGCAATATTAAATACTTTAGAAGAACACTTTTCTCTAAAGCCTATCAAATCTGAGCTATTTTCTAAAACATATACTGAACTGTTAGATAATAAATTAAAAATTGTTCCTCATGGAGTTGATAAGAATATATTTTATCGTACAGATAAACCTAAAGATGATAAAATGTTTACATTTACTGCCAATAAAGGTTGGAGAGGAAACATGTTGGATAGAGGAGGATTGCAATATCTATTTAAGGCATTTAATGCAGAATTTAGTGAAGATGAACCAGTGCAATTATTAGTTAAAATAAATTCTGTATATCAAGAAATTGATATGGCTCAAGCAATTGAGAATTTGGGATTAAGAAAGAAAGGTGGTAAGATTGGCTCAACTATTGAAAATTTTCATTATGAGGCATTAAAAGATATTTATAATATGGGTGATGTTTTCATAACTACTTCTATGGGAGAAGCATTTAATCTTCCTTGCTTAGAGTCAATGGCTTGTGGAGTTCCAGTCATTACTACTGAATTTGGAGGCCAAACTGATTATGTTAATAGTAAGAATGGTTGGATACTAAAGGAAGGAGAAATGTTTGAAGTCAAGCATGATGTTATGTATGAAGGAGTTTCATGGAAGCGGCCTGATATTAAAGAGATTAGAAAAATGTTAAGACATTGTTATGAAAATAGAGATGAAGTGAAGAAGAAAAGCGAACAAGTATTAGAAGATAGTGATAAGTGGACATGGGATTGTGCTGCCACTAAAGGAAAACAATTTATTGATGAAATTAGTAATGATACTAAATAAATCATGTTATAATACTTGCATATCTGGCGTATAGTCGCCTAAAATTCTGATTTAATACCTAATGTACATGTAATAATCCAAGTGCTTTTTCAAGCCTTTTTATTGTTCATTACTTTCCTGAATGCTTCATCTATTCTTATACTATGATTTTTATTAGTCCACATAGACCAATTATATGGCAACACTCTTCTAGGAGCAAAATAATAATTCCATTTATAATTCCAATTTACATATTTGTCAAAGTAATATTTTTTCTTGACATAATTATTTACTATTTTTAATGCTCTCTTAAATTTCTTATCATGCTTGAATGTTCCATATCTTTTATATGCCACTAAGTGAGCTATCTCATGATTGATTACTCCTAAAGAAATATCTCTTTTAGAAAAAGTTAATCTACCGCATTCATTAGCCCATCCTCCACCATTTATTTTTGTAAAATTATTACGTCCTGGAACTTTGAAATGCCTCCTTAATTTATTAACTATCGATTCTGCTTTCTTAATATCACATGTGCGCCTTTTGAAAGCATTTCCATTCTCTTTCCAATCTTGATAATATATTACTAATGTCATTTTATTAATATTATTAATAATGTAAACTATATAAATCTTTTGTTAATGTATTATATATATTATAACATATATGTTATATTATATAATAAAAAAAATAAAAAAAATAAAAAAAATAAAAAGAAGAAAAGGTAGTTTTATATGTTACCTAGCATATATTATGAAGTTATAACTAATTACAGTTCTGTAACGTCACCTTCATTCCAATCAGCATCTTCTACATCGTCATCATCCCAATCTACTTGGTATGATCGATCAACTGTACAATCTTGCTCATCAGAATCATCATCAAAATCAAATTCCCAAGTTCCAGTAAATGTATAATCTCCACCATCGTCCCATGAGATAGAACCATTTTCGAATTCTACTTCTAGTTCATCATCATCGTACTCGTGTCCATTACATGTGTAGAAATCATCATCGTTATCAAATTCATCTAAAATTTGATCCCATGCTCTATCTAACCATAAACCTTCGCTAGGTACTTCAACTTCAACTTCAACTTCTTCTACTACAGTTTGATTAACATATATTGTTTCTCCTGGAATTTCTACTTCAATTTCATTTGTAACCTCTCTTGGCATAAATGTGTAAGCAAATAATCCTCCCAACAATAATGCTACAACTGCGATAGTCCAACATTGATTTGTCATTGTCATTCTCTATAATACCTCCTTTCAATAATTTTGAGTGTAAGAACTATGCTACTCGATTCATCTTCATCTGAATCACTTGTATTGTTTTCCATGTTCAATAATATATTTGTATAATTGGTCATTTATAAAGTTTATTGTTATGTAATATAATCGTACTATTTAAAATTAAATACTAAAATATGGTTATCTTTATAAATTGGTTCTCCATTTAATTTTGTTACGAAATATGATATTTCTTTCTCATTGCTTCCATTAGTATAGAGAATCAGCAACTCTCGACACTCTTCATTTATTTTCTCTATTAATCTATCTTCTTGATTACATCCTTTCATAAAATAGTAAAGGATATCATAGTTCCTCCAATCTACTTCAAACATATCTTTGTTAATTACCCATTGCTTAAATTGTGAGTTCTCATAAAAATCTTTTTCAATTTCAATTCCTGTCACCATGCTTCCATATTTGAAAGCAAGTCCAAGAACTTGCCCGTTCCCACTTCCCAAATCCAAGAAAGTTTTATCTTTACAATACTTTTCAAAAGCAGGTTCTATTTCATAAGTTATGCTCGGGGTGTAAATTCCTTCTTTAGTCATCATAATAATACTCCAACTGAACGAGAACTTTGGCAATGGTTAAAGTTCCACTTGCCCCATCAGCTTCTACACAAACAGAAATTGTATCTCCAGCAGAAAAAGTATCTGTTCCTCTTGCTTGTGTTTTATAATCTGTTTTGTCAGTAGATTGGATAGTATTACTGACAGCTTCTTCCCAAACAGCAGTCCCATTCTTTTTAACTCTTAATAGTAAATTAGCAATCTTACCAGTCGCCCCAGTTATATCAAAGTTAATACTCATACCAACAATAGAGCCGTCCCTTATCATAGTTATCCCTTTTGTATCTGTCATTTTAATAGTGTCACCAATTTGTAGAAACTTCTCAACTCCTGCAGCACAAGCTAAACTCCTATTATACCCCATCATAATACTTTCTTTAGTTCCTTTAACTTCTCCACTAAAAGTATTATCGCCAGACCAGGTGTTTGTTGTAGTAAAATTAAAAGAAAGAGTATCAGAAATTAAAACGATAGGACTTGTTGCTGCCAAATTTGTATCATCATCTATGTCTATTGTTCCAAGTGAAAGAGTGTCATCTGTCAAAATGATAGGACTATCTGCTGCTAAGTTTGTATCATCACTAATATCAATAGGGAGTGATGCTAATCCTGCTCCTTTTGCAGTCTGATTAATCCATTCGCTTGAACCATCATCAAAAGCAAGTAATTCATTATCTGCTACTGGAGTAGTTATTGTTACATCATCTAATTCAGTAATAATAGATACACCCCTAAAACCACCATCTTGTCTTGCCATTTTAACTTAATCTAATAACTTGTACAGAAGGAGTTGTTGTTCCACTTCCTTGAACAGAAACACTGCCTGCAATAACATCAAAAACTCTAAAACTATATTTATCTAAAAATCCAGTTCCACTATTGTCTGGATTAGCAGTAGTATCAAATGCAAAATAAATATTACTACTTCCTAAATTATCAACCATTACACTTTCACTTGTATTATTAAATATATAATTTATTGCAGGACTTCCTGCATCTTTTCTTATAATCTCACTATTAGTGTATCCCTTAACATTAGTTAATCCACTAATTGGGACTGGGTTAGTTGAAATAGCAAAGCTTCCAGTTAAATCAGCTCCGCTAGAAATATACATAGTTCCTGACTGTACATAAATACTATCAACACTAGCGGAAACGCTTCCTATGATTATGCTTCCTGATATATTATTTATATCTACTGTTCCACTAACATTCAAACTTCCATCTGAATTAATTACTAATCCATATTGTGGTCCGCTAGCATTGATAATTTGTTCTGCCATCTTTATTCAGATTTATTTAAAATAGGCCAATCTCTAATTCCGAATACTGCTAAAATCATACCAATATCAATCATAGCTGCTGTAAAGAATGTGTTGAAATCTATTGTTCCACTAAGCCATCCGCCTAATGTTCCAAGAAATGCACTACCTCCGATTAGAAGTCCTGCCCATTTTGTTTTTGAACTGTACCATGTCATTTTATTTTATACCTCCTTGTATTTAATTTAATACCTTATTTAGGAATATTCCTATCCCTGCACCAATTGTGGCTATTACTCCACTCACATATGCTACTTTTTTCTTTATTCCCTTAATCTCTTTATCGTGTCTGTCCACGTTTCCATTAATATCTTTTAGATGTTGCTTAATTCCACCAATGTCTGTTTTGATTTCAATTATATAGTCGAGGATTTGGTCTGTTTTGCCTACCATTAAAACTTCACCTGTTGCGAGTTTCTAATGTGCATTGGTTCTATTAAATCATAAGGTATTTCATACTCTTTTTCAAAATCAATTTTCTTTTTACTTGCATCGTATAATATTCGAGTTACTGCCTCACTACAAATTAAATGATTTGCTGTTTGCTTGAAAATTGTTTTTCCAGAAATCCAATAAATCATAATATTTAATAAATCTGTAAATGAATAATCTCTGCCTAAATATTTATCAGCATTTTCTTTGATATTGTGTAATTCTTGTTGTGGAGTACCAATAATACATACTCCTTTATTTATTTTATTTTCTAACCAATATTTTGGGTATTGAGAACTAACAAATCCTTTGCTTACTGCTTCATGAATTCTGACATTCTCTCCACAATCTTCTGTGATAATTCCAACATGTGACCAACCTTTTTCTCCATATTTTATTTTATTTCTCCAACGAATAATAGTTCCTAATAGATTTTCCCAATTAAAAAGTATTATATCTCCTGGTTTCATTTAACTGTTCTCGTCCAATTTTGTTAATATTCTGCTACCAACTTGAATCAAAATTTTATTAGTGTCATATTCTGCTAATTGTGCCTTGCTGTCTGGACTCGTTAAATGGCTCAAATTCATATATGAATTAGCTCCGAGATTTTTAACTTGCCAAGTTACTCCGCTATCAGTCGAGCGGTATAATGCTGCATTATTTCCATGTTCTGCATTAAAAGTCCAGTTTACAAAATAAAGATTTCCATTAGTTATTTTTAATAGATTAGAACCATAAGTGTATGTAGCGTCATTTTTGAGACTTAATCTTTCTGTAACTGCAGCTGCAGTATCAAATGTTTGTATTGTTGGTTCCTCTTCTGGATTAAGATAAATTCCTGTTGTAGCCGTTAGTGGCACTATTGTGCCCGTTGAAGCACCATT
>Ga0080013_1001901_pt1 | contig 26166 bp, 22 predicted proteins | sample ETNvirenome_6_85_FD_69236 | JGI IMG/M metagenome (GOLD analysis project Ga0080013, IMG submission 69236) | Marine viral communities from the Pacific Ocean - ETNP_6_85 (SPADES assembly) (version 2) | ecosystem: Environmental > Aquatic > Marine > Oceanic | place: Pacific Ocean | collected 2013-06-19
ACCAACAAGACCAGACCTCTTATTATTGCGAAAGCAGAAGAGTTCGTGAGAAACAAACTAATTAAATTAAATTCGGCAAGAACGTATAATGAAATGACAACTTTTATTTGGAACAACGGTCGCCCCGAAGCTCAAAGAAGTTATAATGACGATTTGGTTATGTCTTTGGCGATTTCTTGTTGGGTAAGAGACACAGCCCTTGTGGTTAATCAGAGGGAATTGGAGTATCGAAAAGCAATGATGGGGGCAATGTCAATATCAAATAGTTCGTTGGATACTCGTATGTCTGGAATGGCGGGATATAAAAGTACGCAAGATTCTTTTTCCAGAACTGGAGTTACAAATTTACAGATGGAATATGCGGGCTTACTTAAAGGATAAAACAAATGACAGATAATAATCGAAACCCAAGAGATAACCAATCGCAACTTTATAAGACATTAACGCGACTCTTTTCTGGTCCACTCGTTGATTACAAGGTCGAAAAACAGCGCCGTTATCGCTATGGTCAAGTAGAAAAATTTGGTTCTAAGTTTAAGTCTTTATCCGGCGCACATTTTAAAAAAAGTTCTTATAACATTTACGATGATTTTAGAGCCAGATACATTAATGAACAAAACAGGGGTGAACGCTATATGGACTTTGACCAGATGGAATTTACTCCCGAAATCGCTTCTTCATTAGATATTTATGCTGACGAAATGACAACCTTTTCCGATCTTCAGCCACTGATGAGGATTGAGTGTTATAACGACGAGATTCGTTCTGTTCTTAAAACGTTACTATATCAAGTTTTAAACATTGAATTTAATCTTTATGGCTGGGCACGTTCGATGTGTAAGTATGGGGATTACTTTCTTTATTTGGACGTTGACGAGAAGTTGGGTTTAAAGTCTGTTCTTGCTCTCCCGACTGATGAGATTGAAAGATTAGAGGGAGAAGACAAAACAAACCCCAACTATCTCCAATTTCAGTGGAATGCTAGTGGGATGACTTTCGAAAATTGGCAAATAGCTCATTTTAGAATTTTGGGCAATGATAAATATGCTCCCTACGGCACTTCAGTTTTAGATCCCTCTCGACGCATTTGGCGTCAGCTTACGTTAATGGAAGACGCTATGATGGCTTATCGCGTGGTGAGATCCCCGGAACGGCGAGTGTTTTATGTTGACGTTGGAAACATCGCCCCAGCCGATATTGAGCAGTACATGGAGCGCATTAAAACGATGATGAAGCGGAATCAAGTTGTTGATTCTAAAACTGGTCGGGTTGATTTGCGCTATAATCCAATGAGTATTGACGAAGATTATTTTGTGCCCGTGCGCGGGGGCACCTCAACGCGCATTGAATCACTTCCTGGCGGTCAATTTACAGGAGATATTGACGATGTTCAGTATCTCAGAGATAAACTCTTTTCAGCGTTGAAGATTCCTCGGTCTTATCTGGCACGAGGAGAGGGAGCCGAAGAAGACAAAACAACATTGGCTCAAAAAGATATTCGTTTTGCAAGAACGATCCAAAGGTTACAACGCTCTGTTCTTTCCGAAATTGAAAAAATGTGTTTAGTTCATTTGTATATTCTTGGATATCGTGGTGAAGATCTTTTGTCGTTTAAATTAAAGCTCAATAATCCATCAAAGATTGCCGAGTTGCAAGAATTAGAACATTGGGAAAAGAAGTTTTCTGTGGCTTCTAATGCGACCGAAGGCTTTGTTTCGCGACGCTGGATTGCTACAAACTTGTTTAATATGACTGATGATGAATTTATTAGAAACGAAGAAGAAATGTTTTATGATGCTAGGTTCAACAAGGCAATTGCAATCATTGCCGAAGATGAAATGGAGGGTGGTGAAGGCGGTGGTTTAGACCTTGGCGGTGAAGAGGGAGAGTTAGACCTTGGCGACGAAGGAGACCTTGATCTCGGCGGTGAAGAAGAGGAAACGAATCTCCTAGCAGAACCGGGAGATGAAGAACTAACCGAGGCTGATGAAGATACCGTTCATTACACCTTCCCAGACGGAACAACAACCACTAACAAGTCCAAGGGCAAAAATTACAAGCCCAAGAAAAAATGGGAAGATGGTCGCCAAGCAGGCGCAGGCACCCGCAGCACAGGTGCGGTGACTAAGCCGTTCAGTTATAGCAGAGGAGACCCCACAGGCAAGCGCGGGTTGGATAAACTCGCTAAAGGCTACGTTTTTGCCGAGAACAAAACTATTTATGAGGATATGGAATCAAGTATTTTAAATTCCAATAGAGAAATCGAAAAACTAATAGAAAGTTTGGAGAAGAATAATGAAAATAAAGCACAATAAAAAGCGGAATACTGCTTTTCTTTTTGAAGCACTAATTCGCGAAATAACGAAAGCGGCAGTTCGCGGAGATAAAAAAAAGAAAAACATGGTTTTAAAATTGGTCAAAGGACACTTTACCAAAGCAAGTATTCTCTATAAAGAGTTGCAACTTTATAAAAATATTTACGAAAGTACGGAACTGGATCACATCACCGCTCAAAAAATTCTTTATGAATGCCGATCAGAATACTCAAAATTTGATAAGAAGGAAGTCTTCAAGAAACAGTCCTTGCTGATTGCGGAAATTAATCGCAAGCTTTCTTCAAAAATTTATAATAATTTTGTACCGAGCTATCGCTCTCTTGCTTCCATCGCTGCGCTATTTGGGGAAACAACTCCGGTTAAGAGTCGGGTTCTTTTAGAAGGAAAACTGTTAAAAGAAATGATGAAGAAACAATCCCCCAAAAGGCAAATTAAGAAAGTGGACAATGTTATATTTAAGCAGTTTGTGAAGAACTTTAATAAAGAATACGCTCAATTGCTGTCCGAACAAAGGAAAACAATTTCTCTATACTTAGCTGACAAGACGCAATTGTTGTCTTATCTTAATGAAGAGATTGTTCGTTTGCAACATGAACTTCAAAGGGGCACCAAGACAGAAGAGATAAAAACAGACAGCATTATGTTGGAGAATACCGAAAAAGTAATTGCCCTTTTGGGCGAGATTAAGAAATCCGAAATTCACGAAGCGCAAATTATTGATATTTTAAAGATTCAGAAGCTCGTAAGTGAGATTAATTCCGATGACAATTAAATTAAAAATTGGAAAAGTTAAAGAAAGAGAAGAACAGCAAACCCAGAAGCCTTCAATCACCAAAAAAATTCCCGTTAAAAAGGGTCTCGATGGCGATTTATTGTTTTTAACTCATCCCACAATTGATATTGTTTTAAAGCCAGATAAGGTACTGGCATTCGCTAAAAATGGTAGATATACAGATGATGCATATGCTGCTCTTAAGAGATTGTTTGATTTGCTCGCGAATCGTGGAGCGATTAAATTCGAAACAGTAGAGGGGGGATCAATTTATGGCTCCTTAGAGGCTCCTCTTGCCAAACCCACCGCCGGCCAATCTGCAATTCAGGTTTTTACCTATCTTATTGGTGAATTTTTAGAAGAAGAACGAAGCGAAGTCTACAATGAATATTATGAAGAAGAAGTTATGGATTGGTATACGGAGCCAACAGAGGAAGATAGCACAGCCCTTGGTGAAATCCCTCAATCAGCGGACAAGGGGATTCTCCCCATCAATCCGTCCCCAACCGGTTTGTATTTGATTTATAGGTATTAAATTGGATCTCGTATATTTTATTCTTATAGCCTATGGTCTGACTCAAATACTGGTCTACGGCTCAATTTTTGATCCCATTCGTCCGACAGCGGGCAAATTGGGAGAATTGTTTCAATGTTCTATGTGTCTGGGCTTCTGGGTGGGCATCTTCCTCTATGGACTTTCTTTCTATACAGAACTATTTACATTTGAACTCAACTTGGTCAATCCATTTTTATTGGGCTGTTTAAGTTCGGGGACAAGTTATATCCTTAGTCAGCTTTTTGATGACGAGGGAATAAAAATAAAGCTTCGAAGGCTTTATAAGGTGGAACACAATGAATAGTGATATTAATATTTATATCGATAACCACTGGATGCTTCGTCCTCCCACCAACTGTTGTAAGGGGTCATAACTATGAGCAAGAAACGGCTATTAACCGAATATTATAATTTAAAATATGATCCAGAGGCTTTAACCGAGGCTCAAAAAAATGACGGCTTTATGTATCTCAAGGGTTTGCTCCAGCAGGGCAAAACGAAAAACGGCAATGGTAGGGTATACGAAACTAAAACGCTGCTGCGAGAAGTGGAAAATTATAAAAAGATTGTCCGAGAGCGCCGATCCTACGGAGAGCTTGACCACCCCGATAGTTCAGTTGTGGAACTAAAAAATGCGTCTCACATTATTGTTGATATCAACATGGAAGGTGATGGCGTTTATGGAACGCTAAAGATTCTTAATACTCCTTCTGGAAAAATTGCACAACAGATCGTTAAAGATGGTGGTTCGATGGGAATCTCGTCGCGTGGGCTTGGTTCAACTCGACAAGACGGTGACACGACAATTGTAGAAGACGATTTCCAGTTGATTTGTTTCGACCTTGTTTCCGAAGCTTCGACTCCCGGCGCATATTTGATGAAGGAAGCCAAAGAGAAAGATATTTTTACAAAAGCCGACCGAATTAACCGCGCTCTAAACTCTATTCTTATTAAGTAAGCAATGAAAAGATCTGATTTAAAGAAATTGATGAAGCCTCTCATTCGTGAGTGTATTCACGAGGTGCTGGTGGGTGAGGGTATTTTGGCTAAAGTTGTGAGCGAAGTTGCAAAGGGAATGGGCAATGTGATAGTGGAAAATCGTCCAACCAAGCCCAATCCCGTCGCTCCCCCTGACAATTCAGCACTCGTTGAACATCACAAAAAGAAAATGCAAGAAGTCCGAGCAAAATTGACAAAATCTGTGGGAGAATCAGCATATTCAAACATTTTTGAAGGCGTCGAGGCTGCTCCTCATCCATCCGAACCTAGAGCCGGTGCGTTAAGCGATGTATCATCACATGATCCCGGTGTGGATATATCGAGCATAGTGTCGTTGTCTGGAAATAGATGGAAGTCGCTTGTGCCAAAAGCGAAGGAATAAAACAATGCCAACGAATGTCTACGTTAGGGCTTGTCGCAATGAATCCCCCGAAAAATTAATCAAAAGATTTTCAAGAAAAGTGAAAAAAGAGGGGATTATTGAAGAGGTCCGAGAACGCTCCAGATTTGTTAAGAATTCTACCAAAAGACGCCTTAAAAAACTCCGTAGAAAAAAAATAGCTCGTAAAATACAAGAGCGCAACAACCCCTAATTCTTTTTATCTTGCAGTATACTATTTATTACGATGTTTAGTGTCATACGGGAGCTATTATAATGTCAACACTCTTCGAAAAGGCGATTGCCGATGCGAAAGAGCTTAAGGAAGCCGCGCAAAAGAATGCAGAACAAATGATTATTGAAAAATATTCAGTCGAACTTAAAGAAGCCTTGGAAGATATTCTTGATGAAGGAGAGGCCGAAGAGGACGAAGCGGTCGAAGACGAAATAGATGTCGCCGCAGACCTTGGGGCAGACCTTGGGGCAGACCTTGGGGCAGATGCCGAACCTGCTGCCGCTGATTTTACAGCACAGGTTCCCGACGCCGCTATCGGTGGTGAAAAGCTTTGCCCATGCCCAGATGATGACGAAGAGGTTGAAATTAATTTTGATGAATTAATGGCTGATTATGAAGCGTCTGTTCCCCCTGAAGAAATGCAACCAGAGTTCGAAGAAGAAGAGGCACTGATGGAGGAGTTGGATGCGCTACATGAAAACGACATCGAGGCCTTGTTGGAGGATATTCAATTTGATGTGGAAGCGGTGCCCAATGGGTGGACCCCTCCTACTCCCGGTCAGTTAGGGGCGGCAATTGAAATAGATAAAACCCGCTGGGCGATTGCCGAACTTCAAAAGGAACACAAGGGACTCCAAGCTAAGTTTGTGAAATACAAGAAAACCAATCAAAAGCTTGTCGAGACCAACAAACAGAACGAAAGAAAATTAGCGGCTGCCACAAAAGTTTTAATTGAAATGAAACAAAAAATGGCTAAGACTAATTTACAGAATGCGAAGTTGTTTTACACCAGTAAGGCACTTCAGAGTACAAAATTGAATACTCGTCAAAAATCTAAAATTGTCGAGTCCGTGAATAGCGCTAAAAGCGTTGAGGAAACAAAGCTCGTTTATGAGGCTTTAAAAGACACAGTGGGCAGCACTAATAAAAGCAAGCCAGAATCACTGCTTGAGACAGTAAACAAAAACCGTTCCCTCGTTTTCTCTTCCCGTAAGGAAGAAAAAAATGAAGTTTCTCCAATGTTTGATCACTGGAAGAAACTCGCAGGTATTAACAAAGGAGGAAAATAACTATGTCTGCACTTAAGAAATTAACTGAAGGCATTGTTGGTCGAGATCTCCGCACAGAGGGTGCTGCCCTGCTTAACAAGTGGGAACAAACAGGTCTTCTTGAAGGTCTTGACAATGATGTCACAAGAAACAATATGGCTCGGCTCTTAGAGAATCAAGCCAAGGAGCTTTTACGAGAAGCTTCAACCATGGAAGCCGGAAACGTTGAGGGCTTTTCAGCCGTCGCTTTTCCGATCGTCCGACGAGTTTTTGGTGAATTGATCGCCAACGAACTGGTTTCCGTCCAGCCGATGAGCCTACCCAGTGGTCTCATCTTCTTCTTGGACTTCACGACCGAATCCGCCCGACTTGGTTACTTGAAGGGTGAGTCGCTTTATGGCGGCAATAAGGTTGGTTCCCAAATTACTGGTGGTCTTAATATCAGTGGTTCTACCGGCAATGCTTCGAAGGGTCCGTATAACTTGAACAATGGTTATGCGTCTGCGACGGGTAGTAGCGATGTTACCGTCGCTGTAACCAGCGTAGCCTCTGGCAATTATGGTGGCGGCGTTGGTACATCGTGGGGCCCTGGCATTGGCACCGCTGCTGGGTTTGATAGGTATCTTCGTTATGATCCTGATATTGCTTCTGGATCAGCCGTTGCGATTGGTACTGTTCCGGCCGCAACGTTCACAGCAGCAGGCGTGAATATGGACAACTTAATTGCTTGTACTGGTAGCACAACGAGTGATACCGGGGCAAATGGCCTCTTGCAACGCCGCTTGACTCGTATTTACGAGCAAGATACATCGGTGGTTGTGCTTGTTAGTGTGGCTACTGGCTCCGAGACAACTGTCCAGTTGTCCAACTCGCTTGGCAATATGACAACGATGGTGTGTCCAACTATTGATAAGTTTTCGGCCGCAGCAAACTCTATTGGTGCTATCGTCGGATCTACCGACACACCCGGCTGGGGTCTTGAAAACAACGTTGATATTCCCGAGATTAACATCAAGGTAGACAGCGTTGCTGTCACGGCGGTTACCAAGAAGCTCAAGGCTAAGTGGTCACCAGAGTTGGGACAGGATCTCAACGCTTACCACAACCTTGATGCCGAGGTCGAGCTTACGAGCATTCTCTCAGAGCAGATTGCTTTAGAGCTTGATCAAGAGATTCTTGAGGATTTGGTTCAGGGTGCCAAGGGCGCTATTTATTACTGGAACCGTTCACCGGGATACTTTGTTAGAAGGGATACTGGTGCGGAGATTGGCGCATCTGCTGCGGCACCTGATTTCACTGGTACGGTTAGCGAATGGTACGAGACACTTATTGAGACGATCAATGATGTTTCGGCTCAAATCCATCGCAAGACTGTTCGTGGTGGCGCAAACTTTATTGTTTGTGGACCCGAAGTGGCTAGTATTTTGGAGATGACGGCGGGATTCCGCGCTAGCGTTACTCCTGATGGCAACAAGGGTACAGCGGGTGCTGTAAATGTCGGATCGGTTTCGAAGAAGTGGGACGTTTATGTCGATCCTTATTTCCTGCGGGATGTTATTCTCGTTGGGCGTAAGGGTAACAGCTTCTTGGAGAGCGGCTATGTTTATGCTCCGTATGTTCCGTTGCAGGTTACGCCGACCATTTTTGGTACAGAAGATTTCGTGCCCCGTAAGGGAGTCATGACTCGATATGCCAAGAAGATGGTTCGACCGGACATGTATGGTCTGGTTATCGTACAGGGCCTGTTGGGTCAGTCTGGTAGTTAGGTTAGCTAACTAGGAATTATATTCCAACCCCCGCTCTTCGGAGCGGGGGTTTTCTTTTGGGGAAAACTATTTAATGAGAGGGTCAATTAATGCCAGTTCCACAGCTTTCACCATCTTCCACGGTCAGCACGTCCGTTTTAACCTCTACGGGTAGCACTGCCAATGTTGCCGCTGCCCTCCCCTTTACAGTTTATAGCAGCAATGCTGCGTTTATTAGTGGGGCGTCCGATCAGGTTGCGTATGTATACAAAAAATTAGGCGGCGATGTTTTAGATATAGAAATTAAAGCAGACAATGTTTATGCAGCCTACCAAGAGGCGGTTTTAGAATATTCATATATTGTAAATTCACATCAAGCAAAAAATGTTTTATCAGATATGCTTGGTGCTTCGACAGCTTCTTTCGATGAGGATGGAGAGATCTCAGCCGGTGCGAGTGACGCATCAAGAGATTTTCCCAATTTTGGCTTTGCATATGCGCGACGTGTGGCAGAGGGAATTTCCACCGAGGCAGGATTGGGTGGCTTTTTAAGAGAATATTCAGCATCATTCCGGTTGCAATCTAAAAACCAATTGTATGATCTACAAGCCATTGTGCAAGCAAGCTCATCTATTGCTTCTTCTGTTTTTTATGACAAAGTTAATAATCAAAAGGTGTTGATTAGAAAAGTTTGGTATGAAAGTCCTTCGGCTATGTGGCGATTTTTTGGGTTTTATGGGGGGATGCAGGCAGTCGGCAATTTATCAACCTATGGGCAGTGGGCTGACGATTCAACCTTTGAAATCGTTCCGGTGTGGCAAAATAAATTACAGGCGATGAACTACGAGGATAATATTAAAACAAGATATTCGCAGTATTCTTATGAGCTTCAAGATAATTATCTTAAAATTTTCCCTCCTCCCGGCACGTCCATTCGACAAGATGATGATATAGTTTGGTTTACATTTACCATTGATGTGGATGCGAATACGGTGGATGATTCACGCAAGCGTGGAGTAAAAGGTGTTAACAACGCCAACACGTTACCTTTTGCCAATATTCCTTATGACAATATTAACTCTATTGGCAAGCAATGGATTCGACGTTTTGCGTTGGCCTTGTGTAAGGAAATTTTAGGGCAAGTAAGGAGTAAATTTGCCACCATACCCATTCCTAATGATTCGGTTACCCTCAATGGGTCTGATTTAATTTCTCAAGCCAGAGAGGAGCAGGCAGCGCTTCGCGATGAACTTAAAACATTTTTTGATGAAGTTACCTATTCGGCACTTGCGGAGGGAGACGCCAGCATTGTTGATTCCACCAGTAAACTTTTTCAGCAAGTTCCTAGTCCAATCTATGTGGGGTAAAATCAATGGCTAAATTTTCCAGACCAGCGGCACCCCCTCCTCCGCTCTTTGTCGGAGACAAGGAAAGAAAATTAGTAAGACAGGTTAACACTGAGCTTATTGAAAATGTTATCGGGCAAGTAATAGCCTACTACCCCATCAGCTTGGAGCATACTGATTTTCATCCGATTTATGGAGAAGCCATAAAAAAGACCTTTTTACCTCCTGTGCGCGTATATGCGAGAGTAGAAACACAGCCCAGCGATATTACAAATGATTCAATGGGATATGATAAACGTCAAAGAATTAATATATTTTTTCATCGTAAAAGATTAACCGAAGATCAAAATCTTTATGTGAGGGCTGGCGACTTTGTCTATTATGACGGGGATTATTACGAAATTGTTAAACTAGCCGGTTCGAAAAGATTATTTGGACAAGCAGGACAAAAGTACGAAATACTTGCCGAGTGCATCAAGGCAAGAGAGGGGGTTTTTAATGCCAGTTGAAAAACATGTACAGCCTTGCACTTTAGAAACTTTTGATACTGCTATGTTCAATTGGCTTGATCAAAAACTAGATTTGTTTGTAACAACAAACGAGGGATTCAAAAAAGTTCCTATAATTTGGGCGGGCACCGAACGAGCATACCAGCTTAAACATAGCGCAACCTCCAGAGATAGCGGAGAAACAATGATATTGCCGGTTATTACTTTGGAAAGAGTCACAGTTATAAAAGAAGCTGGCAAAGGACCGTTCGGGTCATCATTATATTATTCCAAAGATCGTCGCAAGAATGTGTTTACAGTATCGCGCCAGATTCAACCTCTTAAAACAAGAAATTTTGCCAATGCGGAAGCCAAAAGAAGCCAAGGAACCAAAAACACCAATCGTTTTAAAAATAAGGAAATTGTTTATGAATTTGTAAGCATACCAACCCCTACATGGGTTAAAGTAAATTATAAAATTAGGTTAAGAGCGGAATATCAACAACAAATGAATACTCTATTAACTCCCTTTATGAATCGTTATGGAAATGTACATTCATTTTTCTTAGCGGAAGCCGATAATGGCTTTGAAGCGTTTATAGATCAGAGCTTTACTTTTAATAATAATTTGGCGACCCTTGAAACGTCTGAGAGACGTTTTGAGACCGAAATTGGTATTCGTATGGAAGGTTCTTTAATTGGAGACGGGGAAAATCAAGCCCAACAGACGGTTGCAATTAGGGAAAATCAAGTAAAAGTGCGTTTTGGTAAGGAAAAAACAATTTTTGAGCCATAAAGATTTTGAATATTTGTAAGACTATTTATTAGGAACAAAATGTGGGAGAGCTTGTCACATGTCAGAAAGAAAATTTAAATTTGTATCCCCCGGTGTCTTCCTAAAAGAAATAGATCAATCGCAGATTCCCGAATCGCCGGAACCGGTTGGTCCCGTAATCATTGGGCGTTCGTCCCGTGGTCCAGCGATGAGACCCATTGCCGTTAATTCATTTTCCGAGTTTGTTAACACCTTTGGGCGTCCCTTTTCACAGGAAAGCGTAGACGATGTTTGGAGAGATGGCAATAAAGCAGGAACAACTTATGGATCGTATGCAGCGAAGGCATGGTTAAAGAATTCCGATAAATTAACTTTTATTCGGTTACTCGGCAAGCAAAGTCCCAATTACACTACCGACAAGGGTGAAGCGGGTTGGTCAGTAGCCGGTGATGCTTATGGCTTGTGGCTTTTTGCCTCTTCATCCAACACTTACACCACGGGTTGTTTGGCAGCGATAATTTATTCTACTAATTCCGATACGACTCTTGCACTGTCTGGCACTCTTTATGGTACGTCAAGTGCCGTTACGGGAGCCAATGCTGTTCCCGTGGAGCCTATTATCGATGGATCTCCTACGTCTGCAAAATGGAAGGTGATTGCATATAATGATAGGGTGCGAAGATCTGATAGCGGTACTACGGGATCATATACCTTTGATTTTGATTCAAGCAGCAAAGATTTTATTCGCAAAGTGTTTAATACTGATCCGACTATGTGCAATAGTTCGTTGATTAGCGATACAAATGTTTTGGATAAGTTATTTTTAGGGCAGACTTTCGAAAATAGACTCTCGGATACAGATTTGATTCCTAACACTTCTACTACATTTGGCATTATGATGAAAATGCAGGCGTCGGGTTCGGGTGCTGAAAATGGGAATGATTTTCGTCAAGCCTCGACCAAGGGTCAAACAAACTGGTTTATTGGACAGGATTTAAATGCGGATACGAGTTCGTATGTTCCTGCAAATATGCAACGATTGTTTAAGTTGGTTGCGCGAGATGCAGGAGAGTGGACACAAAACAATCTTAAGGTGAGCATTACCAATCTTCGTTATGGAAGTATTTCAGGCTCTTATGGCAATTTTGATGTTGTCCTGCGCCGGTCTAACGATACAGATCAGGTTATTGAAGTAGTCGAGCGCTTTTCCGGTTTGACCTTAGATCCCACTGATACAAACTTTATTGGGCGCAAGATTGGTACTAAATATATCTCTTATGATACCACCAACAATCGAAATATTGAAATCGGAGAATACGATAATAAGTCAAAGTACGTCTATGTTCAGTATGATAAAAAGGTAGAAAATGGCACCGCAGAGTCGGAGCTTTTACCGTTTGGTGTGTTGGGTCCGGTGGGCTACAAAGCCGCAACATATGTCAGTTCTTCGAATTCGTTTACCACCGCCGGTACGCCTGCCATCGCCGCCAGCGCAGTAGATGCGCTTAAAATCACGGGCGGGACGGTATACAACAACGATACATTTACCGTTCTTGTTCCTGAAAATGCGGGTGGATTAGGGGTCACTGCTACAGTTATCGCAAAAACTTCGCTAGGAAGTACCCCATCTGCAAATCAGATTCATTGGCTGTACTCTGGCACCGATGCCACTAAAATCGCAAATTTAAAACTTGCAATTAATGGCACTGATGACACCGCCAAAGTTAAATTTGGTTCCGGTATCACAAATGGCGCTACAGTTGGTATTAAAGGACTCACAGCAACTGTTGGCGTAACGAGTGAGGACTCATTTGCTAGTCTAACCGCTGACAAGGAGGGCACCAACGGAAATAGTATCGCACTTACAGACACAGTTGGTACAGTTCTTGTCGATGAAGACCAACTTACCGATGGTAAATTAGCCGGTGGCAACGGTGGCACAGCATTGGCAACCGATGCCGGCCCAATGGCTCGCGGCTTCCGCTCAAGTGGCGGCGTAAAGAATGCGTTTAGTGCTTCGGACGGCAACCCCGATGAAGCTTTGCGCCCGCAAATCTTTCTGTCTGGCAGTGGCCTCAACAGCTTGCAATTCAACTACCCCACGGTGGACGTTAGAACAAATGCCACGGGCGCTGGCACTATTAATCCCAAGAATGCCTATTGGGGCGCTTATACTGGTAGAACCACAAGCAACTCCATTTACGGCAAAGGCTTACCAGACTTGGTGAAGGTGATGCCGTCCAGCATTTCCAATATTGCCGCAACAACTGATTTAACGGCATTTGAGTGGAGTTTTTCGTTGGATAATATTTCGGCGAGCTATAGCGGCGCACGGGTTATCAATGCGGCGTATGCCACAACTTATCGAACTGCTGGAACCTCGGTCACATCCAAGGAGGCTACAGGTTATAAAAAGCTTCTTGATTTAGGATTAGGAAAATTTACGACTGTGTTTGCAGGCGGCTCTGACGGGCTTGAGATTACGGAAAAAGAGCCATTTAGAAATGCGCTCATGAACGGCAAGACCGAAGACAATTCGTATGAGTATTACACTGTCAAAACGGCAATTGATCTTTGTAAAGATCCTGAAAATATCTCATTCAACATTGCCTCAGTCCCAGCACTCAATAATCCCGGTCTTACCAAGAGGTTGTTGGATCATTGTGAAAACCGGGGAGACGCTCTTTGCGTGATGGATCTTGAAAATGATTTCCTGCCTCCCCCCGATAGGACTGATCAGCAAACTGTTACTTCTACTGCTGTGACCGGTGATGTGGATAATGCGGTGGGAAGCTTGAGAGATCGACAGCTTAATAGTAGCTTTGGGTGTGCTTACTACCCGTGGGTGCAGTGTCTTGATGACGAAACAAACAAGGTAGTTTATCTGCCACCCTCTGTGGTCGCACTAGGAGTGATGTCCTATACAGATGCCCAGCAAGGACCGTGGTTTGCTCCAGCAGGATTTAACCGAGGTGGGTTAAGCACTGGTGTTGCTGGTATTCCCGTACTGAATGCGACACAGAAATTGACATCGGACAACAGAGATGATCTTTACGAAAATAATATTAATCCGATCGCCTCGTTTCCAAACGAAGGGGTGGTGATTTTTGGTCAGAAGACGCTCCAAGTGACGAGATCTGCTCTAGACAGAATTAATGTTCGCCGAATGTTAATCTATGTCAAGCGCCAGATTTCCCAAATTGCAGCCAACTTGCTCTTTGAGCCGAATGTTCCAGCAACGTGGAACAAGTTTAAAGCGGCTGCAATACCAATGTTGACCGATGTTCAGCAGCGGTTTGGTATCCAAGAATACAAATTGGTTCTTGATGAAACGACAACGACACCTGATTTGATTGACCAAAATATCTTGTATGCCAAACTATTTATTAAGCCAACCCGTGCAATTGAGTTTATTGCGGTAGACTTCTTCATCACGAATACTGGCGCATCATTTGAAGACTAAGGAGAACTTAAACTATGACATTCTGGGCAAGCAAAGACTCACAACCAAAAAGACAACATAGGTTTATCTTTAGCTTTGGTACAAAAACTGGCGACGGCTCGGGTGAATTGCCATCTTGGGTCTGTAATAGTGTCACGCGACCGGCGATGGAAATTAGCACTATTGAACATCCTTATTTAAATTACACTTTTAAATATCCCGGTCGAGCCAAGTGGAATAATATTTCTGTGACTTTAAGCGATCCGCTAACGCCAGATGCTTCACAGGTTCTTTATGGGTGGCTAAAAGAATGCGGGTATCAACCGCCCGATGGCAAGCCCGAATCAAAGAAGTTTATGAAATCTTTTACAAAACAAAAATTTGCGGATTTTTTTGGAGCCATAACCATTGAAGCTCTTAATTCAGAAGGCGACACCAAAGAAACGTGGACCTTGTTTAATCCCATCATCACCAGCATCAACTGGGGCGAATTTAATTACTCTTCTGAAGAATTGCTTAACATTACTGTCGATATAGCATATGATTATGCTAAGATTGGTTCATAATCTTAAAGAGGTTTAAATGTCGCGAAATGCCCAAAGAATCAAGGCATCCGCACCCACGCCATTAGTTCCGAAAGAAGATGTTGAGCAAAAGCTCACTATTAATATTCCTACGACATTCGTGGTGCTGCCTTCGGAGGGGAAATATTATCCAGAGGATCACCCCCTCCACAATAAAGAAGTTATTGAAATTAAACATATGACCACCAAAGAGGAGGAGATATTAAATTCTCAATCTCTTATCCAGCGCGGGCTTGTGGTGGATCGTCTTTTAAAAAATATCATTGTGGATAAAACAATTCCCTTTGAGTCTATTCTGTTGGGCGATAAGAACGCCATTTTGGTTGCGGCTCGTTCGGATGCCTATGGTGATGATTACGGAATAAGCATTGCTTGTCCCTACTGCATGGAACAAAATGAAATTGAGATCCCCCTTTCAGATTTTGTGCCCAAAGAGAACAAAACACCTGTAGATGTAAGTGAACGCGGCTATCCACTTATTACATTGCCGAAGACCAAAGCCAAAGTCGAAGTGAGGTTTATGAACTCGCATGATGAAAAAACCATTGCTGAATATGCCAAGAAGTCCAAGAAAATGGGAATCGAGAACTCTCTTACTCTTCAATATAAACAATTTGTTGTTTCCGTAAATGGCGATGAGTCCGGTGTCACAATCGGTAATTTTGTGGGGTCGATGCCAGCATTTGATTCTCGTCATTTGAGAAAAACCTATCAGGAATTGATGCCCGATTTAGATATGCGTTTTGATTTTTCATGCCAATTCTGCGGCGAGGAGCAGGAAATGGAGGTGCCCATCACGGTCAAATTTTTTTGGCCTTGATGACGATTATTTTAAGAACGTATACACACAGTTCTTTCAAATGAAACAATTTGGTAATTGGAGCTTTTTTGAAGTATATAATTTACCTGTAAAATTGCGGAATTGGTTTTATGGCGAGCTAGTAAAACTCAAAGAAGAAGAAAAGAAAGCGTATAGTAAAAGTAGTAAGAGATAGAAGCCGGGAGAAATCCCGGTTTTTTGTTTATAATAACTATTTATTGGAAGAGGAGACCAAAACAATGAAACAGATAAACTTTGACTTCAATGAGGTCAAAAAACAAAAAGAAAATTTAAACGAAGAACAATTAAATGAGTTTTTATTTTCCCAAACGGCCGCCCTTGGAGGCGTCGTTAAAACTCTTTTAGGAATGATGGGGATGGGTGATAACTTTGGCGTCCCTGTCAACATTAAAGGCTCACGGCAAGACGTGTCTTCTTTTACCAGAGCGCTCAAAGCCGAACGTCGTCATATGGATGCGGTGAAAAAATTTGGGCTAGATCAGCCATCCACCTACAGAAGCCAAACTTTTTTAAATAATGCAGTTCGCGGGTTTGAAAATTCTACGGGGTTGACATGGCCCGTATCGTAAAACTGAGATAATATAATGGCAGCTAGACGCAAAAAACAAGGTGCCCAAAAAGGGCTGCTCGCAGCGGTGAACGCTCTTATCAGGACGGTTGACCAGTTGGGCAACGCTGTGGGCGCAAGCGCTGGGGCTGATCCTGCTGCTCCCACTCCTGCTGCCGCAGCGGCGGCACCCACCACTCCCAAAGAAGACAACGAGGTCAAAGAACGCGCCCTCGATCTTGCTCAAAAAATGGCGCAACAGCGTTTGGTCGAGAAACGAGCAGATGATGAATTGAGCAAAAGCCTAGAGGCAGTTAATGCAGCCCTAGAAAGACAGACGGATATTAGAACGCAACTCCTTGAACAGGAGAACAAACAAACTATTGCCATTAATGATTATAGGCAAGCTTTGGCGTTATCAATTTCTATTGAGAAGGCGCAAGAAGCTGGGCTTGAGGAACTTGTAAAGGACTTAAAGTCACAGTTGAACACCGTCACTGGTCTGTCCGATGCTCTTAAGGATCTCGATACAGTAAACAAGGACTCAATCAAGACGGGCTTGGCGAGTCAACTCCAGACACAAAGGGCGACCAAGTCTCAGGCGGCTTTTGAGGATCAATTGGGCAGCACCGGTCGCACTTTTTTACAAACCACGCTCGGTGTTGGACAATATGACGGCGCACTTAAAAAGTTAAGTGTAGCCCTTGCTGATAGCGCTTCCTCCGGTGACGTGTTTGATAAGGGGCTTGCCAGTATTAAACAAAGCATTATGGGCAAAGGCGGCGCAATGTTTGCAATTGATATGGCACAGGCAACACTCAATAAGTTTGTCGAAGCCACCGTCGTTGCCGCCGGTCAAGGAGAAGAATCGTTTAAAGCACTGGGCAGGGATTTGGGGCTTATTGCCGACCGAGACCAATTGGATGTGTTGCATGAAATGGCGAACGCCTCGGAATTGGCGACAGCCACTGGAGCCTCTTTGGCGCAGAATCTAGCACTTCTCCAGAGGGAGTCCAAGGGGTTATTTGGAAACGTCGTCAAAACACACAAAGGCGTCGGTCTTTTTATGGAAGAGATGAAGTTGCTCGGCGCATCGACCCAAAATACAGCCAAAGTATTTACAGCCCTCGGAGCGACAATGGGAGCCGAAAATGTTCCAGCCATAAAAGAGGTAACACGCGAAGCGGTTAATATGGCTCGCAATTTTCATGTTTCTTCAGATGAAATGTTGTCTGATGTAGCCGATCTGACCAAGCAGTTTGCCGCGTTTGGTAAACAGGCAGGCAAAATCGCTCTAGATATGAAACAAATATCTCTTGCAGCCAAGGTGTCCACCAAGGATATCGGTTCTTTCGCCCAAAAGTTTAAATTTTTGGGTGACGGTGTTCAAACAGCAACTAAATTAAATCTTGCGTTGAGAGAAACAGCAGTCAGTGCTGTAGAGTTAAATAAACTTTATTATAATAAGGGACCAGCCGCAGTTTATAACAAGGTGTTAAAAAGCATCGCGGGACAAATTAACGAATTAACCGATGGCAGCGGCAAGTCCGTTGCGCGTGTTACTGAGTTGGCTACAGCGATGGGAATGTCAACCGATGCTCTCATGAAGCAAATAACAGTAATGAAAGAAGAGGGAGTAACAAGGGAAAATATCGACGGTTGGCTAACCAAGAATCGAGACAAGGCAAAAGAAGCTGCGGATCAAGCCAAAAATTACGCAACCGTGCAAGACCAGCTTAATAAACTTCAAATGCAATTTGCCATCGCACTAGGACCAGCGATTGATGCATTGGCGAGCTTCCTTGGCGGCATAAACAAGTTTCTTGGTAAGTTTCCTTCATGGCAAAAGGCGTTGCTCGGCGGCTTGGTAGTCGCGAAGCTGCTCTCGATGGCAGTAGGGATGCTCGCAAAGATAACCGCAAAAGCTTTGGTGTCTGCGCTGGCACAGGCAAGTACAGCGCTGACAGGAGAAACTGCGGCTTTATCGACTAATACGGCGAGCTTGTCGGCAAATACTGCTGCCGTGCGAGCCAACAACGCAGCCCGCGCAGGACGCGGTGGGCAGATGATGCCCGCGAGCAGCCTTTCCATTGGCCGCGGCGGACCATCTGGCGCACCCCCGACGATCTCGTCAACACCGCCACCACAAAGCCCCGGCGGTCGGGGCAGCAGGTTTGGTCCCGGCAGCAAGTTTGGTGCAGGCTTTGGCGCACTTGCCATCGGCGCGACCGCGCTGCAAGCAAGTAAGGAGTCCAAAACCGATGAAGGGCTATCGTGGGGAACTATCGGCGCAGGGCTTGGCATCGCCGCCGCTCTCATCGCCTCGCCGTTCACTGGGGGCGGGAGCTTGCTCACGATCCCCGGATTAATGGCTGCCATGACTCTCGCTGGCACCGGGGCGATGGTCGGCGGTATGGTTGGCGGCGGTGCCGAGATGGCGATGGCTGGGGATGTTATCATACCGAGCAAGCCGGGAGCAAAACCCATTATGACTGCGCCAGGGGATACTACGATGGCTGTTGCTCCAACTGGACAAATTGCTCAAGCTATGGGCGCTTTTATGGGTGGTATACCCCAAGGAACTTCTCAAGATGCAGTCGGCGGCAAGACTGAACTCAAAGTAGAACTCTTTGGCACAGAGCTTATCAATACACTGGTGGACCTCGTTAACCGTGAAAATGAGGACAGAAGCCTTCAGGTTCGGTCTGCTCCCGGTCAAACGTTTTAAAAGGAGGATAATAAACAATGGGTATGGCAGCAGGTTTTTTAAAAAGAGAACAAAAACTTATTTTTATTCAAAAGATAGGTAAAGCCTCAGAGCCTAAAATTTATCTTCAACCTTTTATTGAAGGCTTTAGCCATAGAATTACGCCAGCAATGATAAAGAAGACCTTTAGCATGGTGTCCGCACCAACGGCATATATATCAGGATTATCCGAAAATATTTATGAGCTTCGTTTGGCTGTCCCGGCTTATAGTCGTAAAAGTGCTTACGAAAACTGGGAGACTGTTAACAAGTTGAAGCAGTTTGTAAATCCTTCGATCGCAGATCTAGTTTCGAGCCAGAAAAACAAAAAGATTTATTTTCAAGTGTTCAATTTGACGGGCTTGCTGGCAGGTACACTTATGAGCATTCAAGAAACCATAGTGACAGAACAGGGATGGGTCGAATGGAAGAAGGGGAGATATCCCAAATTGATGCGGATAACTTTAACTTTCATGGAGGACATCAAGCTCATGAACGCACTGAGCCTGACTAGGGGTACAATAGATAAGCGCAAAACCCCCAAGAAGTCCAAAAAGGGTGTCACACCCAAGACAAGCACAGACCCGCCGCCACCCGGCCCCGGTAGCGAACAGCCAACAAGCCCAGCAGGACGAGCGCAGCGAGTTAAAACCAACAAGGCGCTGGAGTCAACTATGGGACCGGACTCTCGGCCCGAGCCGCCGCCGCCGCTGTCGTCGGAAGGTTATGGGACGCGACCCACGACAGGTCCGGCACCGGCAAGGACGACGGCAACAAGAAAAAAGGGGACCACACCGTAAATGGCAATTTCAAGATATAGATTGGCGACACCACTGTTGGCGAAATTTCCTTTTCGTCGCAATCCTCGCACAAACAAGGCTGTGACCTTAACTTTTTTCAATGGTTTAAGTTTTCGAAATCCTGCTGATGTGGATTTGGAATTGTTACAGGTGGAAGAAATATCTTTTGGGTCGGCAGATACTTTGGCGAGCCTTGCTCAAAAATTTTATGGTAATGCTAGCTACTGGTGGATCATTGCCCTGATCAACAATATCTCCTCGGAACATGAAATCGATCAAGGACAGGATTTGGTGATTCTGCTGCCCGCCGCTGACGTGATTGCAGCATTTGGTGTATAAAGAGGGAGCGTTATTAATCAATGGGTTTGGTCCATAAAATTCAAAAGAAAAATCGCTTTACATGGTTTATCCCAGAGGGACTGAAGGGTTTTTATTATCGAAATTTAATTTCCGATCAGGGGGTGTTGATGTTTGCCATCAAGCATGGTGCTCTTCCAGAACTAAGAGGGAACGTTTTACGTTTTTCGGACACCTCACCGGGGGGCTACGACCGACACCTCCACGGAAGGTATTCCCCCCGCAAGTTAAAAAGACACCTTTTTGAAGTGAATCTTCCTAGTTCCTCAACGAAGCCTACTAAAAATGAATTAAAAAAGAAAAAAGTTGGGGAGCGAGAAAAAACAATTTGGCACACACTTCGAACGCCGGGACATATTCCGGTGAGCAATCGGGTGGATATTTTCGATTCGAAGGGAGCCATTCTATCCAGCAACGGGATTACCCAAACCACCGCTCGCGGCGTCGATATTGGTGTGATAAAAGGAAACATTACGAGCGCTATTAAAGATATATCTGCGACCCTTCAGACGCCGCAGGGCATACCCTCAACGTCCACGCTGCTCACGGGCGATATGACGATAGATTTTGGGTTTGTCGGCATGGCTGAAATAACCATGGCGGGCGAATCAATACTAAGACATCTTTTGTTAACCGAGTTTAAAAAGCTTTTTTCTTTGGAAGAACCCCTTCATCTACACATTTCAACATCTATTGATAATGATTTTGTGGGTGCTATGAAGCCTCCCATTCCTCAAAACGCTGCTTATTTTGACCAACAGCGCCAGGAGTTTGCCCTTAGAGTTATAGGGTATACACTAACTCAATGGAATCCCATCACCCAAGTGTGTCAATTTAAGATTAATTTTCAAGGGGACAACCTCAATGCATCACGCACAATGAACAGAAAAGCACGCTTGAGCCGTAGCGAGAGTTCAAACTTTTTTGCGGAGGTGATGAAACAGCTTCAACTAAATAGTTCGTTGTGGCGTTATACCATAGAGAGTAGTGAGGATGCAGAGGAGGCGGCCCCAGGGGAATTTGACGTCGATTCGACGCACAATTTACCCCTTACACTATCGGCAACTAGATGGGCTGACGTTCAGATCGACCTCGAAAACCAACTAAAATTGCAAGCGGGCGATAAAGACGCCATCCGCGAATACACGATCGTAACCAAAAGAGACGCCAAGGGGATTCCCACAGAAACCAAAACTGTAAAGACTACGCAAAAATTAAAAACTGCCAAGCACGCGGATCGCACCGAAGACGGTTTCTTCACCACCATTGGTTCATTGTTGGTGGCGATACTAGCGGTGTACACGGAAGGTCTCACAGACTATAGCTCCAGAACAGACCCCGGTGACGATAAGAGTCCGTTTCGGACTTCCGGTACTGACTTTATGCCGCTTGCAGAGATGCGAGACCTTTTTATAGGAATACAGCGTACTTTTCCCATTAGCCTGTTTAAGAATTATGGAGCATTAGATGAGGCACTTGACCGCGCAAACGAAGCCGACAGGGAAGCTAAATTGCACGGGCAGGGAGGCCGAACCGCAGAGTCGGGCATGGCTTTCATCAACGCAATGCAAAATGTGATGCGATTTAAGCAAGAGGGGATGACAAAAGATGATATGTGTTCTGTGTTAGATGTCCCGATCACGGGGCGAATTATGCGTCAATTTTTTACAGAAGTGTTTGAACACGGTCGAGCTAATAATTTTTCTTCAATGTTAAAGGCTGTCTTGGATGGATTAGTTACGAGAGCAGTGAAGCAAAGCTTTTTTAAAGCTAGTGATGAGTATGGGTGGTTTAATGACATCTATGGAATTGACCAAAATTTGTTAGGGATGGGTTCTCTAATTCCATATTCTTCTATTTCCGAGGGAATTTTTGATGAACTTCACGGTCAAGGATTTGCCGGGGCTTCGGGGTTGATGTTCAAAGAGGCTTTGATGGATCGGCTTTTTGGAGTTCCAGATTATGAAGGGGGCATTAGTGTACTTTATTATTCTTTGGCGAATCACACTGGCGCGGAGATAAGCCGCGCACTAAAAGCTTTTACCAAGACTGCAACCACTACGCAACTTCTAAAGCTTAAAGTTCTTCCGTTGCAATTTGGAGCGTTTAAGCCCGACCTTCTGGAGGAGTCGTTGAATCTCCGCATTGCACAAGACGCTAAATCCAATAATTCCCCCATAAAATTTAGTGTTGTGGACTCAAAGGAGGCCGAAGAGTCCCGGCGACAAGATGCTTTAGCGGCGGGTCTGAAAACAATAATAAGGCGCTTTTACAAAATAACTTTTACCGTCTGGGACGTTATTAATTTTTTGCCCTTTGTTCATCGGATATATTTGCCGCCAGCCGCTTTTGGATTTGATAGTGCCCAAGAAGATGAGTTTGGGTTGTCGGGGGTGTATGTAATAACAAACGTGAGTTATAGTATTAAAAACATGGACCGTATCGATGTCAATTTGACAGCCCAATGGGACCATATAGAATTTCAGTATTTGGTGGATGCCAAGGGCTTGGCGCGGTTTGTCGAAGCGAACGCAGCCGACGAAGCCGAGAAGAAACGAGCCACCGCCGCCAAGAAGAAACTGAAGGAAGATGAAGAGAAAGCGAAGATCGAGCAAGCCAAGAAGAGCGCTGACAGAATAGAGGAACACAAAAGCAAGATGCAATTCGGACCAAAATTTTAAACTTTAACTAACACCTTGGAGAGTGATTGTGCTTTTCCTGGCACGAGTCGCTAGGAAAGTACGTTGTTCGCGGCAGTAAATGCCCCGGTGGAACGGCTGCGCCCATCCCCGGCGGATTGCCGTCATCTCGCGTCGTCGCGCGCTAAAGAAGGAATAGTCTATGACACTATCAGGAACATTTGCTGCAAAATTAAAATACGATGAAGAAGTTTCAATGAGCTATTTCAATCAAAATTTTATTGATTTTGAAACGCAGTTTGCTTATGGAATTTTAAATTCTCAGAGTCAACCAATGTTGGTCCGCACAGAACAACTCAAGCCTCTGGATGCTAATGAGGAAATCACGGCTCTTTCGTTTGTGGCTAATGCGTTTGGTGATATGTATTCTGAAATACAGCAGAAGGTGGTGGATGGCAACTGGGAGGCGGCATCTTTAATTCCCGGTTTTAAAGTGCGAAGGGCTGCTGAAAATTTATTAAATGAGTTTGATACAGAAATGCGTATATATTTTTCTGAGATGGCAGAACAGGAATCGCAGAGTTCCTTGGGCATCTTGTACAAAAACAGAAATTTGTCTTCTTTTAAATCGTTTCTCGACATATTTGAAAATTTTGCCTTTACTAGAAAATATGATTTCTCGACGCTCAATGGGTTTGTGTTACGTCAGCGGAATATTTTTTATTCAGGTGCCGCGATCGAGTTTTCCGATTTATCAAAAAACGATTTTGAAACTCTTAATTCATTTGTGACCGATCCCGGTTTTAAGCGCTACATGCTGCTTGCTAAAAAATATGGATTTTTAGTTAATCGTAATATTCCGTGGATGCTGGTGGCTAATTTTAATTCGGCGGCCATGCAGAAATATGCGAGTGCAACAGTATTAAAAGAAGTACCCCCAGAAGGGATTCTCAAGAGATTTTTTATAAATACCAACCAAATGTCTTTTGATTTGTTTTGTCGGTATCTAATTTCTTTTTATAATTCGGTAGCACAGTCGGAACCAAAATATCAATATTTGGTACATGACCTCACCCAGTGTAAAGGATATAAAACCATTGAAGTATTGAGAAGCCCTATTGCTACCGAGGCTGAAATTAAGACAATTATTGGCGATTTTCTTTTGCGTTTTTATCTTTTATATTTTGAGGTTCGGTGGCGAGAGGGGGGAAATGCCTCTAGGTTTTATCCTTCCGCAAGAAAGCTTTTTATAGAAACCCTCAAAGCCGATTCGGTAAATCCCTCGCAAAAGCGGATAGTGAATATTATTGAAAATTTATGTTCTTCGGTCAGGCGCAACATTAAAAGCCCCTATATGAAGGGCGCAGAAAGCGCAATTAAATTTAAGTATAGTTTTCAAGCCCAAGAAGCTGCGTTGCGCTTGGGCTGCAAAGGTTTCCATCAAATGCCCGATGGAGATTGGATGCCCTGTGCCACTCATGAGGAATATGTAGCGTTGACAAAGCCCGTGGGGTATGTAATGCCCAAAACAACTGTGTCTTCTGTTCCAGCCGCATCGGATTCCTCTGGCGGTGGCTCTGGCGGTGGCTCTGGCGGTGACTCTGGCGGTGGCTCTGGCGGCGGCTATTAAACTCTTGACAAAGCCGAAATAGCAGTATATACTAGCTATATGATCTTTCAAACGCTTGATGACAAAGACGAGTGTATCGCTTCCTATTTCGATGGGGGGTTGCATTTTGACAAAATTCCTGAGAATGGTTCTTCCACTTGGAACTACCATTCCTACATTCCAGATGAAGTAGAGTTTGCCGAGCTATATTGTGCGGGTAAGAAGATATCTGACGTATGTCCCGAGAGCCTAAAAGAACAGTGGGATAAAACACTTGATCAGTTTAAAGCAATCTTGAAGTCGTTTGGACATATCAATTTATCAACCGATGCGTTCTGTTTTTATGAGTTGGTGCCCCGCAAGTTTCTTTTGAAGCACTGTGAGGTGAAGAACCAGATCACAAAACACATTTTGGAAAACCACCAAAAGCCCAAAAACTACGATCACCTTCTTGAGGTTCAGAAGCTATTAACGCAGCTTGGCAAGGTTGAATTAAAATTAAACCATTCCAATATCAGGAAATGCTTGACTGATCCGAAGTGCGTCGATTTCTGTCAGCGAGTAAAGACAAAAAGGAAGGTGATATACAATCAATTTGGGACACGCACAGGTCGCCTGACGACGACGGAAAAAAGCTTCCCTATACTGACATTCCCGAAATTATTTAGAGGGATGGTAGAGCCTTACAACCACGTCCTGATGGAAGTGGATGTGGTGTCTGCCGAGGTGGCTACTCTGTTCTACTTGAACGACGAGCCGATCCCAAAAGGAGACTTACACCAATGGATCAACGAGCAGTGTTTCGGGGGTAAATTAGATCGAGACAAGTCGAAGCAAAGGCTCTTCTCTTGGCTGTATGATCCGAGAAAACAAAATAAAAAATTAGAAGCCATCTTCAACCGCACAGCCCTGTTAAAGAAGTATTATGATGGGGAGTATGTTACCAATCCTTTCGGTCGTAAGATGAAAGTCGGAGAAGAAAAGGCACTTAACTACTTAGTTCAAAGCACATTTAATGATCTGTTTCTACAGAACGTTACAAAATTGAATGAACTTCTACAGGAAACGAAAAGCAGAGTTTATTTTTGTGTTCACGATTCAGTGGTTCTAGATTTTCACAAGGAAGATAGACCCAGAATAGATGAAATTCTTAAGACGTTATCGCAAGTGGGTGATTATGAATTTGGTCTTCATCTGAACATGGGTACGAACTACGGTGATATGAGGAAAGTTTTATGAGAAGCTTAATAGCGATTGGGGAGAAAGCAACACTGTTTGCTGAATCTCTGAAGGATTATCCTGAGTATACTTCTTATTGTTTTCGGCATGGTCACAAGGGAGACTGCTTTAGTATTCCGGTGTTTGCCAAGTCGGAGAGGTATGAAGAGCCATTGGTTGATTTGGAAGAATTTTTAAAGGGTTGCTGTGAAGAGGTGACGGCTATTGTTAGCGGTGATGAAGCAATTAATTTGACCACACTCCAGATCTTAGAGGTGATCAAAGATAAAAATATCGAAATTCTTTTTTTGAAACCAGACGAAAAGCTCTTAGGAACTGCGATGAAGCAGATAAACAATCTGACTTTTAATGTGTTGCAGGAATACACTCGTTCGGGTCTCTTTGAACAAATGTTTATTTTTGATTTGGGAGCAGTTGATCTGGTTGTGGGCGAAGCAGCCTTACAATCCTTTGAAAAGGCTCGGATGGAATTTCTTGCAGGACATTATCATACTTTGAACTGGCTGCGAAGTTCGGAGGCAGTCGCCGGGACGGACGTTGAACACCAGCCGGTAAATTGTATAGCTAGCATTGGCGTAACAGATTTGGAACTTTCTGAAATAAAAACTCTAAATAAGCTTGACTTTGTGCGAGAAAGGGTGTATTATTATGGTATACCAGAAAAGAAAGTCAAAGATGATGC
>Ga0080013_1001902_pt1 | contig 26166 bp, 23 predicted proteins | sample ETNvirenome_6_85_FD_69236 | JGI IMG/M metagenome (GOLD analysis project Ga0080013, IMG submission 69236) | Marine viral communities from the Pacific Ocean - ETNP_6_85 (SPADES assembly) (version 2) | ecosystem: Environmental > Aquatic > Marine > Oceanic | place: Pacific Ocean | collected 2013-06-19
TCAAGTCAAAATCACAATACGAAAGTGAAGAAATAGTTGCATTTTTAATTTTGTCTTCGTTCACGCCGAATACACTATCTTGAGAAGCCAGCCAATTATAAGTGTGATAATGTTGGGCACACATCTCGGCGACCTTTTGAGAGACTTCACTTAAAATTGTATTGGGGGTGACCTTCTTGGCTAATTCTAAATCAAACAAATAAAACCTGTGGAACACATGCGACCGAGCCAATTCTTGAAGTACCCCGTCTACTAAGTTGTGTACCATTATACCCGTTTTATTTAAAATGTCAAGCTGTGGTTTCAAATAAATGATCTCAATATTCTTGTTTTTTACCTTTTGCAAAATTTGTAACGCCGTCAGCGCAACTATTTCCCCACCAGACACTACACAGACCACATCGTCAGCCGTACTGGAAAGATATTTTTTCAGCCCCTTCAAGGGTTCTTCATATCTTTTGACATCTGCAAAGATGGGGATTTTAAACTCTGCGTGGGTGTGATTAAAAGAATAAATCGTATACTCTGGGTAACTCTCTAAAAAGTTTCCAAAGTAAACTGCGGGGGTTCCTATTGTAATAACGCTCTTCATTAAACTTCTCGCATGTCTCCGTAGTTTTTGCCAATGTTCATATGAAGACCAAAGTCACAACTGTCATATGTTGAGAGGATCTTTTTAATCTTTTCGATCTTGTCTTTTTCCCTCGCATCAAAATCAAGAACTACCGAATCGTGAATCACGAATGCAACATTCGATTTCATTCCCCACTGCTTCATATTGTCTGAAAGTTTTGCGATATTGTGGAGGAAAATATCGTTGAATGTGCTTTGAACCAGATAGTTCAGTGCCTTCTCTTCCCCCACCTTAATCGTTCTACCAAGCGGATTGGTAATCTTCCCGTCCTTATAATATTTCTCAAAAATTTCGCGCCTATTAAATAGTTTCTCAAGCTTCGTATTCTTCTTTCTTGGGTCATATAACCACGCAAAAAAACGGGTTTTACACTTCTCCCTAGTCAGTTTGCCCTTGAAAGCGTGTTGATTGATCCATTCATGGAGGTCACCTTGTGGCACTGGCTGATCCGACAAGTAGAAGAGAGTTGCAACTTCAGCCGAAACCACGTCGAACTCAAGAAAAACGTTTCTATAAGGCTCTAGAATCCCTCGCATTTTCTTCGGCAATGTGAGTATGGGGAAACTGTTTGGGCGCGTTGTAAGACGACCTGTGCGCGTGCCAAACTGATTGTATCTAATGGTCGGGTCAACCTGAAACTTGCGGTACAGATCCCTTCCTTTCTGCGTTGCCATTTGGAGCCGCACATTGGAAGGGTTCAATTTCATTGGGGTTTTGCTAATCGTCTTTGTCAGCTTTTCAACCTGTACCAAGTGATCGTAGTTCTGTGGCTTGTCGTAGTTCTCCACAACGTGCTTGGTAATTTTATTTTTTAGCTCTGCGTGTTGTTTGAGAAAGCGATGCGGAACCAGTTCATAAAAACAAAAGTTACCGGGAGTTAGCCCGACGTGATAAAAAGACCGGAGCATTCCCTTCAAGCGAGAAGTGATTTCCTCCCAATCTTTTTTTAGTTCCTCTGGACAGACTTGGTCTGCTGTCTTGCCTGCGGTGTACAGTTCAGCGAACTTGACATTATCAGGCAAGTATGTATGATAGTTCCAAGTAGCGGTTGGCTTGGATGGAACTTCGTCAAAATGAAGCGTGCCGTCATAATAAGATGCGACACAGGACTCTTTGTCGTCCAGTGTTTGAAAAATCATATACTTAGTATACAGGGGTTTTATGAGCTTGTCAAGGAAATAAAATCTGCGTGACTTTTACAAGGACGCCAACTGCCATTCGTCATTTGGTGTGCGCCATTACACCCGACGTGGTTTGCCCACAAAAGCGCGTCACCATGCGTCATAAAAGGGGTGATTTTTTTGTATTTTAATCGTTTGACGGCTTCGTGTAGTTTTTTATACGCCTTCTGAACTCCTTGTTTGGTTTGCAAAAGTTTATAGGCGGCTTGGCGTGTCGTAAAGGGGATTGTTATTTCTTCCTCTGCTTCTCTTACGCTCAATAAAAAATTTAAAATGGTCAACTCAATGTCATCGTCGCCTTTATATTTTTTTCTGTCGGGCTTAAGCTGAATCGGTTTATGGGTGTCTGGGCACTCTGCTATTCTTTTTTGAAAGGCTTTTTCCACAAAGATATTATAACTTGTGGTTAATAACTTTTTTGCATTATTGATCTCGGTGGTATAAGCTCGGATATATCCTCCAGCAAAAAGTGACTCGGCAGTGGTGCCATTAAAAAACGCAGAGTTGTAGAGATCCACGACGCTGCCGTAAAGGTTGTCAATGGGAGTTTCTTTATATTTTGCTGAGAGGATTTCCTGCGCTGCGTGCCAGCGCTTTACCCAAGACAAGGGATTACCGTCTTTACCAATGCGGAACAACTCATCAACAATTTGAGAACCTTCCTCCAGCGTCAGTGGTATTGTTGATGGGGTAGTTGTAATCTCTATTAACTGCTCTATAAACCCTTCCTTGAATTGAGCTTGACGTACAAATGTGCGATCTTCTGATGGAGTAGTGACCTGTGGAGATCTAAGATTGATGGCAAACCTCCACGGGGAATGACGATCAAGAACCAAGCCATGTCTCAACAAGGTGTCCGACATTAGTTTAATAGAGGGATCAAGATAATAGATTTCATAAGTCTCTTCATCACTGCCGTGGGCACGTTGTTGTAGATCGTAAACGAGCAACGTATTATACGATTTCCAAGCCGAAGTTTTGATCAGCTTCTCCCTCGTAAAATCTATTACATTATTTCTCAAAAATCTCGCAAACGTTGTCGCATAAGCATCAAAGTTCAACACCGAAAATTCAACGCCCGTCTCAAATAAATATTTATGAAAAGTATCAAAGATGTTGGAATAAATTTGTGTAAATGCTTCATCCACGCTTTGAAACTTGTTGTTTGTAACCTGAATTCGTTTATAAATTGCCGAGTTGGGAAGATAAGTTGGTAGGAAAGACAACGTAATCCACTCAGTGATGAACTGCCCAATTAAAATTTTGGCGAAATTGAACCCAAAAAGTTTAGTTACTGGATCAAATGACACCTCGTCAATATCAGGGTACACAGCATCCCCATATAAATTTACCCTCCCATACAAGGCGCGTTGACTTCGTAAATCAATAGTGTTGTCCAATAGTCCGGTGGGAATAAGATCATCAAAATCGCGTCGATCATAAAAATTAGTAATAGAGGACGCCCGATTGTCACCTTCAGGGATGGAGATTATCATTCCAAATTTATCCATTGCTTTTTTCATAAATTATTCCAACACTTATTGCCCTCAGTTTTCTCCTTATGCCTCTCGTAAGACTTATTGTCTATTTTGGGATTGAATCCCGTGCCCGACCCGTAGTCGCGCCGATGGCGGCGGGCATCGGTGTCGGGTCCATTGGCACCCGACCAACTCGGTAAGTTCCTGCAAAATTCGTGCCGCCGATGCTAGTGGCAAAAAACTTATTTCCCGTAATCTTGAGTTTTGCCTTATTGCTTATAAGGGGTGCGTTATAAATTGCACTAATAGAAGTATAATATCCATCTATACTCCAACGAAGAGATACCCTTGTGATCAAATAATAACCGCCAAGCCCCAAGTGATTGTTTTCAACACCCCAACTTACTCCTAGTCCCCTCGGATCAACCATAATAATCATCCCATTATTAAAATGGGGATTACCAAACACTTCCAAGTCTACGTTATATAAAGATTTTGGGATGCCCGTGTCGGCAAGTGACGTTGAACTCATCTGGGCTTCCTCATACCCCTTAATGTTAACACGCTTAAAACTAAACGACTTAACGACAGCTTGCGATGCACCGAGCTTGAAGTGAGGCACACCGGCAATTGGACTGTCACCATATGTAGTTTTGGCGGTTAAAAGAATAGCCTCGCGCTTACCCCCCTTTCTCAAGTGCATTTGAAATCTGGGGCGATAAAGTTTGGCAGTGGGAATTGGGATATCACTAAAACTAGCAAATGCCGATTTCACCAAACCACGAAGCATTCGATGAAGAAACTCACTTAAAGAAACCTGTGTTCTTCTTTTACCAGATAAAAACTTGACAAACCAACCCTGAAACAAAGTCAAGCTAATTGGAATCGATCCCATATTAGTTTCATAAATCTGCGTGCCGCCGCCGGAAACGACGCCAGAATAATTACAGTTCCCCACATAAAAGTCCATATTGGCTTGGTGCTTGCCGATTTGCCCTTCCAGCTTTGATTTCGATAGAGCGTTGGTGGCAAAAAACTTTATAAGCTCGCCAAGAGGAAAAAATTTTACTATGCGCTCGGAATTCGGCTCCACCTCCGGTGGGCTTGACTCGACTTTATTCGGCGCGGTATAACAGTCAGTATATTTAACACTCGATTCAGGAGTTACCAGTTGGTCCATGTTCCGCACTTTGGTGTAATACACATTCCCGTTTTTTTGCATATTGACAACAATTTCTCGGTAAGCTTCTTGAATAGCCTGATCTTGTGCCGTCTTAAAATCTTCTTCAAACTGTTTTTTAGCCGCTTCCGTCGTCGCCTTATCTATCTTGGCTAACTTTTTTTTAAGTTTCTTATAAATGGTGCCGCCGGGACTAAAAAGGATGTTGGAACGTGGCGAATTTGTAATAGTGTCTAACACACCTTGATAAGCAAGAGTAATGTTCATCGAGCCATCTTGTTCAAATTTAATATCGTGACTCAATAATATACCATCAAGACGAACTTTTGAACCTTCGGTAAACTCAATAACACGACTTTTGTTTACTACCTTTTCTGTATCGAGTTGATTAATCATTTGACCAGAAGGCGTTGACCAACCCAAAGTAACGCTCATAACGTGATCCTTGGGGACGGTCACGTCTTTCGATCGATTCTGCCACGTAGGTCTCCTCAAAAAGTCAATAAGACGAACGCCGCCTTTGTACATAGTAAAAGCCTTATAAGAAGAGGCAAATAATTCAATTGATACTTTTAAATTTTGTTCACCTTCGTACTTTCCCAAGCGTTGAATCGAAACGGCTTTGATACTTACATATTCCAGCCTTCCTTTGTCTTTAACGGTTTTATCAATATCTTTAAAAAGTTGAGTTATACTATAATGGTTGCGCTTGCCGCCGGCACTTATTTTATATAACGCAATATAAGGCTGAAGAATAGAAAGCTCTGCCGGGGTGAGGTTTAAATAATTTTGTATTTTTGATTTCGTACGCCAACTGTTGACGCTCACATCGGCAAAATGTGTCCAGTTGTCGCCTTTCACAGCCGCCTGAAAACGTGGCATCCACGCAGAAAGCCAAGCTTGATCGCTCCAAGTTAAAGGTTCTGGGGTAGGTGCCTGCTCCACCGGAGCAGGTTCGGCTTTTGCATCGCTTTTGCCTGTGGCGTTTTTATCAGTTGTTGCGTTCACCTCGTCGGGAAGCCCAACGGCATCGCCAGCGGGCGGGGCAGCAGCGGCGGGCGGTTTCTTGGCGGGTTTCGGTGGCGGTTTAGGAACAGCGTCTCCCAAAGGACCGACGACCACCCGCGCTAAACCAGAAATGCCCTGTAGCAGCACTTGCCAAAGAGAATACCACATGATGTTACCCTACCCGCACCAGCGCCAACGCTTCCCCCACATCAGTTGGGATAAAAAGTATATCACCGTGTTTAAGTTCATGTTCAGTGGGCTTTTTATTTATTGCTGCTATCAACCACCACAGTGTGGGATCAGAATAATATTGATTAGCCAACTCTTGCAAAGAATCTCCATCTCCCCACGCATGATACACATATGCTAAAACAGCGTCTATTTGATTTTGAGTGGGACCAAACAAAGGTTCAGTGACGTATTGAGCAATAAATTTTTTCTTAGAGCTAAAACGCTTAAGAACATGGAAATTCCTATTAGCAAAAACTGGTCGATTTTCGGTTCTAAGTCCCATTGTTTACTCCGTCGTTATCCCCAGAGCGGCTTCAGCGGTGTACACGACCTTCTCGGCGTATGCTTCTGCTGCTTTCATTGCCTTCTCGTCTGCGGCGGTGGGCGCACTCGTTTTTGCCGGTGGACGCATCTTGTAGTAAAGCGTTGGATTGTGTTGTTTCAGGCTTTGCATCATCTCTTCGTGTATCTCTGCGTCGAGGTTGGCTTTTTCTTCTGGAGACAGCGCCGCGTACATCTGTTCGCCCGTGAGGGACTGAGTGGCGGTGTCGCCTGTTTTGTGTGTATTTTTATTAGGCTTGTTCTTCGCTTCTCTAGCGGCTTTTTTCTTATCTCTTCCGATCTTCTTGGATGTTTTTTTCACGGGAGCGGGCGGCGGCATAGGAGCGAGATCTTGTGGTGGATCTCGACGAGTACCGTCAGCTTGGTTGACCACTTGCCAAGTCCAAGGCGGCAGCTTGACAGGAAACTGTCCTTGTCCATCAATCGAAAAAGCAGTAGTTTTTCCAGATTGCCGATAGCCGGGGCGCTTTCGATGAATAACATTTAAAGAAAATGTTGCACTCCAGTGTTTTGGAAAAAGCAAATGAGGACCGCCGTCAAAAATGCCATCGGCGAATTCGGGTCGTAGTTCGAAACCGTCGAGCCACCCGAATAAAAAGCTATTAGCTTCTTGAATTAGATTGGACAATTTGATTCCAAATAAAGGCGACGATTTGGGGGTCCAATTAATTCCAAAAACAGGATAGAGGTTTTCTATCAACAAATTTAAATCCCTTTGATAAACCGCAGCCTCATACATTGAATTAGGAATAATTTGGAATGACACTGTTAGCTTGCGGGAGGTTCCCTGAAAAATACCCGTTTGATCTTGAAAGCCATAAGCCTGTTCAGACTTCCAGTTCGATGTATAATTATCACTAAAAGCTGTAACGAAAGCTGGGAACCTGAGTATCGATCGGTTCGGCGGTCCATTGGGAAGCTTTACTTCTAATTTAAGCAGCTTTTTATCAAAACGTTGTAGACTCATTGTACTTTAAATAGTTATCATCCGTTATTTTACACAGGGCGACGTTCTAAAGCCTCGATTTGACAATAGTCTTAACAGCGTGTTGAAACACCTCTCCATTAAGCTCTACCACCAATTTACAATCACAGGGACCGCCCTTGACGCCGATGCCACCGCCGCCACCGCCAAGCGCACCGCTGACGGCTTTAAGTGCAGATTCATCTAAAATCGCTAAGGATGCCGCCAATAAACCGACATTAGTTGTAAATCTTGCAAATCCAGCCAACTTGAAAAATGAAACTTCTTGTGCATCGAGCATCAACTGGCTCATGGACTTTTGGAAAGGTACGGCAGCTTTGCCCACTTTAACAAAAGCCTCTCCTAACGCCTTGACGACCATTTCAATTCCGAGAAAAATCATTCCTATGGGATTAATTGCCATTAAAATGCGCGTCATCATCGTACCAAACGCCATAAGTCTATCTGCGGCTGTGCCGGATATAGCGTTGACCAATGAAGCCATTCCTTCTGCTGCCATCCAAATTGCTGCACCGACACCCAATATAACAACTGTTAACATACCCAAGACCTTGGCTGAAAGAGCGGCGGCTGGAGCCGAAGCGGCAACAGTTGCGTTCATTGTTGCGAGTCCCTTTCCAGCGGCGACAGCACCGACTCCGATGCCAGCACCGGCACTTGGACCAGACGTCGCAATCTTTAAAAAGGTTCCAACAAGACCCATGCCCAACTGAATCAAGGCTTGAGTCTTGCTACTCAGGTTACTATAACTCTCCACAGCAGTATCAAAGGCGTCTTTAACAGGTCCAGCCATCTCGCGACCAAGGGCACGCTGTTGATTAGCCATTCTTTCTTGCCACGTTTGAGCTTTTTCAGCGGATGCGGCAAGCTCGTCCATTTGTCCAGCGTGTTTTTTACCCACATCTGCTGCTTTTAATTGAACATCATTTGTCAACCCCATTATTTCACTTAATGAAAGATTGCCGGGAATCACCTCTTCTAGCAGTCGTGCCTCTTTGGCAGATATCTGTGCCAGACCGCCCTTTGCCTTAATCGCATCCCTAATCATATCAATTCTTTCTTCATCTGATGCGTTCACCAATTCAAGAGAATCGAGTTGTGTGCCCAAAACAACATTTAAACGCGCAGCGGCTTCGGCAGCGCCTTCGAAGGTATCAAATCCTTTAGCGAGGTCGAGCAACTTGCCAATTTCCACACCAGATGCGTGTGCCACCTCTTTAAGCCTCTTGAACACCTTCAGTGACCGAGGACCAAACTGATTTAAACGCCCACTAAATTTAGCAAATTCTTTAGCGGATTTTCCCACCGGCTCTTTGAGAGATTTAGAAATAGCCACAAGGTCGCCCATAAATTCTTTAGCTTGACCGGTTGACTCACCCTGTTGGATCATGCGTTCGCTCATAAGCTGGGCTGTATCCGCTTGATCTAAACCCACTTTGTTAGCTTGGGAAAGCTGCTTTACAAAATCTGGTCCCATCTTTTGTCCGAGACGAGAGCTTTGTCCTTCAAGTGCCGCATAGGTTTGTAAAAGTTGTTCAGCGCTACCTCCCACTTTAACAAACGCGGCATCAGCCTCCTCGTTGAATCGGGTCGCCTGTTTCATGGAAAATCCCATTTTTAAAGAGGCGACTTCGGCTCGATTCATCTCATTTGCCATCGATAAAGCGTTTTGACCCACAGTGCCCAACACAGTACCCAAACTAAATGTGTCGGTATAAGCTTTAGCACCAGCTTTTGCCATCTTGCCGACAGATTTTTTTGCTCCCTCTAAAGACACTTCCATCTTGAGGGCGCTTTTGGCAATATTGATGAGTTGCCCTTCTACTCCGGTAAGAATTCGGTTAAGTTGACCGACCTCTTTACCAGCAAAGCCTACCATTTGGGCAAAGTTTTTGGCGTAGCCACTTATTTCGTTAAGAAGAGCGTCTTGCTCTGCTAAAAGTTTATTTTGTTCGTCTTGTGCGGCGTTTCTTGCATCTAGAGCGGTATTGCCCGCCTTGATGGCTACGTTACTCTCTTTTAGAGCATCTAGAGTGCCTTGCGTCTTATGACCCGCTGAGATCTGTAGTCTTAAGACTTCTTGAAGAAGCCTCTTTTCTTCTTCTAAAAACGATTGTTTAAGTTTTGCTGTTTCATCCGCGAGCTTTGCTCGATCAAGTTCTTTCCCCTCAATTTCAGCGGACAGTTTAAGTTCTTCTTCTAAAAGTTGAAGTTCGACTTTCCGTGCTTTACGAGAAGACGCAATAGCTGCCTGTTTGGCTTTAACTTGCTGGGCGGGTGTTTTTTCTGCCATTTATTTATTTGATGGGGTATTTAATCCCTGTTGCTCTTTCGAAGTTCTTTATTGAACGATTGAGAGTAGCCTGATTCTGATAGGTTCTCGGATCTGTCAAGCCATAACGAGCGGCAGATTTCATATATGCTTTTTCGCCCATAAGAGTGCCCGCAAAAGCCTGAATCTGAGAAGGTAGCCCGCGAATGCTGATACTGGAGCCTCCTCCAGCCATTGGTGCGATGCCCATTTGATCAAGCATATATTTAAGATTTGCACCAAACATGCTCATCCAAGACTCGTCTATCCGTTTTTCATTTAAATTGATAACAATGTTTTCTTTCATAATATGGTTCTCCCGACTACACATAAATAGTTACAAAAAAAAGTTCCCCCTTATTAGCGTGAGGAACTTTTTCTATTAGCTCTTTTATATTGTTCGTTCTTTGTATTTATTTCTTGGACCAAGCGCTCAAACATATATTTCCGAAGCGGTAGCGGAAAATTGTATGCTTCGGTAAAGCTTATACCTGCGTAATAAACGAGGTAAAAAATCATATCATAAGAATTTTTTCCGTATTCATCGGTTAGACCAAAAAAAGTCTGCCGTCATCGGCAGCATCACCTCCTGTTCTTTATCACAAGACCCACAAACGTGGGTATAGGAAAGGTCTAAATCTGGTGACACCGCTTCATAAGATTTACGCAAATAACGCACGTCTTTGGCTGGCAGTTTTTCAATCAATTGATTAATTTGAATTTTGTTGTCCACCCCATTAACCGAAACAATCATTTGCTGTAACATAACCGCCAAACGATTTAGAGGCAACTTGTGTTTTTTCCTCTTAGCTAATGTGGACTCAACCACCTTTTCAGCTTTCCCGTCCAACAAGCGGAACTCTACACTTAGTTTAGAAGCCGGTAACGTTACCATAAAAGTGTGAGAATCTGTCTTCTCAACATTTTCAGGAATTGTTATTTCGCGAGTTTTAAACACACTAAGATCAAATTCTTCTTCGGCAGAACTGCCACACTGGGGACAACCTACCGCAGCATAGTAATCTGAGCCGAGACCAGAAACCCTAGTTGCAAACAGGAGTGCATTTTTATCTCCAACGAGCAAATCATCTAGATTAATTTTATGATCCATCACCACGCTTTTAAGAAGTTTATCAACCACGACTCCGCTTTTTATATAATTTTGATTTAACAAAATGTCCTCTTCTTTGGCGGTCATCATTTTGATTTCGATTTTATCAACACCGTGAAGCGGATGCCCTTCCAAATAATATTCGCCGCCAGAAGGAAGTTCTACGAACTCTGTTGGAACGGGAAAATCAAATATATTGTTAGTTTGCGGGAGGGGTAGTTTGGATGAACTGTGTGAACGATTGTTTTCTTCTAGGCTAGCACCTAGTCTGTCTTCATTTCTCATATTACCTCATATAATTTTATGCTGACGCACTATATTCTGCCCAATCATATTGCACAGTTAAAGTGACTTCCATTAGAGCCTCGTCCGAATAGCCGTGCGCTCCAAAATCAACATTGGTGATAAAGGGATTTATTAATTTCCATGTTCCCTTGCTGATTCCTTCAGAGTTCAACTGATTGATAAGAATATCACCAATGGCACCTACGGCTGATGACTTTGAAAGAGTAGCCTTCATCCCAGAATCTGCCGGAAATTCAAATCCAGCACTCGCAAGGACAGCTTGCAATTTTGTAGCAACGCTGTTGGGTCCAAGAACATCATAAATAGTAAACTCCACGGGTTCCCACGTTACTTTGCCGGGATAATAAAACTTATACTGTGTATAGTCTGCCTCGATTGTACTAACCGTTGTACTCGGAAGTTTCGCGCTCTTAATTAAGAACGGTTCGGCAATATTACCCATTGTTACAGAGTATTTATAACTCTTTTTAGGTTCTAGATCCTTTGATGCCCAAAATGCCATGATAGTTGTGTCTCCTTATTATTCAAATGTAGCTGCCGAGTTTGTAATTACAAAGTCCAGAGCAATAAACTCAATTGATTTCGCTGGCTTTAAGAAAACCTTAGCATACATAATATTTCTATCACGAAGCTCTGGGGTCGTTGTAGTTTCGTCTAAAATCAACTTATAATCTTCTAACCCAAAACCGGCTTTGATATCTCTAAGAATGGGATCGGCTTTTGCAATAAATTTATTCCAAGTATCCTGAACATTTTGCTCAAACAATAAATTATTAGCAACATGGGTAATGTGTCGTTTAGTGTATATAAGTAAACGACGAACATTAATTCTATCCAACGCAGATGGCGTAACCTGTAAGGTCTTTTGCCCCAAAATCACGACGCCTTCGTTGGGGAATGTTCCAATGGGGTTAACATTACGCTCATAAAGATCATCCCGATCTTTCGCCCGTAATCTATCTGCAACGCCCAATACTTGAACGCCACCGGCTCCCTTAGACAAGCCGCCTCGGGTGAATCCAGCAGGCGCAAACCAAGGCTCGCTACTGCGATCGGTGAATGAAAATGCGCCGAGCGCCGGGACAGAGGGAGGCATCCACACAGTCGAATCACTAAAGGTATCTCGGATACGGACCCAAGGGTAAAACGCACAACCAAAACTGGTATTCAGAGACCGTGCATTTAATTGGTTAATTGTAGTAGTTACTGAGCCTACTCTGTTTTCAAACGTATTCGTTGTCTCGGAGGGAGGCTGGAAGCCACCGGCAAGGTCGATAATTCCAATACAATCACCGCGATCTTCTGCAATGTCGAGAATCTTGTCAGTGATGCTCGTGTTTGTTATCGCAGGAGCCGTAAGAACATTGGTTTGAACCACCTCTCTGTCCTTCATAGAATCTAGCGCAACCATCAAAGAGTGAAACGCATAACCAGTTCTTTCCGTTTTATTGCTTAGATTTTTATTAGCAAAGGGATCTTTTTCGGTAATATTCAACCCATCAAAACCACCATATAGTGGTATTGTGAATCCCTTCGGCGCAACAGTTCCCGTAAGCACGGCATAGCTGCCGCTCTTGGCTGTTAAGGAAGTTCCACCTTGGCGGGAACCACTGGTGTATAAAAGATTACCAGCCGAAACTACCAAATCATCCATCGTAAACACATGTGACCAATCTGTATAATCGCCGATAGAAAAATCACTTATGCCCGCTGGCTTGGTTCTTAAGAAATCAGGAATAGAATCATCATAGGTGGTTGAACCCGACGATCGTGTAGTGGTTAATCCAAAGTTAGCCGCCTGTGGGCTGGACACAGCACCAACAGCCGTCGTTGTCCGCACCGGAACCTTGGGAAACTTTATTAACAATGTCGTGGCGTCACCAGAAGCCAAATCGCCTGCGTCTGAAACTCCACCAGTGAAGTAAACATTGCCGGTAGAAGTGTTGGTAAAACTGGCAGATGAGCCAGAGCCGATAATAAGATTGCCGGCAGTACCCGTGAGCGTAGCAAACAGGTCCACTTCGCCAATTGTATCCGAAGATGCGGTGATATAAGTTTTTAATGTATCAAAGCCACTGCCCACACTAGAAGTGTTAGCCACGGCTGCGCCGCTATTAATAACAGCGACCGATGCACTCACCAACTCAGCAATATTAGAGTTTAGATCGGCACCTGAACCACTGATATGCGCGGTATTAGCAGCGGGAGTACCTAAAGTTCCCGTTACTTGAATATAAAAAGTGCCCGCGTCGTCGCCTGCATAACCTGCTGGCAGCGTAATTGAAAAGAAGGTCTGTCTTGAGGTTGCACCGGTTCCAGCGTTCCACGCTCCTGCGTCATAGCCTGAAATCTTGAATGCCTTGGCAGTCGAACCCTCTAAACTAGAAGTAAAATCGTTATCTGTGCCGATGCTGGGTTTGGCACCTGCTGGCAAGGATGCTGTTCCAACCAAGAAAGCTGTTCCCGGTAGAGTCGATCCACTAGTATAAGTCACATCCACAAATTTTGTAGGACCATAATAACCAAATGGCAGTAAAGTTTTAGCGATTTGACCATCGTTTACAACCTGACCCATCTGCATACGAATATAACGTGAATTGTTATCATACTGACCGTATTCTTTGTAAACTCGTTCGTCATTATTCCATGACACTCGCTTGTCGCCAATTTGAGCAGCAATATAATTAGGAGAATTAGGATTAAGAGTAACAGAATTATAGCGCTCTACTTCTTGAATCTTAGCATCGTTATCGTTCATTCGACGAAGAACAACGTTAAACTGTCCAAAATCATCAGCATCTCTGGAGGGGCGAATATTTTCAATTGAGATCTTTATCGCGCCCTGATCATATTGTCCGGTTTGTAAACCAACAAACCGAAATAATTTTGTAGTTCGTGCTGCGCTAGTCGCATCAAAGCTGGCAGAATTCCCCAATTTATCTTGAGAAATAACCCAACCGGCAGTTGAATTAACAAACCCTTTCCTAAAATCCGCGCCGTCAGCAGTCGAGCCAGCGTCCAGTGGAATCATCATGCCATAAGCAATATTACTTGCGCCGCCAAGATCCTCTTGAATGCCCCGGTCATAAGTTTCGCCAACAAAATATTCCACCAAATCAGCGTTGGGGGTTACCGTAGAATTGGTTTTGGTAGGATTCGTATTAAAAATGGAACGAACATATTTTCTAGATGTTCTATCAAAGTTACAAGCGGTCTCAATCGTGCTGCCGCCGCCTTGAACAACCCTAACTGTAAGCTCGTTATTAACAGCACCAACAAGAACGCACGCCGCTTCTTGAGTTATGGATGTGCCAGCAACAGTACCGCTTAATTCAACATAAGTATCGGCATCACAATAAAAGATAGCAGCAAGCGTACCCGTGTGGTCAGCCGCCGATGAAGAGTTAAAAACGAACAAACCATAAGCACCGCCACCCGATGTGGTAAACTCGGCAGAGCGCCAGCCAGCTTCGCCTTCGCCGCTTGTGGCATTGGGATCTTGGAACCCAATCATCCGAACAAAATTGATAGTAGAGCTATTTCGCAGCCAAGCCTGTGCGGCAAAACCACCATAGGTGGCTGCGCCGAACGCAGGATTCCTAAAAGCATCCACATTTTCAGTGCCCGCGATAGGAGGTCCAAACACATTTACAAACTCTTCAAATGATTCTACTTGGACAGGACGCATTGCTGGTCCTCTTAAAGAACGACCTACAATCGTTGGTCCTTCTGGTGCTGGGGTGCTTGACAGTTGCGAATTATCAATCTCATTGATAAAAACACCGGGAGATACAAATTTGAACTTTTTTACTGACATCGTGTAATCACTCCTAGAATATCACTTATAAATAGTAGCAAGACCTTTGAAAAGAAAGCTAATCCTCAACAAATGATTAATCCTCAACAAATGATTTTGCGCCATCGGTCACGGCAGGTATCGCCCCAACAATTGTTCTCTCTTTATTAAACTTTATATTCACCGCGTTTTGAGCAGTTTTTAAAACAGCCTCATCTATGTTTGCAGGTTTGTTAAAAAGAGCGCCACGGGTTTCAATAATAAAAGAAGTTTCAAAGAAGCGCTCTTCCTGTTGCAGTGTTTCAGAAATTTTATCAAAAGAAAACTCAATGGGAAAAGTCATGTAATAAGAGTGCCCCTCATTTTCAATCTTGATATCCCTATAATTATTTCGAGTTAAAAACCCATTCAAAATTTGATTCATGTCCACTAAATAACTGGTCCGAATCGTAATATTATATTTAGCCAGTGCAGATATAACATTTTTAGCATACAAAGTTTCATAAACCACCTTTGAATTATCGAACTTCTGATTTTGTACTCCAAACCTTTTGTTCGAAACCGCATTCGCAAACTTCCGCGTGTTAAAAGGCATAATCCGGCGAGCAATAGCAAAAGCATTCGTACCGGGAGTAAAAGGAAATCCTTCTACGTCTTTTTCTATAGACTCACGATATACGGTTAAAAGAGGGTATTTAAGGGTTTCAGAATTGTCCCTCAACTCTTTTTGTTTCTTAAGCTGAAAGGCACGTTCGGCTGAAGACCATAACACGGAAACCTTTTCGGACTTTCCATTGCGTACAGTATACAGGTTCATTTTGTTATTTATAAAATCGAAGACTGCCGTGTCCATCGTTTCTATGGACGATTCTACAAAAAGTTGTTCTTTTATGTCAGCCATTGAACATATTCTCCCGTGCCTTTGTGCATGTTGCGGCGATCTCGTACTTCTGTCCGTCTTGTCCGAAGAGCCTCTTAGATCCTCTGGTTTCTATAATTTCATAATAATCGCCATCATAATAAACAAAATCACCAATACGCACTACCAGCTTTTGATCCTCTGTCAATCTTTTACGATGAAAGTATACATTTATTTTTTGCACTCGATCGACTCCTGCCTTAGTTTGTAAAACCTCTGAAGGTTCTGTTTCGACTCTCGCATATACCCTTACGGGTGGTAAAAAACTTTTTTCCTTGCTTTCTCCGTAAACAGGATGAAAGTTGGAACTCTTTAAATCAATAGCATAATATGCAATTACCTGTCCAATAACGTTTTCAATGAGTTCTGTATTTACTTGACGTACAAGCTTTCTTTCTTTATCTCCGACAAAGAGCGGTGGTGGTGGAGATGGTGGTCTGGTAAACTTTGCCATTCATTTTATCCCACAAAGATTGGGCTGGGGACTTGCTGAAAAACTTTGCTGGTGGCGTCCACAATATCTGCATCTCCCGTTGCCAATGCTCCATAAGTTAGTTCGTCCAAAAGTTCTTTTAACTCCGTTTTTAATAGTGCTTGCTCTTCGCGGGCTTGACTAATCAAAGCATCCCCGTTAAGAGTCACAGTATCATTTGGAATAGGAATGGTGGAAAACTTAGATCGCACTTGCCCCAATGTTTCTTTACATAATGCTAGTGCGAAGCGGCGAATCCATTGTTTACCCACCGAGTTAATATTCTCATACGGAATGTTCGCAAAGGGAAGTGTATTTAGATTGTTTACGCCCTTTACTCCTCGGAGGCGTGTGGAGTCCACTGTGTTGGCATCCTCTTCTACAGTAAATGTGAACCAGATAACATCGTCAGCGCCGACTCCATCATTTGGTGGTGGAAAAACCTTCAACCAATTATTTTGCAACTCATAAGAATAATGTGACCACCGAACATTAACACTATCTTCAAAAGCCATCGCCTGTAAACGATTTTGCCATGTGGGAATTACCTCATATGTAGCTTCATCGGCATATTGTCCATATGTTGAAAGATTTCCCACCGTATTCAAACCACCATAATAACCAAAAAATCTCCACATCACTTTTTTGCTTTTATAAAACACTTCGCGAATAAGAACTTTTGTGTTATTAATTTTGTTATAATACGCTGAAGTCGATAAAGAACTGCTGCTCTGTACAATGGCTTGTAAGTCATACTCTTGTTGATTAGATACCAACTTAAAACTCGCTGAATAGTGAGTTTGAAAGCCGCCAACACCCGCCTCGGTCGAAATACCTTCGGCGACACGGCGAGCATAACCAAAGCCAAAATTAGGAAAATCTTTCGATGCGTCTGAACCGGATGTAAGTTCGCCATCCTCATCAAAGGTTCCAGTTGTTGCACCAAGCATATCAGATAAAACATTTTTAGCCTGATGGGAATTTATAAGGTACGAATATTCTAAGACCGCCTCTTGATAAGAAGCATAAACATTCTCGGCTTTAATTTCAATATCTAAAATATCACCGCCGAGCTTTTTATAAACGTAAGCAACCTGATCGACCGCACCACTAATAAACGTACTATTGCTGCTGTAAACCGAGAATGGTAAAGCGGCGGCGACGAGCGCTGTTGAACCAGTTGAGGTTAACACAGCGGTGCTTACAGTGGATGATGGGCTAAGTTGGGGTACGGGCATCGTTTTAAGTCCTCTCTCTAAATAGTTTTCCCCAAAAGAAAACCCCACCCTCCGAAGAAGGTGGGGCAAAATATAAAGATATATTTGATAACAAGTTTAAACTTGTTAACCTCTAGCTAAATGCAATACCGTTAGAACCACCGGCAAGTGCGGTGCCAGTTACATACCACAAAGTACCATCTGACACAAGGGTAATTTGATCGCCTGCTACCGTAGCGCTACCAAATGTAGCTGTGACATCATCGCTGCCGTCGCCATTATTGGCTGCTGCGGCGCTAGGTCCAGCAACTTGACCGGTATAAAAGTTTCCAGCGGCTGCGACAACTGTACAAACAGCGGTAGAGTAATCTTCCACTTGAATGATCGTAAAAGTCATCCCAGCAGTTGCGGTGGGCAATGTAATATCTACCCCGTTTTGTCCCATCAAAATAGTCTTACCGCTATCAGCGGCAGTTAGCGTGGTATCAGCAGTTACTGATTTAAATCCAGTAACCAGCCGATGTAGTTGATTTGTGTTTTCATTAATCAGGCTCCGAATTCGTGCCCAACCTACTCTTTTTGTTCCCATAATAAATTCCTCCTATAGAATGTTAGGTCAATTAACAAAAGGTATTTCTCCTTTCAGCTATAAATAGTTTACCCAAAAAGAAAACCCCCGCTCCGAAGAGCGGGGGTTGGAAAATTAATTCCTGTTCAGCTAATACTAGCTAGTTGAACCAGCCTGACCACCTGTCAGACCCTGTACAACAACCAGACCATACATGTCCGGTCGAACCATCTTCTTGCCGTAGCGAGTCATGACACCCTTACGCGGCACGAAGTCATCCGCACCAAAGATGGTGGGAGTGACCTGTAGCGGGACGTAAGGAGCGTAGACATAACCACTCTCTAAGAAGCTAGAACCCTTACGACCAACCAGAATAACATTCCTTGGGAAGTAAGGATCGACATAAATGTCATACTTCTTGCTGAGTGAGCCAACATTCACCGCACCGGCTGTACCCTTGTTACTGTCAACAGAAACATTGGCACGGAAACCAGCAGTGAACTCAAGAATACCAGCGACTTCGGGACCGCAAACAACAAAGTTTGCGCCACCGCGCACAGTCTTGCGATGAATCTGAGCCGAAACCGAATTGATTGTCTCAATAAGAGTCTCGTACCATTCGCTAACCGTACCAGTGAAGTCAGGAGCAGCCGAAGCAGCACCAACTTCCACACCCGTCACACTATTCAAGAACAGACCGGGAGATCGGCTCCAGTAACGAACGCCAGCGCCCTTGCTAGCACCTTGGATAAGATCGACAAGAATCTCTTGGTCAATCTCTAAGGCGACCTGCTCAGACAGAATGCTGGTTAACTCAACCTCTGCATCCAAGTTATGGTATGCGTTGAGGTCTTGACCCAACTCTGGCGACCACTTAGCCTTAAGCTTCTTGGTGATTGCCGTCACAGCGACCGAATCGACCTTGATGTCGATTTCAGGAAGCTGATTGGTATCTTCCAAGTTCCAGTTGGCAGTACCCTTGACGGAACCCAGACCATTGCCTGCGCCCCAAGACTCCTTGACGGGACCAATGTAGCTGGCGGCGTTGTTGGGAAAACCCTCAGACATCGAGTTGGCAGTGTTGCCAGAACCAGTTGAACATTGGATAACAAGCACACGCGCCGTGTTGTTCGGATCAATGCGAGTTAAACGTCGTTGCATCTTTCCCGGTGCATCGGTTGTCCGCGTGAGTGCAATCAAGTCGTCCATGTTCATCAACGTCGCTTCCAACGTAGTTGTAACATACGATGCAATCGCACAGACCGTACCAGACGGGATATCTGGGTCATACTGAAGCAGCCTGTCAAACTCGTCTGCCGTAACTGCCGACAGGTTGACCGACGACACCTGATTACCAGCGTTGTAAGTTCCCGAAGCGATAAGGGTGACAGCACCGGGGTTAATCGTACCAGTAGCCGACGCATAACCATTATTAAGGGCATATGGTCCCTCTTCTGGCTCGCCGTCAACACCACTGAGATCGAGACCGCCGGTAATTCCAGCGCCAACGCGATTACCACCGTAGATTGATTCTGCGGCTGTGTAACCCAGCTTGCTAGTTTGTGTTTGAAAGTCCAAGAAGAAGATGAGACCGCTGGGCAGGCTCATCGGCTGGACCGAAACGAGATCGTTGGCAATTAACTCACCAAAGACTCGCCGCACAATCGGAAACGCAACGGCTGAAAAGCCTTCAACGTCGCCGCCTGTGCCCATTGTGGAAGCTTCACGAAGAAGCTCCTTGGCTTGATTCTCCAAGAGTCGAGCCATAGTATTTTTCTTGACATCGCAATCGATACCCTCTAAAAGTCCGGTCTTTTCCCACTTATTAATGAGAGCAGCACCTTCATGTCCGAGATCACGAGCAACAATGCCTTCTGTCAATTTCTTTAATGCAGACATAATTGTTTACCTCCTATGGTTTATTAATTCCTGCTAGCTTCTTCCAATGATCATACATCGGAGAAGCTTCTTTCTTCTCTTCTCGTTTTCCAGAAGAGAGGACGAGGGAACGTGTTCTGTTTACTGCCTCAACCAATGATTTTGGTGCAGTTTCTTTGGTGCTACCCACTGATTCTTTTAGAGTTTGATAAACCAGTTTTGTTTCCTCAGTTGTTTTGGCTTTCGCCAAGGACTCGACAATTTTATTCTTTTGTCGGGTATTAAGTTCTTTTGTCTCCAGCACCTTGGTTGTATAATACAACTTGGCATTGCGGAGATTAACGTCGCCAATCTTATTCTGCATTTCTTTGAGAATGCGTTTGGCTTTGGCTAAATTCTTTTTTGCGTTCTTTAGGCTCTCGGTCAATTCAACATTTTCATCCGTGAGCTTTTTGTTCTTTTCGTTTTCTTCCTCAAGCGCCACCCCAAGGGCAACGAGTTCTACATTTTCGGCTTTGTCACTTTGAGTAGAGCCTGCCCAACCATTTGAGGGATAGATGGACGCTATATCCACGTTCACCTCTTCAAGCAAAGCACCCAATTGTTCTTCGGTAAGCTCTTCCATCATGGCTTCTATATCTTCTACTTCTTCTTCTTCGTCGCCAGCCATAGGTTCAATAATTTCTTCCTCTCGATCAATTAAATCTTCTGGAGATGATGGGTCCATCTCGGCGCTCATTGCGGCGCGAAGTTCATCGAAATCTATTTCTATTTCTTCGTCATCGCCAAGCTCACCAGAAAGAACAGCAACGGCTGCGTCTGGAACTTGAGCCATTAAGGACTCCTCGCCGGGACCGGCGGGTGGTGGACCCATATCGAGTTCCATTTCTTCCTCTTCGCCGCCCATTATATCAAGCTCTTCACCGGCTGCGGGAGCTTCTTCGTCGTCCGTTGTCACATCCAACTCTTCTTCTTCTTGCTCCAAAAGGTTTTCAATAGTTTCTTTGAGTTCTGACGAATACTTTTCAATAATCAAATGCTCCGCATTTTTAAGAGCAGTTTCCTTTAACTCTTTTGCGTCAGCAATAGCCTTTTCAAACAATGACGACATTTTCGCTTCTCCTTTACAGAAATAGTCCTTATAAATAGTCACCGCACAAGTAAAAACGCTTTCTAGTTATTTCTTTGCTTATCAGCTAATTTTTGGGCTATTCTTTTTCTACGCAACTTTTTATGACGACGCACCGTGGAAGGTTTTTTATAAAATCTTCTGTCACGGACTTCTTCTATAATGCCCTCTTTTTTGACTTTGCGAGAAAATCTTTTTATGAGTCGGTCGGCTGGCTCCTTCCATCGAGCTACTACGGTAACGTGTGCCATTTTACCTCTTCTTGGCGGCGGCTAAAGTTTTCCAATGTTTTCCCCCCAAAGCCACAATACCAGAAATATCAACACCGGGATCGTGGGGAGCTACCCCGGCTAATGGAGCGGCTTGGGCAGACGGGCTGCTTTGGGGGGGCGATGTCGGCTCCACACCTTCAAAAATGTTTGCATAAGCTTTATTGCCGATGGCTGCTGTGAGATTTTGGCGATGTTCGTTGAGGTGGGCTTTCTGTAGTTCGGTGGCTTCTTGAGTATGATTTGGCACAGGGTCTTGTTGTTCAGACACTATATGTTGTGCGCCTCGGGCAACATTCAACCCATTGGCAACCTCTGTGACAACCTTTGTCAATACGCCACTTTCCATAATGACTTCATGGATGCACTCTTTGATAATGGGTTTGATAAGTTTTTTTAGTTGATCTCGCTTCATTACTTTCTTCCGATAAGAATGTCATTGAGCGCACGATTGATTCGATCTGCCTTGCAGAAAATGTCACGCTCTTTACCCTCTTTCATTAAGTATGCGCCGGGGGTCGATGCTTCGGAAACAAGGTCGAAACAAATGAGTTGAAAATCGTCTTCAACAAGTGTAGTATCACCATCTTGGCGAGTTGAACCTAAGCCACGGGAGGAGATGCCCATTGAACCACCGTCCATAACAATCTGCTGGGCAATTTTGCCTGCGGGAGTGTTTAAAAGCTTGAGCGTTCCAAAAACGCCTTCGCCATCCATTTTGATTTCAGTAACGATATGCGAAGAGTTTTTCAATTCCACCACAGAACTATCAGGGTGGTCAAGCTCTCCGTAGGAACGATGTTCACGAACAATCTTCTTATAGTTTTCTATTTCGCGAGCTAGTGCGCGGGGTGGGTAGACTCTGCCGTTGCCGTTTTTCTTGTTAGCCTGTTGAAATAGCCCAGAAAGATAAATAAAGCCGTCATCAGTTTTGACTGCCTCGTTTGTTCGCTCCAATAAAAAATACTCGGTAAGAATTTGTTTCTTGCTCATAGTCACGATCCCTTGCAACAGTTGGTTGGAGGACGGAGCATCCAATGATTGTCGGTGTAAATGTTAATGTTCATCTTTTGCCTCTAGTTTTATTTTTATTCCTTCGTCACCAAATAGCTGACTTAAAATATAACTCGTCCCTGAACTCAGCCAGCCCAACAAAAATGGATTGACCAAGTTGAGTTCAAATGTAAATAGTTCCGTGTAAAAAGAAACACCGTATAGAAACACGCCAACCCAAAAACCCAAACACATTGAACACTGAAAGAGTTCTCCGAAAAAACCCTGAGTTGGTCTAATTGGATCAAAGATTGAGCCAAAAACTAATATTTGAGTCAAACCGTATGCGGCTAAAATAAATATAATTAGGGACATTATATCCTATAAACAAGGGGAGTGGCATAAGGATCTTTGGGGAGGACTCCCTTGTCAGCCTCTTGGGGAACTTCCCCAAGTTCCGTAGAATCTTGTTCATCTGGATCAAGTAAATATTCTTCGACTTCTTCTTGATAATATTCATCATAAACTTCAGAACTTTCCTTGTTAAGCCATTCACCAATATGAAAAGTCACGAGTTGTGTAATAGAACGTTCTTCGCTCGGTTCTATTAGAAGCCCCTCCAAGGAAGCGTAAATATTTCCCCCCTGAATAGAATCAAAAGCCACCAAGCCCACGTCAGCCAAATAGGCTAGCAAGCGCTTCATGGCAGCATAGGCTTCATCGGTATACTTAGCATCTTTCGCAAAAGCAAGAATCTTGTTTTTGGCTTTTTTAAAAATAACATTGATGTGAGGGTGAGTCAGAAACATCAAATTTCCATCCAAAGATTTCTTGACAGCGATTTTTCGCTGGACCGTTTGCTTCTGGGCGACTCGACCGACTTTGATTTTAATCGTCATTAGATTGGATCTCACTAACTAACTTTTGTATCTTAAGAATATCAATAATGGTCTGCTCCGAGAGTTTAGTGTTTTTTACATTGTCGAGAATTTGAATTATCTTTTTTGTATTCTCGTTCATTACTGTGTCTTCTTTGATTTCTCTGGCTTCAAGACCTTTCTGCAAGGCGCAACGTAAACGACCCACCTCTTCATTCAAAAAGGATGCCAACGAAACCTGATCATTGATAAATAATCCAAGAACCATTTTTTGTTCTGACAGCAGCGTGGAATATTCTTTATTGAAAACTTTAACGTATTGAGTAAAAGTAAAATCATCCAGCCCTTTTTTTTCTGGAAGGGTGGTTTGTGGGATTGTCATCTGTTTGATCAGATTATTTTCTAAAAGCACTCGCGTCTTCGCAGGAGTGTTATCGCTGAAAAGTTGAGCAATCGTCGCCAGTGCCCGATAATTGGGAACAAAGTTGTTGTAGACCCGTGGGGAAACTGTCTTATTAACCTCCGAGATTAAAAAAGATTGATATTTAAATACCTCCTTTTTGTCAAGTTGACGATGTTCATTTCGACATTCTACTACAATCTTGGCTGCGGTCAGATGGTCTACGTTCTTTGTTTCATAAATGCTTTTATAAAGCTGAAGTTCTTTGTAGAGTGGGTTCCCCTTGGCAAAGTGTTCTTTCATTATTTTCAAAACTTTATTTTTCTTCTTCTTGTTACCGCGTACAACGGCTTTGGTCATTTCACGAACCAGCGCTTCAAATAAAAACGCCGTGTTCCTCTTCTTATTATGCTTTGGCTTCATTCACCTTCTCCAAACTTTCTATTAGTTTTTCGATTTCCTTGCTGGAGTTCAAAATCTTAGACTCCATATCTCCATAAATAGTTTTGTTCTCGTTAAAAACATAGCCTTTGCCGAGTTTACTTAGGTCTTCTGCTCCTGTGGCGCGTTTTGGGGTTCGCTGTCCTCCAACTGGATTGGCAACAGCTTTTAAGTGGCGTTTGCGTGCGCCATTGGACCGCTTATCTATCTTTACTGGCTTATATACCTTTCCCTTCGATTTGTTGGTAGTGGTTGCGTCATCTTTAAACGTATAATGAATGGTGTCTTCATCAGCCTCGGTGAGTTCATCCTCTCCCGGCTCAACCAGAAGTGCGCCGCCTTCTTCTTCGCCTTCTTCTCCACCAAGGTCAAGGTCTTCGCCTTCACCGCCCAAATCAAGCTCACCTTCCCCGCCGCCGAGATCCATACCACCCTCGCCGCCAGCTTCGGGTGCTTCACCGGCTGCTTCAAGAGCAGCGTTAAACTTGGCATCATAGAACATTTCTTCTTCATTACGGACAAACTCTTCGTCGGTCATATTGAAGAGATGTGCGGCAATCCAACGACGAGAAACAAATCCTTCAGTGGCTGCGCTGGCAACACCGAACTTCTTTTCCCAGCTTTCAAGCTCTTGTAGCTCGGCGATCTTACTGGGATTGTTGAGCTTCAACTTAAAAGACAAGAGATCGTCGCCTCGATAGCCAAGAACATAAAGATGAACCAAACAAATCTTTTCTAGTTCAGAAACAATAGACCGCTGAAGCCTTTGTATGGTTCTGGCAAAGCGAATATCTTTTTGAGCTAAAGTTGTTTTGTCTTCATCGCCTCCCTCTCCTCGCGCCAAATAAGAACGAGGAATCTTAAGCGCTGAAAATAGTTTATCGCGGAGATAGTTTACATCATCAATGTCACCAGTGAACGCACCGCCGGGGAGGTTAGTAATGTCTGAACTCTGCCCACCGCGCACCGGAATATAATAATCTTCGTCAATGGACATTGGGTTATAACGAAGATCAACCCTACCTGTGTCGGGGTCAACCACTTGGTTTCTTTTGAGAGAAGTTTTTACTTTCTCCATATATTGTTCGACATCTTCAGGAGCAATATTTCCCACATCAATCTTAAAGACGCGCCTTTCCGGTGAGCGCACGATACGATAAGCCATCATCGCATCTTCTAAGAGGGTGAGTTGTCGCCAAATGCGGCGAGCAGGCTCTAAAACAGATGTACCATATGGAGCATACTTATCGTTACCCAAAATACGAAAATTAGCAACTTGCCAATTTTCAAAAGTCATGCCAGCGGAATTCCACTGATACTGGATATAGTTGGGATTGGTTTTATCTTCACCCTCAAGCCTTTCAACTTCGTTAATCGGAAGCGAAAGTACCGATTGAATGCCCATCTTTTCATCTACATCTAGATAAAGATAATAATCTCCATACTTACACATTGCGCGTGCCCAGCCGTAAAGATTATACTCGATATTTAAAACCTGATACAAAAGAGTGCGAATAGTGGACCGTATTTCATCATTGTGACACAGAATGTGCAAGAGCGGCTGAAGATCCGAAAAGGTTGTCATCTCGTCTGCGTAAATGTCCAACGAAGACGCAATCTCTGGAGTATACTCCATTTGATCAAAATCCGCATAACGCTCCATGCGATTTTGCGCTGAATAATATTTCGCGCTATAGTTGTCATAAATGTTGTAAGATGACTTTTTAAACTGTTTGCCCGATAGCGACGTAAACTTTGTGCTATACTTATCAAGTTGCCAACGTCGAAACTTTTTTTGCTGTTGAGAATCATAATTTACAATTGGTCCCGAAAATAATCGGGTCAAAACTTTATAAAGTGGTGATGTGGTATTTCTAGGGTTTTTTGGGTCTGCCATTTATCTTATCCTTTCAATAAAGCTGGATACTGTAATTGTATATACGCTTGAGATTCCTTATGTTTATTTGGAGTGAACGAATCCTGCGTTGCTTTATAGCCGGTCATGCCGGAAATGCGAGTGTCAAACATTCCATTTGAAACACTGATAGAGTTGATCATCGCTTTTTTGTATGCCTCTTCTCGTTTATTAACAACCAAAGCCGTGTCTCTTACCCAGCAACCGATTGCCGTTGACATAACAAGGTCATCGTTGTAACTTCGTTGTGCTTCTGCTCTACCATTATTCCAAATAAAAGTTGTCATTTCATTATAAAGCCTTTGCGAATTTATTTTAATTAGTTTATTTCTCACGAACTCTTCCAGTTTGGCAATAATAAGCGGTCGAGTTTTCGGTGTTGTGGAAAAACCAATGATGGAGTTGCTAACAGCCTCGGCTTGAAGCTTGTCCACATATTGATGTGTCCCCTTGATGGAATAATAAACGTTGGGATGCTCTAAATCTTTTAATTTTTCTAAAACGGCGATACCCAAAGAGTTATT
>Ga0080013_1001903_pt1 | contig 26166 bp, 13 predicted proteins | sample ETNvirenome_6_85_FD_69236 | JGI IMG/M metagenome (GOLD analysis project Ga0080013, IMG submission 69236) | Marine viral communities from the Pacific Ocean - ETNP_6_85 (SPADES assembly) (version 2) | ecosystem: Environmental > Aquatic > Marine > Oceanic | place: Pacific Ocean | collected 2013-06-19
GTAATTGTAACAAGATTTACTCCAGCAATAGTACGAGATCCATCAGCAGGAGTATATCCAATACCAGCGTTACTTACACTAAAAGTACCAGTTACTGAACCAGCAACCCCCACCAATCTACCTGTAGCATTTGATGCAGGTTGAGAAACTATTTGCCCAACTTGAAGTCCAGTATCTGCAACAGTTGTACCAAGTCCAACCCTAACCGTTCTTGAAATCAGATTCAAGGAATCTGGCATCAACTGAGGAATTTGGTTATTTCCTTCAAAAAGTATCGGATTGTAAAGTTCAACACTTCCAGAGTCTTCAAAGTCTGCCCTATAAAGAGTAAACTTCAAATCTTCCCACTGACTTGCTTCCCATGTAGAAGCATTCTGTGATTTGAATAGAGAACCCAAATATGGTTGGTTAGAAATATAGGTTTGAGTTAGAAGATCATTTTCACCAATTCTTGAAATATAAACACTATACTTAGTAGAATTAGATGCTAAACAAATGGCATATTCATTCCCACCTTCCAAATAAACAGGTGCTTTCATCTTAATAGTAGTGGCAATTGAACCATCACCAGAAGTAGTAATATCTCCAGGTTCTACTACAATTTCAGAGAAAGGAATAACATGTTGTGTTGGATATCCATTATTCATAGTCCTCAATTGGAATACCAAAGGAACATCATTATCATCCTTAGATCTAAAGAATACATCACATTCAGTAATGAATATTCCAGTCGATTCATCAACTAAGAATGATTGTGCAAGAGGGTCATACCAACCAACAACCACATTCTCTTGTCTATTTTCACTAATTACCTCACTTCCTACAACTTGAAGACCAGTTGTTCTAGTAACAGCTCTTTCGTTGAATTCTTGCTTTTGTTCAACTCTAGCATTTCTGACAGAAACAATATTTTCCTGAACAGTTTCAAGAGTTCCTGCAGCAGTATATGTTTCTTCAGCAATAGTACTTGCTTCATTATGATCATTATTCTCATCATTAACTAAAGTAAATACTCTAGTACCAGTTTCAAATCTAGGATAATTAATATTATTAGGATTAGGAATATAGTAACTTCCTTTAAGGTTAGCCGCTAAATCGGAAATAAGTCTCAAATTAATAATCTCTGCTGTTGCTCCACTAGATTCTCCAACCAAGGTCATTCCAGTCTCAACCCAACCCCAATAATCCCCCTGAACTTCATTAGCAAGAGAATATGTATCAACATTTAAAATTGTTGAAGTGGATGAATAGGACTCAGATAAAACTTGATTATTATAAGGATTCTCTGGATATATCTTAGTCGGAAGATCATAATCACCTTCTCTATGATTTGATTGAGCAACTCTAAAGGTTATTCTTGGAATTGATTGACCTTCTTCACCTAAACCAGTATATTGAACAACTCCGGTAACTTTTTCTCCTACCTGGAAGGTACCATTATTCATTTGAATTTCAAGGAGTTTAGGTACACAATACTTGGTAACATCTACCCCATCAAAGAATCCATACAATTTAGTCAAAGGTTTCACCCTCTTAGCATCAAATTCTACATTCCTTGCTCTCATGTAAGGAATCAAATCTCTACTTACAACTCTATCACCAACAGAATGCTCATCAAAAGATTCTGTGATGGTTGTTCTCATTCCAGATCTTGATTCTACACCAACATCAATCTGTTCTCTAAGAGTTTCACGAATCTCTCTATCAATAAGAGTACCAAATTGATTTCTTCTTCCACCACCAGGTTGACCCATCCAACCCCTAAATCCAATATTACTTTCACTTCTAGTACTACTTGTTGATATAACATCAGTTCCAACCCAATTCGTTGACCAAGCACCCCAAATCATCGGACCAAATCCAGTCTGAGGATCTACTGTACCTGCTTCAATAGCATCATTCATTACTCTATCATAATCACCTTCAGTTTGAATAATCTTAGCATCTAATCTAACAGTATCAACCCAGGTATCTGATGCTGGAGTTAATTCCAGAGTTCCTTGCCAAAAACTAATAAGGAAAGGAGTTACACTTTCAGATCTTGTTGCAAAGTGCTGTTTCAACCACTCTACCGTTGTATATGCTAAAGTTAATGTATCACTCTGTCTAGTAACATTATTCTCTAAAATAGAAGCGAATTGAAGATCAGCAGCTGGGTCTGGATTAGTAACCGGACCAAAAATCATATCAACCGAATTAGTATAATGTAAGGGTCTCCCTTCATTATGCTTCCTATCAATACTATTATTAATCCCAATCCTATTCTCTTGTGGAATAAAGGAAGAGAAATTATCTACAAAGAAACCAGACTTGAATCTATTCAATCCATCACTATCTGGAACAAACATATTGGCAGTATTCACTTCCATTAATGAAAGTGTAGTGTAATATTCAAGATTCTTGATTCTATCCTCAAGTCTCTTAATATCTACCATTCTAAATCTCTTATGCTCTAAAAATTCAAGAGCAGCATCCGAAGTGTTATACAAATAAGGGGGTAAGGTTATCCGTGCCACCTCTACCGCATCATCAACTGGACCTGGCCTATCAGGACTATCTGAAGGAGTTCCATACTTAACTTCAAATACACCATCCTTTGTTACAAATACTCTATCAATTCTTCCTTGATAATATGAGAAAGTAACCTTAACATCTTCATCAGACGCTAATGGATTAGCTGCTGATTGTCCAGAAGAATCAAATGTCCTTCCATAAAATTCTAATGGTGACCGTACATAAGGAGCAACCGTATAATCAGAAACCCTTGGTCTTATATCAATAATATCACTTTCTGAAATACCATCTACAGATGCAATTTCTGTTCCATAATCAAATGAACTATAGGAATTTACTGTAGTAATATCACCATCATCAGTAGTGTCATAATATCCATTAGAGAAATATATTTTAATTTTCTTCTCTGGTGGTTCAAAATTCTCTTTTCTCCTTATTGAACCATAATTTAAGAAGGTACTCTTTTGACCATCATTAAATCTGAAATTTGTAGTAATATTAAAACTAGAAGAATCTAAAGTAACAATAGTTCCTTCTACAAGAGATTCTTGAGCTATTACTACTTCACCTTCTTTAAAGGATATATCATTCTTATGAATAAATGAAATTTGAGTATCTGTTAGTTTTTCAGCAATTATTGCAATAGCACCACTTACCTGTCCCACCAATTCCTCACCAATAACAAATTCTGATGTAGTGGTAGTGGAACTGGTCATTGCACCAAGAACCATCTTAGGTGCTGAAGGATCACTATTATCGTCAGATGGTAGAGTTGCCATCTCAAAGATGCCATGAACCTTAATAACATCTGGAGAATTTAAAGAAATTGATCTATCTTCAACTCTTGTTCCATATGGATAGTTTCCATAAATTAATCCATTATCCAAAGTTGCGGTAGTAATACCAGAACCTTCTAATTTTGATTTATTAACCACTACAGAATTAACTCTATTCCGTATTTTTTGCTTTGCTTTTGGTTTTACTTTCTTTAAAGTAGTAATCAATTGAGCATCAGTATCATTCGCACCCAAATTCTGAATTTGCAGTCTAGTTGAACCTAAAGTTATTTCAACTGCATTAGATGTTAATGGTTCAGCAGTACCATCAGATCTCAACAATGCATATCTCTCTTCATCATAAGGTAAGAAAGTTTCGTTTTCACCAGCAATCACATATGCAGATAATTTATTATTTGTGATATTAACTAATTGAGTTTTTCTTATCGTAATAGATGCATCTGTTAAATCAACATTAGCAACATTATCCTTAGGAAGTCGGGTATAAAGAGTATTATCAGTTGAACTATCTAATTTTGAAGTTAGGACTTTAAAATCAGTTGCTTCATATGCTGCTGTTGGTAACTTACCATCTGCTATTCCAGAAACAGTAGTTATGCCTGTGATAGTAATATCATTTGCACCAACACTTAGTACTCTACCATAAATTGGATCAGTAGCTGATATAGAAATATCAGTGTATTCAACTAGATCATTTTCTCTTACAAGAGGATTTAATACTGGTCCTGGGAATGATTGATTAGATGTTCTTACAGTACTAATATAATTGGCTCCAGAACCATTACTAATAGTAACTATTCCAACATTAATACCAGTAGATTGAATTACATCGGCAGTAAATGTATTAACCCCAACAACACCATTATTGGTACCATATAAAGATTTTACATTACCTATTCCATATTCAGTAATTGCTATAGCAATTCTTCCATCAGGAATCCCATCAATAACAAGAGATTCTTGGGGAATGAAAGTTCCATTAGTTTCATAACAAGTTAATGCAGTTCCTGCAGTTACCGCATCCTTAAGAAAAGCTGTTGCACCACTATTCTTTCCTTGAATAAAAGTAGGAACTGCTAAAGTACACTGTGTACTAACAGCAATTTCTGTTATAGTCTGTACATCATAAAGAGCAATTTCCCATTCATTTAAATTTCCATCAGATGTATTATATGATCCAGATTCCAATCTATAATCATATACTCTTGCAACACCAACTTCTTTTCCTGGAAGTGCCGACGTTGTATATCCAACTCGTTGGTCACGCAAACTAACTATATAAGTATTTCCTACCCCAATAGTAGGTGAACCATCAACTCTGTTTATTTTAAAAGTTGGTCCAGTATTATATGCAAAGGTAAGATCTTCAATTATTGCTGTTGCTCTTGGTTTTGCTACATCCAGATATACAGGACTTATTGTAGTAACTTCCCATCCCTTTACAAATGCTTTACCTGGAGAAACCTTATATAATGCTAAATCATCTGATGGTGTAGATCCTGCAGAGGTAAATTGACCTTCTTGAAATATTCCTCTATTACCAACATTATCATTTAAAGAATTCTCAACACTAATGTCAAACGGATTTACATAGTAATCGCCAGATTCTGCGTAAGTTCTTCTTGCCAAAATTTCCATGAAATTCACGGAATAAGTTGTAGAGGCAGCACTTTGTGTCTGTAAAATTCCTTCTTTTACTACTGCTAATTCAACAAAGTTGTCATCATTAAAATCATCTAAAGCTTTTTTAAATAATCTAGTAGAAATTCTTAGTCTATCTGCACCTGGTGCTGCATAATTATTAAATCCTTGAGAGTTATCATTTAAACTCTGATCCAGATCAGCATTAACTATAGTTTCATCAATATACAATCCAATTCTATAACTAGGAGTATTGTTATACTGATCTAAAAGAAGAGTCTCTGTATCTACATTTACAAAATTCCCACGAATAAAGTATACACCTTCTTGAATTTGAAAAGCAGAACCTATTGCTGATGCATTAGTAGCAAGTGTAGTAGCAAATGGACTATTGGCTGCTATAGTAGTATTTCCTAATAATCCTGAGGTGATTATTACATTAGAAGATAACTCTTCACCATCTGAAAAAGTTTGTGTAGAGTTATTTTGAGTATTTGAACTTAAATAACTTATATAAAGAGTAAGACTATCCCTTTCAGAATCTTGAGGATATAATACAGTGTCTACAACTGCTGTTACTCCTGATGTTTCTCCAGTAATCTTTGTACCAATTAACTGATCCGCATATGCAGTTACAGGTACTCCTTGAAAATTATTATTTAACTGAACGCAATAAAATAAACGAGTATATCCCGTATTACCAGGAATTACCTTTGCACCTTCTTTAAAAAAATGTTTACCAAATTTTTCAATCTGGTTCTGCAGCATTGACTGAAGACCAGTTAATTCTCTTGCCTGTACAGGATATCCAGGTTTAAATAATACCCGATGGAAATCGCTATCAGGATCAAAATCATCAAAATATGGTGAGACGTTGAGATTCGTTTGCTGCGGCATGATTTTTTAGAATTGCAAGATAACTTTGATATCTTCTTTTTGGTTCACAGACCTAGTTATAGATGGTCTATTATCAACATAAACTATAGAACCTGAATATTTTTTGACTTCAGGTAAGGCAATACCATCAGTAAATTCTTGACCAAGGTAATAGGTTCTATTATTTATTACGGTTGAAAGACCTGTAAAGGATGTGTCAATCGCTAAATTTGAACCTGTAGATGGTACAATCGTCAAACTTCCTCCTGTGCTAGGAGCAGCAGTAAATTCTGTTAGATCAAATCCCCATGTTGGACTTGTTTGTGCAGTTCCTACTGTATTAAATCCAGCCATGGTCTTATCTTGCCAATATTTTAAGACCCCTGTTGTTTGATCATAACTTACTACTCTACCAACTGCTGATGTTCCAGTTGATATTGTTTGCTGAAAATAAGCATCAGCAGTAAAAGTAGCTGTACTATAACCAAGTCCAGCTAATCGTAAAGCATAAGTAGCACTCGCTTTATCTGCACTTAAAAGTGAAGTTCCTGTAGATTTTGGATTTTCAACAACACCAACTCTTGCGATTTGGTTACCTGTTACAAAATCTGGATTTTCATTATCATTCTCAATTCTGGAATATAGAAGAACATTCATTGCTCCCAATTCCTTATAAATGTCATATCCATGTCCCCCAGGAGGAGATACGATAACATTAAAAGTAGGAATAGTAGTTCCAGTTGGAACTCCGCCAGCAAGAAGATCTACATTTCCATAAGTATAATTTGATCCTTGATTAGAAATCGTTACTGTATCGACTTTAGAATCAGCATTAACAATAATAGTACATTCTGCACCAGATCCATCACCCTTTATAGGAACTCTAGTATAAGTTCTATTTCCAGTTCCAATACCCACTCCACGATTCGTAAGAGTAACAATCTTGACAGAACCGTCTACTGCATTATCTCTAATAGCAGCATTATTAGTATTAGTAGACCAATTGGGTGGAACTGGAATATAATCACTAGATTCAAATTTTACAATATCACTTGGTTTAATAGTATAAAGATATTTCCAAATATATCCATCACCACTGCTACCTGCACTCCTTGGTTCTAAATCTGTAAATGTTGGTTCATCCAGAGAAGGTCTCCCATTTGGGTTATCTGGATCAGTTCCATTCTGAAGACATTCATAAACCCTATAATCACTATTAATTACAAAATACGAAGCAGAATATAAGTTCGTTGAACCAGAAATTTTAGCAGTATTTGACCTACTATAATCATCTCGGTACATATCATATGTTGTACCCGATGACCATACCCTACGAGGAACAACTTGTCTAACATCATCTGAATTAATCTTTTTCAACGCAATCATATTATCCCAGTAATCATTCTCCTGGTCAAAATTATCTTTAGGGGCAGGAGGACTACTATCCCAATCAGACTGATAATCAGTAGGATTAGGAAGACCAATAAAAGAATAATATGCGTTATCACTAGTACTTACGCCAGCAACGAAGTTCTTCGCATTTAGTATTCTTATTTGATCAGTTATAATTGCTGACATTTTTATAGGGATTTTTTATTTATTTATTAGGCTATGTAGTTCTTATACTTAAGAGGTTCGGTACGTATAACAAGCATCGATGTTGTAATGCCAGTTTGAGTGTAAGCATTGTAAGAAGTTACCCCTACTCTTCCCCCTAACTGCACTCTTCCCCAACTATAGGAACCAAAATAATCCGAAGTAGTAATACCAGAGTATGCATATTTAAATCCATTTACTTTGACATTAATTTGCCTAATATATGTAGTCACTCCAGCAACATTCCTTTGAACTAACTGAGAACTCTTAACAACATAAACGTTATCTGCAAAAGATGTTCCAACACCAACCGTATTACCGGAAAGATCTTGTGAGTATACTGTAGTAGATCCTAGACCCACATTAGAATCAGTAACTCTAAAGTAATCATACTTGGCCAAAGCACTAGCAGTAACAGCAGCAGAAACAAAATTGGTATTTCTTAAGTCAGAATCAAAAGGTACATGAAGATCAAATATCAATTCTTTACTACCACTAACTGTAGTAGTTCCAAATCCAACAATAACACCAGAATCTCCAGCATAAGAAACGACACTATTTACTTCATCTACTGAAGTAGGTGGAGAAATAAGAACTTGTGGAGGAGTATCTGTGGTATATCCATATCCAGGATTAGTAATAGCAACACCAGTTACTGTTCCGGCAGCAAGAGTTACTGTTCCGAAAGCAGTTGTAGTTGTGCCGATACCAACACCTCCTTGAACTGTACTTCCAAAACTAACAGTTGCTGTACTATAACCAACACCACCATCAGAAATAACTACAGACGAGATGGTTCCAGCAGCAGAAACTACAGCGGTAGCAGCAGCACCTGTTCTATCAGTCTGAGAAACAAAAGTGACTTGTTTCTGGAAATCAAGATCATTATCACTCTCATTAATAGAATCAAATTGTGGTCTTAAGTTATCAACCCAAATAGTAGTGGATCCAATACCAACTGATTTAATAATATAAGTGTTGGGATAGATATTGGGTTCATAAAGTTCTCTATCTTTACCTATAGGCAATTCGTTAATTATCTTATCTTCGGTCTGTCTGCACCATGCAACAGGTCTTAATAAAGATTCGTCATTAGTATTTCCTGGTCCAAAGTATGGATTAGTACTCACAATATCTGTAGAATCTACATTACTGACAGTCCGTTGATCTTCTTGCCAGTATGCAGGTTGACTAATAGAAGCATCATATCCAATAGTTAATTCATCACCTTTCTTAACAGTCTCAAGTACATTCCTAAAGGTAACGTCAACACCACCAGTTCCCTTATAGAAGACAACCTTAGAAGTATCACCTGGTTTTGGTGCTTCTGTAAAGTTAACTTGGCTACCTCCAGTAAAGGTATATCCCTTACCAGGAACCTGAAGTATATCATTAATAAAGATTAGAATAACTGCCTGAACATCAACTTTAGAACCCTTACCAGCAATAATAGAAACAAGACTTCCACCATCCTTTAATTGGAAAGCACGTGTATCAGAATCAAATTCATTATCCCAATCATCCAAGAATTGTAATTGCCCTACAGACCATCCAGTAAATTCATCATTAAATTTCTCATCAACAGTAAGTTGGAATTCCTTAAATGTACCACTTGTTGGGATGCCAGTAGCACCTCCAACAGGAAGTGTTAGTATTTCCTTAACACCATAACCATATCCTTGATTGGTGATATTAAAGTCAATTACACTAGATCCCTGACTTACAACAACACTAACTCTTGCATTAGAACCAACTCCAGATACAGAATCACTACTATAATCTAAGGGTATATCTGTATAAGAAAGTGGGTCATCAAATACCACTCCTTTAATAGTTGAACCAGTAAAGCTAATTGGATTAATAGTCCCAATTCCACTAATATGTCCATTTACAATTACCGCTGTAGCAATTCCTGTCACATATGTACCATCTACACCTTGTGTTTGAATTCCTACATTAACTGTCTGAACACCGATTCTATAACCAGATCCACTATTACCAATAGAAATTGATTGAATTGTGCCGCCAGAACCAACTGTTACCGTTCCTCCAGCAGCTACTAGTGGTTGGTAACCAGATCCTCCAGTAGATCCTACAGAAATAATAATACCACCTTTAGGGAAACTAGATATTCCAACATCATTTGAAATATCTTGTGGTGTTCCAGTAAAGCTTATAGAAGTAATTCCAGCATTATCTTCTAAAGTATAATCCGCAGTATTTCCACGTGCTTGGAATACATCATTAATTAGAATAATTGCCTCAGAACTTATTCCAGTTACATTAGACCCACTAGACTTAAGAGTAAATTCCTTAGTAACACCCGTAAATCCATGAGAAATGTCATCAAAAATAAAGTTCTCATAATAGGTTTCATTAGAACTATTTGTAATACCAGAACGTAAGAAGGTTCTTCCTTGGAAAGAGGACCCAGTTGCAATTCCTACCCAATCCCTATCATCTGGTGGATTAGTATCAGTACTTAATGGAGTATTACCATAAGGTGCTTCTGCGAATGTGAGAAGATTATCAACAATATTATAGTTACCTTCAACTTTAGTAACCAATGCATCAGTACCATATCCTGTCGCTTGAGTTCCTAACCAATTTCTACGCACTCTTATCCCATTAGTGCTACCAATACCAACACCTTCAACCTTCATTATCTCACTACCAATCCTAATTAAGTCCGATCCAAAGAACGACGTTATACCAGAGAAGTAAATTATATCAACTGTACTAAGTGCTTGGTCTGCTAAATGGGTAGTTTGAGCAGTTGCTACAACTGGTCCTTGAATAATGTTATCAAGACCAATCAACACTTTGGCATTTTGATTAGTTGATACAAATCTATGAGAAGTACCAATACCAACGCTAGTAAGATCTACCGCTTCAGGAACTGCTTTAAGTGCATTTGCTGCACTATTGGCAATCCTAATTGAATCATCATCAATTTTAATTACATAGAGATTCTCTCCAGGAAGTTTATCAGTTGTACCTGCACCAACAAACGCAGTGCTAACACATCCAATTGCCTGTGTCGCACCTACACCAGCATGATGATACTTAACAGTCTCTCCACTAACAAAGAAGTGGTTCGGTAAAGTAACAGTATTATCATCCAGTTTAACAATTTCAGAACTATTCCCAACAAAATACTTTTCAAAGATAGGATCATTCCTATGAGTTAAATTAAAGGTTCTCTTAATATCTCTTTCTGTTCCTTCATATTCACCAAATGTTGTTTCTATAGATCCATTATTGAAATCAAGTATATCAGCACTATCATCATTAATCTTGATAGCATTCATATAAACATTAACTTCCATGTTCTGGTTAGATATTCCAGCAGTTGGAGTAAATGTTAATTCAACATAGGTAGTACCTCCACCATTAATATCTAATCTAGTACCAAAACTACCTAATCCAATATAACCAGTATTAGTTCCTATTCCAAGATTACCATATTCAACCTCATAAGTGTTTCCACTCGCAGTCTCTTCAATATAATCATCAACAACAAGCATTTCTGCCATTTCATATGCATTAGTGCCAAGTTCACTAACTTGCAATACAAAGTATGCAGCATCATATTCATCTATAATTCCAGTCTGAGTGGGATACTTAGCAACTACAGTAGTAACACCATATCCTGCTCCAGTACCAGCAATATATGTGGACCCTCCCTGTAGTCTAGCATGCTTCATATTAACGGTCCCTATACCACTTGTAGTGGTGCTGAACCCGCCCATTGCTACTGCTAGGGTATTAACTACCGCTGTAGTCGCAATTCCAACACTATTGGGATGGAAGTCAAGTTTAATGTTTGCGCCATCAATATAAGCAGAATATGTTCCTAATCCTAATTGACCTGCAGAATTTGATATGGTCGTTTCCATTTGACCATAATCAATTATATCAACTGTTCCTAACCCATTAGCTTGACTATTATGAATAAGATTGATTTCTTCAAATTCAAATTCATTACTATTTCCACTAACATCTGCTGTTATTTCAACTAAAATCTTAGCCGACTGATAAGTTCTACCTATACTTACAATATTTGTAGAAGCATTTGATTTAAGAACTTTAACACTATTTGAATTAATCCAGACATTATTGTTGCCAAGACTGGTACTACCTATACCAAGAAGATTGTCATCTAAGTTATATGCAATAGCACCAATATAATAATCATTTACAGAATACTTAGTAGGATAGAATAATAATTGTCCATTATCACCAGAAACAGAGAAGTCGAATGAACCTTGAATATATTGAGTCTCAATCCTACCATACTGGTTTAAATAAGCCTGAGCACCATCATGAACAAGATCAACAATCATTAATTGCCTTTCGCCAATATATCTCTTATCTTTTACAAAGGTAAGGAACTTAGCTGCTCTTGTTTTAGCAAGATCAATAGTAGCAACAGCACTATATTGTGTTGCTCTTGGATTACTATTAAAGGTGTTGCTCATGTCATCAATAGAGAGCACCCTATTACCTACAGATTCAAAGTAATCAGTAAGAACTCTATTAGCAAATACAATTTTACTAGAGAATATTTTATTATCTAAAGTTAAAGAGTTCTCTTTAACTAAATCAAAATCTTCAACACAATTTATATTACCAATTCCACTTAACTCATTTACAGAATCAACCGAAGTATTATCAGTTGTTAACCCAACTACCATAGAAGAATCAGTAGAAGTAGATTCTAATTGATAATCACAGAATTTCTTGAACCCTGAAGTATGGTTTGTTGCACTTACAACATCATCCCAAGTATCAAAATCAACTTTAGATTTTAATGAATAGGAGAAGTTCTGATAATATAGACTATCTTCTATTCTCTGCATGTTCTTATTAAGAACTCCAGAATCAGTTTCCCATCCATGAATTACTTCAGAAAATTCATCTAAAGTAAATCTAGAAGTATAAGATGTAATAGAAGAAGCAACTCCTTGTGTGTGGGAATTCTTGCCAATAATGGTTTCATTAATAACAAAATTATCACCAGAGGATATCTTTACAATACCATTATTCTTATCCCAACTTTCTACAATACCACTTGCTGAATTAGATGTAACTGTTTCTCCAGGAATATAATCTTTGGTATTAAGTACTATATCGAAAACAGGGAAATATTTTTCTGGAATTACTCTACCAGCAGAATTAAGAGGATCATAAACTCCAGGAACTTGTCCTGCAGGCAATACATCAGAAAGACTATAAGTTACAGTACCAATTCCACCCAAATTCGCATCAGTTGCTGTTACAGTAAAGAGTTTATAATCATAACCCTCAGAGTTATAATTACTTCCTGTTGAACCTAACCCAACACTAACGTTTTCAACTAAGATCTTATCTCCAACAGAGAATGGGAAACTATTAGCAGTACTAAATCCAACTGCCAACTCAAGAGTTACATCTTGAGTAGTGCTATTATAACTGATTGTATTAATTCCTACTCCAGCAGTATTATGTACAGGAATAATAGATGGGCGAGTATTACTTAATCCATATGTATTTTTTCTAATCTCTACATTAGACTTTCCAAGAGTATATTTTAGATCTACTTCTGTAACCTGTTTCTTAGTCTTTCCATCAAAAACAAGTAATTTGGGTGCTATAGAATATCCTCTACCAACAGAAGATATTCCAATTGACTTAAAGGTTGCTAAAGATTCTATTTGTACAATTTGAGGCAATCCTACACTTGGACTTAAAGTAGGATCTGATGAGAAATTATATCCAATATTTTCAATCTCTGTTTTTACAACCCGTCCGATCGTTGTACTAGAAGCAGAAACAATAGATCCCGATCCCAATTCAGAAGTAACAGTAGCAATTCCAGGAACCTCATAATAATATTGCCCACCATCCATCAAATCAAACTTAGATATAGCACCTAATGCTGATGGTGATGTAGTTTCATAATTCAACAAAGAACTAGTTCCTGCATAAGAAACTTTTTCTGGTTTTTTACTAACAGTATAAGTAAAGGAACTTGTAGTAGGAAGAGATGCCTCATAAGTTCCATTATACAAACTTTCTTTAACTTCTATCAAACTACCAGAAATAACATCAGTATCCACTACAACTTCTGATTTTGCTGCCGGAATATCACTCTCAAAAACAGGAACAAGTTTATAATATAGAATCTCTGGTATATTCTTATCTACCGTTAATACAACTTTAGCAGCAGCATCGATTCCAATAGTTCCACTCTTTTGAACTTCAAAGGTGGTGCTAGTAGAACTGGTATTCCATATCTCACGACAAGCCTGATCAGTATAGAAATTAAAATCAAAGGCAGCATAGTCTGTTCCTTGAACTGTATATGCCAAGGTAGCACTAGATACATCAAAGTTAACTGTAGAATCCTTATATACTTGTAATGGTGGATTTATTAAAGAAATAGTTCCTGCAGAAGCAGAAGTTATATTAATAACAACAGGTTTTGCTAAAGTTGCATCATAATAAGTCTTAGACAATTTAAACTTATCATTATCAACTCGTACTATAAAATAAATTCCATTATCTACTAATCCAGCTGAAGGAGTAGTAGCAGTATGAACAATCTTTTGTCCTGTACTAAATCGATTATCTGCAATACTAATCGTATTATAGGTAGTATCTACATTTCCCGCAACAAATGTTTTTGGGTTAACCAAAAGACGACGATTATAATCATTATAGGTAACTACAACTGTTGTAGATATTCCGGGACTTACTGAAACCTTAACACTATCATTAGTTGTTAATCCATGAGTACTTGCTGTTGATACAGTTACAAGGTTTCTTGAAATCTCTCCAGTGATTACATCATAGTTAGTTTTAAAACTATGATAAACTCCTGTTCCTATTCCAGTAAAATATAAGGTGGTGGAATTTTGGTAAGTACTTGATATGCCAACAAAATTACCAGTTGAACCAAGACCCACTCTAACTGTAGATAAACCAATTAAATCATCACTTATTTTTGCCGCATATAAAGTTGTTTGATTTGCTACTGTAGTTCCTATTCCAGCACTAGTAAATTGAACAATAAGACCAGATCCACTATTGGGTGAATAAGTTAATTGATCACCAGTTTTTAATTTATGATTAGGAATATAAACAGATTTTGTAGGAATAAAGATTTCACTTATTCCTGTTCCTGGATTAGAGAAGGAAATAGTTGTACCAATACCAACTGCAGCAGTAGTTCCTAATCCAACTGATTCACTAGGATTAAAATAAAGTTCTTTATTAACTGTATAAGAATAACTTGTCTTAAATCCAGCATTTATTGTTATTAGTCTAGAATCCTCATACAAAACTGTTGTAGCACTATGAGCCGCACCCACAGTACTACCAGTTCCAATACCTCTAATAACTCTAACCCTTGATAACTTAGGTTCTATGTTCAGTATCTTAATCGTTTCATCATCAAGTTTGAATACATCATTCGATCTAATATTTTTTACTTGATAATAATCAGCAGTAGGATAAGAAAGATTTCCATCCAAATTAATATAAGTAACAATTCCAGTTGCACCAATAGTTCCTATACCGGTTGTAGTGGTTCCAACGCCTGCCACAGAGAACATAGCAGTTGTAATCCCTGCTTTATAGTACCCACCAATCTTAGATGATGTAGTAGATAGTCCAGAAATGTTAATTGTTTCGTTATTTTTAAAATTATGTGGGTCAGAACAAACAACAACATAATCACTCCTATTCTCTCCCGGATAAATTTCAACTGGAGTAATGGTACTTGAAGCAACACTAATATTATTAATTACCTTACCATCAATAAATGAAACATTTGCTGCTGCTCCTGCTCCATTACTAGCATGAGGGGGATTTAAAAACTCTATAGAATCCCCAACTTTATAATTATCTCCACCTGTCTCAATTCCAACCGCATCAACCCTACCAGCTTCTACATTCTTAATTCTTGCAGTCTGTTTTAATTTGTTTGGTATATAAGCATATTCATATTGAACTTCTCCATCCATTAAATTATATGGCTCAGTATTTCTAAGCCATGGACTACCAAATCTAAATTCCTCTTGGTTAGAAGATACTCGGAAGTTAAAATTATTTGGTGTTGAATAATAACTCTCACCAACTAGATACGGGAATACTGGTTGCTTATAATTGGCAAATGGTCCTGCAGATGCTGCTTGAGTACTATCAACTGTAGCAAAATATGCATACGTCCCTTCTGGGAATTCTGGAGTGATACCAAATCTACCATTATTCTCATCAAGAACATCCTCATCATTTAATTGAGAATATGAATAATCTTCAACAAAGAATCCCGCAGGGAAAGGAGGTCTATCTGATGCTAAAGAAAGTTTGTAACCCGATCTCATTTGAGCTACAACACCACCTTCCTTAGTTTGATATCCAAATGGTCCATAAATGGGATTTCCATCATATGCCCATCCAATAATAGGAGAATGATTTCTGGCAGCAACTTCAACACCATCTTGTCTTGTTAAATCATTTTCACCATATATGATTTTTCCTGTTTGGTCTACAGAATATACACTTTCTCTAAGTTTTCTAGGTGCATATAAATGGCAATATTCTAATTCAAATGCATCATTAAGACCTTCAGAAATAAATCCATCATCTTGAGTGAATTCTTCAAAATGCCTCTTAACCAAATCTATACGCCAATTTTGCAGATTGGGTTTAAGTACTGCTCCATCTCCTGGGAAGATAGCATTAACTGTAGTATTATCTTGAGAATAACCTGCACCACCATCAACTACCTTAATAGCAGATATAGTATTATTAGTAATTACTGGTACAACAACAGCACCAATACCACTTCCATTAACTATAAGATCTGGTGGAGAATTATATTCCTTACCAGAACTCATAACAATTACTTCATCAATCTTTCCGTCAACAATTATGGCTTGTAATTGTGCTTCATCACCAAAAGATAAAGTAACGAGTGGATCCCTTATATAATTAATAATTTCAGAGGAACCATACCCAACACCCTTATTAGTAAGAGATGCTCCTGTTATTTCTCCTCGGAATATTGGTTGAACCTCAGCTTCAAATGTCTCAGTACCTATTGAAGATATTCCTACTCTTCCCGTCAAAGTTACTGAAATATCTGGATATTTAAATGTATTTGTTCCTATACCAGGATTATCAAAATCGATATATTGATTTGTTCTATAATAGAAATCTTTATTAGTTGATCCTAAACCAACAGCAGATAATTTAAAATTATTATTATCTACTTTTGTAAGATAATAATCATTCCCATTAACAAGTCCACCCACCTCTAATCCGGTAGAAGAATAATTAACAACTTCTCCAGAGTCATATCCATGATTTACAAATTCAATCTTATTAAGAGAGGTACTAACACCTGCTGTACCCACAACTCTCTTCTTATATGAATAACCACTACCACCGCTAATTATGTTAATCGCATCTACTACAGATTTTTGATTATATGACTTTAAAGATTGTCTACCAACTCCATAAGAAAGTAATGAAATTGTCGAAAGACCTGTTTGAGCATCAATTTGAGTTGGATGAAGTGAAACTTCCGTATTGCTTATTGCATTAACATAATAAGAAGCATTAGTAGTAAGTCCACTAATACCTTCTTGATCATTAGTTACATAAATTACTTGTTCTGCATTTTTAAACTTATGATAAGTACTAAACCCAATTGTCGATAAAGTAGTCCCCACTCCAACAGCACCACCAATAATTTGAGCATCAAAAGTGGCTTCATGACTAATCAATTTTGTGGTTGCAACCGCATTTGCTCCAGAACCATTACCACCCGTAATAGTTACTATAGGAGTATCTTGATAATCAAAACCAGGATCCAGAATTCTAATTTCTTCTAAAGAACCCGTAACATCTACATGTCCCGTAGCCCCTGTACCAACAGAATCAGAAATTTTAAGAAGTGGTGGATCTATTATGTCATAATCAGATCCTGTAGCAATAACTTCAATATCATCAATCTGACCATAATAAATCATATCAGGAGATTTATAATTTAGAATTTCAACTCCGTTTATCAAAATTCCAGTATATCCAGAAGTAGTAGGAGTTAAATTTCCATCATTCTTTGGTGGAAGTATTTCTCTTACGAGTTTCTGAGATGCAAGTGTTTTATTTTTAAATTCAAATGGTTGTACTTTATTATTAGTTACTACAGTAGATTCAATAGAAACGAATGAGGAATTAGAAATATCAGTTCTACTTTTAGCAAATTGAATAGTTGATGAATTTATTCTCTTTACAAAATAAAGACCTTCATCAAATAATTTTGTACCCTCTACAACCCTACTTGCAAGTGTCCCGCCAGCAGTAAAATAATTCTCTTCAATCTTTTCTGGAATATAATAAACCTCATCTCCCGTATAGAATCCATGATCTTTATCAGGAGATATCTCAAATTCAGTTCCACTAAATGTTCCTGATATAATAACAGCTTGATCGGACGCATTGAGTGGTTGTGCATAATATGAAGGAATTGAAGGAGAAGCAACTAAAAGATCTGATGTCCCATTTACATTATATACATTCTGGACATTAGTGGTATATTGTACCGCTGCAGGGAAAGTATTGGAGTTAGTTTTTAAAATATTTCTCTTAATTGTATAAGTATCAGCAGTATCAATATCTCCCTGACCTCTTATAACAAAAGATTTAGCATCTAATATTTCTATTATAAGAGAACTTGCATAGGTCCCTACTGAACTACCAATAAGAGTAACAGAATCTCCTATACGACAAGCATTTTCTGTTTTTGTATTAATCCGATACGATCTATCCGAAGCATTAACTAACGAAATACTAGTGACATTATAAATTGGTGCAATATTATAAAACCAGTTCTGTGCTCTAAAACTCTTATCTGCAACACCTAAGGTTTTAATTTTAGCAGTATCATTAGTATTATAATAACGAGTATTATTAGGATAGATAAGCTCCCCTAATACTGAGTTAATTCTTACTGTAATCTTTTCTGTTTGGTCATAGAAACTATAACCATATGCATAAGTATTAATCCCAACATTTGCTGCATTTAAAACTCTTTTTTCTATACCCGAACATCCAAAGAACTGAGTTAAATTCTTAGAGGTATATGAAACAACTCCTATAGTATTATCAAGATAATCTATTAATAATTCACCAGTAGTAGAGAATCCTACAGTTGAATCAACATCTAATGATGTAGTTCCAACAGATACTTCACCAATTACCTGAGTTTTAGGGTGAACAGTAAAACTTCCATATAAAGCACCATCAACTCGCGCATCTCTATTATATCCACCATCTATACTAAGCTTATAGTAGGTTGTTCCATATCCAGGGTTAATTTCTTCTATAGAAGTAATAGGAGCATATCCTTTCCCGATATTGTCACTATAAGCATCTTGAAATAAAGTAGCATGTAAAAGATTAGCAGGATTCCCTTCAATTGATTCAACTACAAGATCTTTAGTAACGATATAATGAGCATTAGAAGGAGTAACCAAGAAATCGCCCGGTCTCACTATATTCACATCTTCATCATATAATGCCTTAAATAAAATTTCAAAAGAATGATCGGTTCCCTTACTTAGATAAAAATCTTTAGCTTGTTTTATAAAAAGATTCTTATTTAAGTCTTTATGTAAATCTCTCTCTTCTAATCCCGGTAAAAGTTGATATTTTGTCTTTAATAAAAATTCTTTAAGAAATAAGCAACTTAAGTTTTGAACAGGTGCTGTATAGGCATGATCTTCAGCATCTGTTGAATTAAAGACTAATTGGTCAGTTTCAGTTTCTGCTCTATAAGAAGTTATACCACTAAATCCTCTAACACATCCAGTAAAGGATGTTTTAGTCTTTGAAGTATATGTAATTATCTCATCATCAATCTTTAACAATCCATAAGAATCTGGAAATCCAGTAGTTCCCTCTGGATGACTAATCATATCAACATCAATAGTTGTTGTATCAAATCCAATATCAGTTCTTAATCCTACCGTTTCAGTAAGATTAGTTGTCTCATCTAGTTTAATATATTGATCAATATTTTGAATAAGGTCAATTGGACCACTTTCAAATTCCTGAGCAACATAATACTCCTTCAGAAATTCTGAAATTAAAGGATATTCGTTCCTTACATACGCAGGCAGCTGGTTCTGAACGATGTTACTGAACTGGATTCTCTTTTCTGCCATTTTATGCTCTTACTAGTGCGCCGTTAGAGTAGCTGGAAGTTACAACGTAATTGGATGCTGCTGGATCTAATCCTGAAGAGATCTCATCAACAATTGTTTCAAAGTTACTTGTACTTATATCTAGTTGTAAATATAAGTCCTGTAATCCGACAACATCATTAGATGAAGGACATGCGGATATTTCAATAATAGATTGACCATCCTTAAATTTACCAGATTCAATAACAATAGGATTTAAGGTTACAATTCCATTTTCATAATCAATTGTTCCAACATTTCGTCGAATGATTGTTGGAGTCGTTGAATTTACCGAAGGAACTGTAAAGAAGAATAAAGATCCTGATGTCCTATTGGTATTAGGAACATCAGAAATATAAACACTCTCAGTAATTCCACTTATACTAAAAGCAGACGATTTAATGTTATATCCATTCATACTCTTAATATGGAACTGATTACCAAATCCAACTTGATATTCTGCAGCAGAATTTAACACAACTCTCAAATCCCTTCTCATTTGAATGGTTGTAATGTTAGATGTTACAGAATCGTTACTATCATCAATAATTTTTAAGAATTTACTATATTTGAACCTAGCACCATACTTATTCAACTCAGTAGACTCTGCATACTTAAGTGCATTAGCCTGGACTACACTTGATACATAAGCACCATTAGGAGCAAGGTTAGAATTGTAATATATCTTAGAATCTGCCTCAAGATAGAGATATTTCAAATCTAGAATCTCAGGAACAATTCCAGCAACCGCATATTTCTTCAATTTCATCTTAATATTCTCTTTCATCAGATTTGGCAAGAAATCTCCACTTCTTGGCTTAATACTGATAAAAACTTTTCCATATTGAGGAGGAACTAAGTCTTCTCCACCAAAAACAGTAATAGATTCCGTTTCTGGGTAAATTTTTGCTGGAATTAGCGTTTCATAGTCATTTGCACTAACTGCTCTGTTTTGAGAAGCATAAATTCGAGGTGCAAACTTCTTAACTGACTCAACTGCCTCAATTTCTTCACCACCAGCAGCAATAGTGCTTGTTGTAAGAAGAGAAATACCAGTAGTAACGTTATATCCCAAAGAATTGCGATTATATGACAATTTACCAGCAAATGCGAAGCTATTAACACCATTTGCAGAATCACCGTCACAAACAATGTAATCTACTGTAACAAAATTACCTTCTTCAAGTGCTTTTCCAAAAATACCGTCTCCAAAGAAGATTTCATACCTTTCATCTTCAATTTCTTGTAAAAAATAGACTTTTGAGTTAGAATCAATATCAAAAAGACTATCTTGAGCACTATACTTAACTGATGCTGTTGCTGATTGGTTTGCTTTTACAGTAACAGTGATTAAATTAGTATCAATACCAACATTTGGTAAAATAAACCGTTGATCGGGATTTCTACGACTATATGTAAAGGTATTTGTTAAAATAGTTCCTTGAGAAATGGGAATATCATCAAAACTAGCAATTCCATCATAAACTGGAACACTAATATCTTCTAAAATACAAAAGACGAAAGATTGGTTACCAAAAGAACCTTGTGTACGTGCCACAGGACCCTTTTTAAGGGTTAGAGAGGCAGGTGATGGTGTGATTGCGTCTGTATTGACAAAGAAGTTGACTGTAGCAGTTGCTGATGTCCTTGAGCGAGGCGTATATCCAATATTTCTTGCTAATGAAACTACATTTTCTCTTAGAGTTGCACTATCAATAAAAACTTCATTCGTAACCATGTTGGCATTGTATGAAGTGATGTAAGTGTTATATGCCAATACGTCAAGTATAGATGAAAGGTTAGACCCTTCAAAATCGTAATCTGTAAAATTACTATTTGCTTGTAGATAATCTCTTAAAGTCGTTTTGACTTGAGCAAAATCTAAATTGGAAAAATTGACTAATGGCATTTATCTTGTTGGTTGCAATACGAATTGTAGCTCTTGTGGCGGAATATCTGTACCTATGATTTCATAGATAACAACCGCATCAAATTGGTTATTGTCATAATTTGGTTGTGCCGTCACTTCGATTAATTCCACTCTTGGCTCATAATTTTCTATAGATAATCGAATTTGATCTTCAATTGCTGATGCTGAAATCTCATTAATATTTTCAAAAAGTATATCAGAAATTTGGCATCCAAAGTTTTCGTTAAAAAACTTCTCTCCAGGAATTGTAAAAACTATATTTTTAACAGAACGAGCAATTGCATTTTCATTTTTAAGCCCAATAAGGTCATCATTCAGGGGATTTGCCTGAAATGACATACTAATGTCTTTAAAACCTTGACTTACCCTTTCTAGAGGCATTGTAAATATAAGAATATAAGTTATTTATTAAGGAAAACTACCTAAAACTCTGCAGTAGGTATAACTTCATCATCATAGTCCAATCCTTCATAGAAATCGCCGTCTTCTTTACGCTCATAAAGGTCATTTTGGGTGATTCTATCTGTTTTCTTGGGTGTTATAGCATCATTTGCAATTTCTCTAAGCATTTTATCGTTATATGTGGATGGTAGTCTAGACATTTTCACTAAATCCCCGCTTTTTTTCTATTTACACATGAAAAAAGAGCGTCGAAAACGCTCTTTGGTATTTTTTTAACTTCATTGCGAGAAGTCGCGGTGTTTTTAGAGTCTAGATCTTGCCATTTTCCCTTAATGCCTCTAATTTTGCAATAACGGACTCTTTATCGGCACGGACTTTATATTGAACGGCATCTCTACGACCTAATTCGCTTAGATTTTCTGAGATTTCATACCAGAGTTGCTCATCTGTTTTATTTGAGAACCCTGGTTTGCTTCCAAATGGCATCATCGACCTCTACCACTATGTTGCTGATGTCCACCACCCTTAATATTAGTTTGACTTGGTGGTGGTCCCCCTTTAGGACCTTTGTTTCCTTTTGCTTTCTTTCCTTTACCGGGTTTTTTGTCGCCCATAAATTTACCTCCTTAAATTACACGAGTTTTTTCGTGCCCAACTCTAATACGAGGATCGCACCAGATATCATACCCTTCCTCGATTGCATCGAGACAGAAACTTACGTCCTCCCCACACATATCCTGGACTGCACCAGACTCGAAGACTTGCATCTTAGGAGCAAACCAAGGATATGGGAGTTTCTCAAAGACACCCTTCTTGATTAATACCCATCCAAACCCAGTGTAATCAACTGTAAAAGGCTTACGACGCTTACTGATAGATTCAACCGTTTCATGGTTCATAACTCCACCATTCTTGCGGAAGTCCTCTTCGTCTAACCAATGGGCAACACTTGTGGTCTTTCCATCTTCCGTGGCATACCATCCTGCTGTAATCTCCTTATCCTCACCCTCGGAGTTTAATGAAAGATCACATAACTGCCAGAACTTGTTTGTATCAAAGACAATATCCGAGTCAATCCAGAGTTGGTAATCGTATTCTAACTTACCGTCCCATGGAATTTGATCCTTGCCCCTGAGAACATTTGCTCCAAGACACTTACATCTTGCAAAGTTTACCATAGACGAGTAATCCTGAGATATCTGTATACTCATCTGGTTCTGTACAATGTCAAAACATAACTGTACAAAGTTCTTCAGGAAGATATATGAAACTCCCCTCCCAGGTAAACAAAAAACTATTGCCTTCCCTTTCATCCTTTCTTTAATTGCAGCAATATCCCAATCTTCCTTTGCCTTGGGCTTGGGAGCATTTGCCTTTACAGTAAATCCTTTTGCCATACGTTTAAAAATCCTTTCAATTCATTATACTATGATATATGTAGAATGTCAATATGAATCCTCACCAGCTGGTTCTGCCCAGAGAACCCTACCGGGACCTCCATATCCTACTTTGGGCGCTAACTTAATATATGATAAATCCTCGGCATGATACTCAGTCTTTAACAGTCCTACCATAACCTTTAACATCTCCCACTTCTCTTCGAAATCTTCTTGCTCCAAATTACAATACAATACCTTATCCTTTGCGTATATGTGATAGGTTGTAGTGTTCATTTTCTCCGGAGAATTTTTCTATATATGAGCGACCTTATTGACCCTTTTTGGTGCTCAGGAATTTTTTTTATATTTTTATATCTATCTCTCGATTTGTCACCTCTGTAGGTTAGGAAGGTTCCTTTTTTTAGCTAAGGCAACGCGACGGACGCAGGCAACACATAAGGGCGCAATATACTGCCAAAACGCATATACTGTCATTATACTATTAGACTGCCTGAGTGTCAACAACTGTGTATACGCTATGTAACACTTGGATCATATAAAATACGCCCACTAAGTGTTAATTAGTGAGCGTACAGTTTGTGTTAGTCCCTACCCCTAGATTCTAACTCTAAAGTGTTACTCAGAGCACTGTATCTGTCACCTCTACGATGTCATCTAGAACAGCAAGGATTTCATTGCCATTGTTTGCATTTTCAAGGAGAAAGATTGCGAAGGTTTGTGACATGAACTGTGTGTTGTACGGGTGTTACACTATAGGGACACTTTCGGCGACCCCCCCTTATAGTAACTCATCATCAAATCCTAGTTCTTCAGTATAACTCACAACACACTCATCTGCGCCGATATCTAACACTTTCTCCCAGTTAATCTGCCGGGGATTAAAGTCATCGAGCACATCTAATTCTAGCGTTATTCTATACTTATTGAGAGTACAGTAGTTGTTAGTAACTGGCATAGGATTAGACTCTGGGAGTATCTGTTAGTATTATAAGTCTTCTGTGGAAAACTGTCAAGTACGTAAAGGTTATTTATAGGTCTTATGTAATAAAAACTCATATGGTTACAAAGTATAAACGAGGGGTTTGTACTTTAAGCGAGGTTGTGTTATACTACGCTCGCTTAGATAACAACGTCTAGGTACATTTAAGAGACACAAATATAACACCCCAGAGTAACACTTAGAGACACATAATATGAAGCATTATCTAACACCTTCTCTAGTACAATTAAACTCCTCTTATTAACAATCTATTCCACATACTTTTCCCCTATAATAACACTCTTTTCAACATACTTGTGGAAAACGTATAAACAATGCGGTCCTATTTATTCTACCATTTATAAACGTTTATTTAATATGTTTGGTATTGGTTGATACTAAAAAGACCCCGATTAGAGGGTCTATGTGTATAATAGTTTTCCACAGGTTACTGATACTTAGTCCTTCTTATCCTCTTCTAATATAACATCTAATTGGTCTATTATTCCATCTATTTGTGATACTAACTGACGACCTAATTGCTTGAGATTGGTTAACTGTTCTGGGATAGACTTACTGCTGAATTGTTCATATAATTCATCAAAACTTTTCCTTGAATTGTTATCAGTTACTGCATAGATATTGTCTTTTGATTGTGTTACTGTTTTAGGTACAAATGGAGGTCTTTCGTTGTTAGTCCAATCTGGTAAATCCTTCTTCATATTTGATACTTGGTAGTCTACGAGTTCATTGTAATTAGTGGTCATAATGTGTGGAATAATAGTTGATTAGCAAGGATACAGTAAGCATACATTAGTGCTATTAAATTAGTCATTATTCGTTATCATCGTATTGGGGGAATTCGTGGATCTTTGCTTCACTTAGTGCATTAATCATAACCCATACTTTCTCACCTGATAGAGTATATTCATTACAGATATGTTCAACTGTATCCTCTACATTTTCCATAATTGTGATTGCTTGCTCTTGTAATTGTGCGGGTGAGTTGTAATCTTTCATTGGGGTAATTTGCGAATGGGACGTGGTAATAAAGGAGTAGGATTGTCTTCAGTTGTTGTTAGTGTGGGATAAGGAATTGGACTGAATTTGCCATATCTAAAGTTCCAATCTTTGACGATTTCGTTATAAAAATTTGGGTACAGATGTTCAGGATAATGATTCATTTTGTTGAGGGCAAAGTTTACGTTTAATTGTATTCCAAAATTCATTTTCTTCATCATCTATTATATCAATTTGTTCTAGTGAAATAAGCGTGTTAAGTGCATCAAACTCTTCATTAGTTAGTAACATTTTACCTCTGCCTTTATTTCACTCTGTGATAACAATCGAATTGCATTTAGTGCCTCTTGATATGTACTGAAACTCATTAATCTGCACCTTTGAGAGTGTGGGAACCAGTAACGAATTGTGGTGTTCATTGTGTTATTAAAGAATGGTTTTGTTGGAGTCATTGACTATTTGTTAAGTAGATTGAACTGATTAGTCTTTAACATATCAGCATAAAACCCTGGTCTCATTGTTACTTTCTTGCTCTTATCTTTCCTTGGATTAATTGAACTTAGTTTGGTGAAATTGGGTTGTTTCATAATAAAATAGTGGGAGAACATAAAAAATAACTTAGAGAGAGGATTAACCCCCCACTAAGTTATCGAGAATTGATTGATCTACAGTCTCGGCAGTAACACCTTCTAACCACTGATTGATGTGCTTAGTTGTTGTCATGCTCCACTTAGTTGCAGTTCTTATGTAATCATAATTGGGCAACTTTGCAGCG
>Ga0080013_1001904_pt1 | contig 26139 bp, 43 predicted proteins | sample ETNvirenome_6_85_FD_69236 | JGI IMG/M metagenome (GOLD analysis project Ga0080013, IMG submission 69236) | Marine viral communities from the Pacific Ocean - ETNP_6_85 (SPADES assembly) (version 2) | ecosystem: Environmental > Aquatic > Marine > Oceanic | place: Pacific Ocean | collected 2013-06-19
AGAGATACCAGAGGAAGTGAAGATACACTGGACTGGATGCCCTAATAGTTGTGGTCAGGCATATATGGGTGGTATAGGACTTACTGGTACTAAAGTTAAAGGTGGTTTGGGATATAATATTACAGTAGGTGGTTCACATTTGCAGGTAGGAGAAGAATATAAGAAAGGTGTTCCCCTCGAAGAATTGAAGGAAGTATTAAAAGAGATATTGATTGAAAGATTTGATGCTAAACCTGATTATGCTCTAGTAAATAAGTAAATTAAATCCATAAAACCTTGGAAATTATTCCAGGGTTTTTTTATAAATAAAAATGCACGAGTTGAAGGGGAAATGGACTTAGGAAAACAAGTTACTACAGGGCATTTACTGTTAGAGACTAGAACCTGTAGGGTATGTGGCGAGGAAAAGAACCTCGTTGATGATTATTATTTGTCACGTAAAGATCCTACGCTTGCTTCATCTTATTCGTATGAATGTAAAGAGTGTACGATAAAAAGAACAGTTGAATATAACAAAGAGAATTCTTCTAGTGTAAAGTCACAGTATCTTAAACGAAATTATGGTTTAACCTTTGAAGAGTTTGATGCAATGCTTTCCAGTCAGGATAATGCATGTGCTATTTGTGGGACTAAGGAACCAAGTAAGACTCGTGGAAGGGATAAAAGATTCCATGTAGATCATAGCCCTGAGACAGGAGAAGTCCGTGGTTTATTGTGTAAGTCTTGTAACATAGCATTAGGAGAAGTGAAGGAAAACATACATACCCTTAAATCTATGATAGAATACTTAGCATGAGTGATAAACCAAAACCAGGAAGTTACATAGACACCCAAGGGATGAGTGGTCCTAGTGACCCTTCTATTAAGAATAGTAAGCAAGAATACAAACCTGCAATGCATCAACCTCGTAGGTTATTTACTCCTGAGTATGCAATGGAGATGAAGATATTAATCAATGAAGTGTTGGATGAGAGAGAAGGTAAGAGTGGTATATCTTATTTTGATACAGAACACTTCAAACATACAGTAATTGAAGAAGAACCACCTTACACACCATACCAATGACATTACCAGAAAACTTTACATTTGTTCAAGGAAAAGTAAAGACTATCTTTGCACTTGATGAACCTGATAAGGTTTTGATTCAGTATGAAGATAAGGTGACTGCTGGTAATGGTAAGAAAGAAGCACACTATGATAATAAAGGTGAGATTTGCTGTAAGATTTCTGAACTTCTCTTCCAAGAGTTAGAAAGGTGTGGTGTAGATACTCACTATGTTAGTATGCCTACCTATAGAGCAATGGCAGTTAAGAAGGTAGAGATTATACCAATAGAAGTAGTGGTCAGAAATATTGCTGCTGGTTCTATAGTCAGACAGACAACATTAGAAGAGGGAACAGTCCTTCCTACTCCATTAGTTGAGTGGTATTTAAAAGATGATGAGAAGGATGATCCATTACTTACAGAGGATCGTATAGGGTTGATGGGTGATTATAATTTAAAGTTATTAAAGAAACGTGCATTAGAAGTTAATCGTATACTCAAAGAGGTATTTTATGATATAGGACTTACTCTTGTTGATTTTAAATTGGAGTATGGGTATGATGTGAATGGCAATTTACTACTAGCAGATGAACTATCTCCTGATGGAATGAGACTCTGGAAGGAAGGAACGTCAGAGAGTTATGATAAAGACTTGTTTCGAAAAGGAAACGGTGATATAGTTACTGCATATGAAACTATACTAACTAACTTATCAGGGATTATTTAAGGACACTTATGGAAGACAATCCATTTTGGGGTGAACCTACTCCTACTGATCTATGGGATGACATGGACAGACTTAATGAACTGTATGAAGAACTTGAATGGGATCACGCTGATTTCCTAGAGTTTAAGGTTGAAGGTAATCACATTACCATTAGAAATAAATCTAGGGAGGGTAGATGATGGAGTATCTTGAAGAGAAAATTGAATCGACAGAGAAAAGAATTAAAGAACTTGAACTGTTGATTGTTGAGTGGAAAAAGCAATTAGAAACCAAGGAGAAATTATGAAAATCTTTTTAGACACTGCTGATGTATCAGAAATTAAAAGGTGTTGGAGCACTGGTTTAATTGATGGTATCACAACCAACCCTTCTTTAATTCGTAAGAGTGGTAGGAATCATGAAGATGTATACCAAGAGATAAAAGATATTGGGTTTAAAGATATTAGTATGGAAGTCATTGGTAGTTCTGTTAACATGGTTTCTGAAGGTAAGAGACTTCATAAAAAGTTTGGTAAGTGTTGTACTGTTAAGGTTCCATGTACCAGAGACGGTCTTAGAGCATGTGCTGAGTTAAGTGTTGAGGGTATCAGAGTGAATGTAACTCTTGTGTTCTCTGTAGGACAGGCAATACTTGCTGCTAAGGCAGGTGCTAAGTATATTTCACCTTTTGTTGGTCGTTTAGATGATGTTTCCTTTGATGGCGTAGGACTCGTCAAGAGTATCGCATCACTCTATAGGGAGCAGATGGTCACCACAGAGGTTCTAGCAGCGTCTCTGAGGGATGTGAGGAGTGTTGGGAAGTGCTTTAGATATGGTGCTGATATTGTTACGATGCCGACCAAGGTATTTGATGGTATGTATGAGCATGTTTTGACTGATAAGGGTATGGATATTTTTGATAAGGACTATGCAAAATCTATTGAGGGTCTAGAGATTACTGCCGTATGAAAAACTTCACAGTCTTTGCTAAGGATGGTTGCACTCATTGTGAAAAGATAGAAGAGGTGCTTAAATTGAGTGGTCTAAATTTCGTTACGTATAAATTAGGAAAGAACTTTGATGAAAAAGGTTTCGTCAGTGAGTTTGGGGAAGGGACAACTTTTCCTCAAGTTGTATTGAATGGAGAGAAACTTGGTGGGTGTCTTGACACAGTAAAATACTTACAAGAAAAACAACTAATTTAAATGTCAAATAACTTTGAAGAAATCTATTATATTCTGGAGGAGGCAATTGAACTTGCTTTTAAGGGGCAATATGTGATAAAATTATATGAATACTTTCAAGTAAGAGGAGTTAATAAAGTAGAAGCAGATCAATTTTTAAATAGTTCTACTGCTCATGAGATTGGTTCTCTTATCGTTGAACTCAATGAATACATTAAAGGAGGTAAGGATAACGAACATCAACAATTGAGGGAGGCATATCACCATGTTCCTAAACCTCATGCAAGAAAGATACGGGACTATCTTACTTGTATACTAGAAGATGCAGTGAGGTATTCCCATGACAAACGAAGAGGCCGCAAAAGACGATCTAAATAAAGACAACACTGAAATCAATAAGGGTGTTGAGTTACTATTAAGAAACCGGAGGGAAGAACCTAAGTCTAAGACATTCAAGGTACAGTTTTCTTTTTTTGATAGAGAGATCACGTTCTACCTAGACATTCAAAAAAAATAGGAGGATACCATGCTACAAGAAGTAACACCTTATATCGTTTTCTTTAGTGGATTTGCAATTCTTATGACCTTTGTGGTAGGATTCTTTGCAGGATGGATTACGAATAATGTTATAGGACAATTCCTCGCCCGACCAGTCCCTTATGCTGTCCACCCAGAAATGTTTGATGAGAATGGACAACTCATCCCCGATGAAATTTTAGCACTACGAATTGAAACTGAAAATGACACAGACGACGAAGACGACGACTAAGAAACGAGTTGTCAAGAGAGTTAAACTCCCACCTAATCCTTTTATCCATGAGATCCTTGAACTCGTAGGGCAACAAAGGTCAAAGGCAAAGCGAGTTGATATTCTTAAAGAGTATCGTGATGACTCATTAACTGCTGTATTGATTTGGAACTTTGATGATAGAGTTCAGTCGGCAGTTCCTGATGGGCATGTTCCTTACAAAGAGAATGAAGTACCAATAGGAACAGACCATACCTCATTACGTAGAGAGTGGAAGCAACTCTATCACTTTATCAAAGGTGGTAATGATACCCTTAGTAGTTTACGTAGGGAGTCTATGTTCATTCAGTTACTTGAAGGACTTCATCCAAAGGAAGCAGAGATTATTTGTAAGGTGAAGGATAAAGAACTTGAACAAGTGTATCCAAAGGTAACTTTTGATGTTGTCAAACAAGCATTTCCTGATATAGTTTGGGGGGAACATAGAGGATCATGACAGAAGAAGTTACGGTAGAAAAGAAATTGGAAGAGAAACCAAAACCCAAGTCAGCATGGTCCTCTGATGAAAAGAAATTGATTGGTACTTATGGGTGCCAGATACTAGCAGAGGATGCTACTTTAGATCAATTGAATGATAAGAAGTACCCTACTGATACTAGTATTGTATCTTATGTTGTTGAAGGTAAAGTCCTTAAGGATCTTTGTAGAGGATCAAAGGTTAATATTTTTGACTTATACTATGATAAGTTTGGTAAGGATTCTGTTAAAGGAATTGACTTTGGTAATGGAATTCTTAATCCTTCTCAGTGGGGATACAAAGCACCTGAAAAGAAGAAGAGGAGAAAGGTATGAGTGATGAACTCCTTAGAGCCCAGATAAATGAACTCATTAGGGATGAGATTCAGGAGGGAATTAATGATTACATAGATGATAAGGAGAAGACTATTACTCCAAAGGGTTTTGGTGGGTTTGTTAGTAAGGAAGAAGAAGGAAAAGAGTTGAAGGTTAATATACCTCATGCAGAAGTTGAGAAATTGATTAAGAAGTATAAGAAGATTAAGAAAGGTCGGAAGTCTAATCTGTATCAAGCAAAACTTTTAAATCAACACGGGAAACCATTATGAGACTTGGCCTTATGTGCTCCGGGAACGGCACTAATTTCGAGAACATCGTCCGCACCTGTAGAGAGGATGAAGTTGTAGTGATGGTACATAACAAGAAGAAGTGTGGTGCTGCTAAGAGGGCAGAGAAATTGGGTATACCTCATACTCAAGTCAGTAGCAAGCAAGAAGATTTAATTATTGATATTATGAGAGCATGGAGGGTGGACCTTATAGTTCTTGCAGGATGGATGAGAATAATATCTCCAACACTAATCAATGCATATCCTAATCAGATTATAAACTTGCATCCATCATTGCTCCCTAAGTATAAAGGGTTACATGCAATAGAGAAAGCATTTGAGAGTGGAGATGAACTGACGGGAGTGAGTGTTCATTATGTGAATGAGGAATTAGATGGAGGTGAAATTATATTACAGGAGGAGGTTCCCATTCTCCCCAAGGATGATATAGAATCATTAACGAAAGCAATACAACGAAAAGAATATTACTTACTACCAAAGGCAATACAATATGTTAAGCAAAGACACCCGGTTGCGAGTAACTGAGATTGCTTGTAAAATTAAGTTAAGTAGAGAGGTTTCCTTAACGGAGATGATATGGTATAATAAGATGATAAAATATAACGCCCATGCGAGAGGTATCCATGAGAGAACAGTTAATTAAAGCACTTATATCACATGCTAATGGTGATATCCAAAAACATGTTGCTAATGTTGAAGTGTTTTTGACCAATCCTGTTGGAGTTGGTGACCATCCTGATGTTGTAGAAGCAATAGAGACTGAATTGAATACTATTGCCAAGTACCATGACCAGATTGAAGTACTTCAGAAGTACTTCGTTAAGAAATAGTTAAGATTGTATCAAAGAATACACAATTACTTGACTATATAATATGGGTATGTTAATATATCCATATCGTTCAACCCATAAGGGTCGCAAGTAAGTCGCGGAACGGAGCGTTCATCCCTATGATCCCTTTTATTATTGCTACTGCCTTTTCTTGTGAGGATGCTACTAGTCTCATCTCTAAGATGCAGACATATAGAACCACAGAAGAACACCGAACTGAACTGATTCAGATCGTTAAAGACAGTGTAACTGAAACAGGATGTTGGGACGCAAACGACTAAAGGAACGGAGCTAAAATTCCAACTACTTTAGGAGTATCACAATGGCAAAAGTAACCTACCGTGGTGTTACATATAACACCAATGACAAGCAATCTTGTCAGAAGCAAGTCTCTGAACTCACATACAGAGGCATTAAGCATACAGAATCAAAAGTTGTGTGTGCAAGGTAAGTAACTGACTTACATATACGTTTTAAGGAGGAGTGTTTGACGCTCCTCTTTTTTTGTATTATAATTACTGGTATGAACAAAGCAAAACTAAAAGTGTTAGTTCGAGCTCTGAAAGAGATTGTTGATGAACTGGAATCGGAAGTTTATTCTGACCCAGGATCATATCAAACTCCTGAAGAATTCTCTGCACCTGAACTTGATTACGATGAAGAGTATGAAGGACCATGACAGTTAAACTTATAAGTGTTACTCCTGATGCGGAGAAGACTATGGCATACATTGCTAGAGTTTCTAACCCATCTAATCAGGGTAATGAAAAGTATGCAGGACTATTAAAGTATTGTATCAAGCATAATCATTGGTCTGTATTTGAACAGTCCTCTATGACCTTGGAGATTGAAACTACAAGAGGTCTTGGTGCTCAGATACTTAGGCATAGGTCATTCACTTTCCAAGAGTTTAGTCAGAGATATGCTGACACTAATCTTCTAGGAGATATACCTGTACCTGATCTTCGTCATCAGGATAATAAGAACCGACAGAATAGTACCGATGACGTACCAGAAACCAAGAAGCAAGACCTTCAAGAAAAGATTGCAGAACATTTCGTTGAAGCGATGGATCTCTACAATGAACTCCTCTCTTCGGGCATTGCAAAGGAGTGTGCGAGATTTGTTCTCCCGTTAGCAACACCTACCCGCCTCTATATGACTGGTTCATGTCGTTCTTGGATACATTACATCACTCTAAGGTCTGCACATGGGACACAAAAGGAACATATGGATGTTGTTGCAGAGTGTAGAAAAATCTTTGTAGAACAGTTTCCATCAGTCTCTCAAGCCCTTGAGTGGGTCTAAATAAAACTACATATTATCTTATTATGCCAACATATCCAATCATCCATAAAGAAACTAAAGAGAAGAAAGAACTTTCTATGACAATGAAAGAGTATGACCAGTGGAGAAAAGATAATCCGGAGTGGGATAAAGATTGGCAAGCAGGAGTTGCTTCTTGCCAAGAGATAGAAGGTTGGAAAGGAGAAGCAGCATCAAGTGGTTGGAATGAAGTTTTAGATAGAGCATCCAAACAACCTGGTGCTAACGTCCGTAAAAACCGCGACTATAGTTTTTAAGTATGACCCGTAAAAAGAAATCAGACCAACCAATAGGTGTCGGACTCACGGCCAAGCAGATGAAAAGAAAGAAACCAATTAATGCAGATATGATGAGGGACATAGAACCCCTCACAGGTAATCAAAAACTTTTGTTTGAATCATATGCCAAGGATCAAAACCTTGTTGCTTATGGTGTTGCAGGAACAGGTAAGACTTTCATCACCTTATATAATGCATTGAAAGATGTTCTTAATCCAGACACACCTTATGAGAAAGTTTATATTGTAAGGTCTCTTGTTGCTACTCGTGAGATTGGTTTCCTTCCTGGAGACCATGAGGATAAGTCATCCTTATACCAGATACCATACAAGCATATGGTAAAGTATATGTTTGAGATGCCATCAGAGGCAGATTTCCAAATGCTTTATGGTAATCTTAAGGCACAGGATACTATTGACTTCTGGAGCACATCATTCATTCGTGGAACTACATTCGATAAAACAATTGTTGTAGTTGATGAATTCCAAAACTTGAATTATCACGAACTTGATAGTATAATGACAAGAGTAGGAGCACACTCAAAGATTATGTTCTGTGGGGACGCTACTCAATCCGATTTGATTAAACAGAATGAGAGGAATGGCATCGTAGATTTTATGCAAGTCCTTCGTCTTATGTCTTCTGTTGATGTAGTTGAATTTGGTGTTGAGGATATCGTTCGGTCAGGGTTAGTCAAAGAATACATCCTCGCTAAATTGGAACTTGGTTTATGACCTTTAAGTATTGTAATTTTTTAGGTGAACTTGAATTAAAAAAGAGAGAAACTCCTGGTTGTAGACTCTATGAGTTACCTGATGGTCAGTGGGTTCCTTCTATTACTTCAGTAACTTCTTTTTATAACAGAGAAATCTTTGTTAAGTGGAGAAAGAGAGTTGGTATTGAAGAAGCAAATCGTATAACAAAGAAAGCAACTACCCGTGGTACAGATTTTCACGAGGCTGCTCAAGCATATTTGGAAAATAGAGATATGGTGTGGGAGGATTACCTTCCTGCTACTCAGTTTATGTTTCATCATGCTAAGCCATATCTGGATAAGATAAATAACATACACGCTATAGAAAGAACCCTTTACTCTGAGTACCTTGGTCTTGCAGGTAGGGTTGACTGTATAGCAGAATACGATGGTGAACTTGCCGTAATAGACTTTAAGACTTCAGAAAAGATTAAACCTGAGAAATGGATGGAAAACTATTTCGTTCAGGAAATGTTTTATGCAGCAGCGTATTATGAATTAACAGAAATCCCTGTGACAAAATTGATTACTATTATGGTAACCCCTGGTGGTGAAGTAGAAGTATTTGACAAAAGGAACAAAGGGGATTATATTAAATTATTAGTACGCTATATAAAAGAATTTGTATCTCACCATACTGGGTCCTCGAATGGAGAATGAACTAGAAAAGGCATTGAAGGACAAGTTCTTTTGTCCCGCACGATTTGCACAAGAGATTGAAGGTATGGTTCAAGCCCATACTGAAATGAATTACATTGATGCCATCGTTTATTTCTGTGAGTTAAACTCCATTGATTTAGAATCAGTTCCTAAACTTATATCTAAACCCCTCAAAGAAAAAATTAAATACGAAGCACAAGAGTTAAACTTTTTGAAGCGCACTAGCCGTGCGAAATTGGTTTTTTAATTCCATAAAGGGGGGTAAAAATTCCCAGCAAAAAAATCACCTTATTACTTTTTTATGATGCCAGCTGATGCTTATAGATGTTACCTTGCAATGAAAAACCATTGGACGAAGGAGAAGTATGATTATATAAAGTATAGGGGTAAGGTAAGGGCAACCAATGAGGCATTTTATAAACGTAAGGACAGATTTTGGTTTGAAAAGTTTGCAAGGCAGAAAAGTGATAAGGAAGTAGAAGAATTTTTCGTTGCTAACTTTGCATCCTGTGCTGACCCAGAGTCGCTATGGATAGGAGAGATGATAAAGGAAGGAGAAGGTAGGTATAAAGATTGGCAGAAGAAAGTTCAATCATTATCTTATGTTTTTAAGGAAGAGGTGCAAGAGTTGTTTGCAGATATTAAAGTTGATGATGCATTTGATTGTAGCAAAGGACACCCTCCTATATTGAGAAAGTATTTGGGTGGACACATAAGCTTGGAAAGTATGGTAATATGTGATAGAATATTTGGGTACGGTAAAAACTTTGATAAAGATTTGAAAGATCCTGTATGGGAAACCGTAAGTAGGAGGGTTAAAAAATATAAACCCTTCCTAAATATAGATGTACTCAAGTTTAAAAAAATTCTAAAGGAGGTAGTAATCCATGGCAGCTCTTAGTAATGAAGAGGTTCTTGCAAATCTGAAGTCACAACTTGTTACTCATGAGGAGACTCGTCTCAAACTCATTGGTGCAATTGATGTGTTACAACAGATTGCAGAGAGTCAAGCAACCCCAGAACCAGCACCAGAAACTGGTACAGTTGAAGTTGTTGAGCAAGAGGGTGGTGAATGAGTTTCTTTGATTCTGATATAGTCAGAGCAGAAATGGCAGAGATTAGTGAACTTCAAGAAGAAGTTTACAGTAATGTCATGGAGTTTGGTTATATGAATGATGAGGATAAAATCTATCATATTGAACTTCTGGAAAGACTTATCGATAAACAAAAGATTCTTTATGCGAGGTTGAGTTTATCGGATGATGCAGGAGCAAAGCAAATGTTAGGGGACATCCGTAAGTCTGCTGCAATGATGGGTCTACCTGAGACTATGGATATGAATCTCATCTTTGGACAAATGTCTCAGATGGTTGACGTTATGAAAAAACAACTTGACATGATTTAAGTGAACTGTTAGACTAACAAAGTACAAACAAAAGCCAAATCTAATTAAATCCGAGGTAATCTAAATGTCTTTTGCTGATTTAAAAAAGCAATCCTCTCTTGGATCACTGACTCAAAAGTTAGTGAAAGAAGTAGAGAAAATGAATACTACTGGTGGGGGTGCCGATGAGCGTCTCTGGAAACCAGAGTTAGACAAGACCGGAAACGGTTATGCTGTCATTCGTTTCTTACCATCACCAGATGGCGAGGACATTCCATGGGCAAAACTATACTCACATGCCTTTCAAGGCCCTGGTGGGTGGTATATTGAGAACTCTTTAACTACTACTGGTGGTAAAGATCCTGTCTCTGACTATAACAGGGAACTATGGAACAGTGGCAACGAAGCAGATAAGGATACGGTTCGTAAACAGAAGCGTAAGTTATCATATTATAGCAACATCTATGTTGTAAGAGACCAAGTTAATCCTCAGAATGAGGGTAAGGTCTTCCTGTTTAAGTACGGTAAGAAGATCTTTGACAAGGTAATGGAGTCAATGCAACCCGAATTTGAGGATGAAAGTCCAATCAATCCGTTTGATTTTTGGCAGGGTGCAAACTTTAAGTTGAAGATTGTTAAGAAGGATGGTTACTGGAACTATGACAAGTCAGAGTTCGATGCAATATCACCACTTCTTGAAGATGATGATGCACTAGAAGCATTATGGAAGAAAGAGTATTCTCTTACTGCCGTTACTGCTGCAGACCAATTCAAGACATATGATGTTCTTGAGAAGAGACTTAAGTATGTCTTAGGTCAGGGTCGTCCTGCTCCACGTCGTTTAGATGAGGAACTTGAGAATGAGAGTGATGGTCGTGGTTCATTCACACCTGACTTCAAGACTCGCAAGGCAGAAGAAGCAGTCGCTGCTGCTCCGGTAGCATCAGCAAGTGCAGATGAAGATGATGCATACAAATACTTTCAGCAACTAGCAGAAAGTTAGTTACTCATATAGTCTGATATTATCAGCACGTTTTAAGGATTTACTCACATACTGAGTAGATCCTTTTTTGTATCTCATCATTTTTTCTGTATCATCAAAGACAATGTTTAGATAACTTGCTTTAAGTAGATATATACCTCTCTTTTCATTGTTCAATTTATCTTCATACTCATAGTTAGTAACTGGTTTTGATATTGGATTAACAGTAACTTGTTTAGCACTTCCTTGGTCCCAGTAACTTACACTTTGTGCTGCACCAACTTGCACACCACTAGGAAAGATTACAACATCTTGACTGTTTGTAATTTCATTAGATTCGTAGTGATGAACCCCATTATATAAGGTATCATAGTCGTTGTTATATTTTTCTAAAAGGTATGTGTCCCATCCTGCTTGAGATAAAGGCCATTCATCATAGATGTTGATAATATTATTAGATAGAAGTACTACCCAGTCTAAAGATGAATCTCCATAGACTTTATCTGCAACATTATCTGGACGATCATCACCTTCTATTTGATACTTCTCAAAGAAAGTTGTGTTCTGGAAGATATCTTCTCTAAGTTTTCCTCTCTTAAAGAGATTTTTAACTGTAGTATAATCTGATATACGCTTTCCATCATCAGTACGATTAACGTACTCAAAATCTGGTAGGTTTTCGAAGTAGGGTTTTGGCATCTTAGTAACCTATTGATTGGTCTCTGTCACCATCTAGTTCTGTATAATCACTATTGTATATTGGTTCTATCTCTTGGAAAGACATTGCCATTTCATAAGAAACCATTGAACTATTATCATAAGTCATATAACTTCCGTCAGGAGTATAGTTAACCCCAAAGTCAACCATGGCACATTCTTTTACCTTTGGTAGGAATCTATGTGTTCCTTTCATTCCATTAGGACTGACGAATTGTAACTTGTATGTGTTAGGTGCTTTTAAAAACAGTTGAGACTTTGTAGTCTTGGCCGCCATAGATTGCTTAAACAATCTAATGATTCTCATGATAGTCATACTTTCTCTTTCATCTCTGGGACTTAATTTCCAACTGAAAGTAAATGATCTTAATGAAGGACCACTAAAAAGTAATTCCATATTGGGATTCAATACTGCTCCCTCTGTTCTTGCAAGAATATCTTTCGTTCCAGTTAGTTGGTTTGTGAACATAGCAGCTAAACCAGCCTTTACATCTTTTGGATTATCCTGTAGAACTCCTAGTGAGTCTTTTGCTTCCTCCAGTGCTTCTTTACCACCTTTAGTTAAGAAAGATTTAACAGCATTTGATGTTGCTATTTGAGCAGGAGTCATAGTTCCTTGTCCCCAAGCTGTTGCATTCTTATCGCCAACTCCACCTGGGATTGGAAGAGTAACAGCACCTATAGCCTTTCCAGGAGTTCTCTTTTCAAATCCAAGACCTTTCATTGTGGAGGGTTTATGTTTTAAGACTGATATTCGTAGTGTATCTTGTTGAGTTCTTTTCAGTGTTGTTGGATAGCAAAGACTTTTTGAATAACTTTTTCTTCCTTCACCTTCTCCAGATATTTGACTGCCACCACCTGAACTATTCCCTGCAGAAGAAGATGAAGTATCACCACTACTACCATTCCCACTAGAAATCTGTTGGTTTGCTGAACCAGATGCTTTATTGAAACCTACTTTTTCTGACGCATTTGATGTAAGAGATTTCTCTATAGATAGCATCTGATTGTTAGATGCTTTTTTGAATTTATTAGCATTTAATTTTGTTCTATTAGATGCATTACTGTTCCAAGTTATTTTTCCAGTCGCAGAGTCTCTTGATGCAATGGTCTTTTCACCACCACCAGAGGCATCATCATATTGTACTATGTCTGACGAGAATGTAATTTCTCCAGCAGCATTTTTGACAGGACCTGTGACTTTAGTGGCAATATATGTGGTAGATTTACCTCTACCACTACCTATTACAACAGGACTTATATTACTTGTAGCGGTTGTTGCTGCCATTTATACAACTTTTTTATCTATTTAGGAGGTATTTTGCATAAGGAATTGCTAATAGGTCATCAAGTTCATTCCACTCTACAATATATAACTGACCTGCAAGTTCATTCCAGGTATAATTCCTTGACTGCTGCCAGTGATAGTTGATACCTTTGAATCCCCATTGTTCTAATGCGGTGCAAGCAATCAATGGATGTTGGTCGTATTGTCCAGGAGTCTTAGCATTATATACAAAGGTATAGTATTTTCCTACGTCTGGTATAGGTGCTACAGTATCATTAAGAGCCTCCATAATCATTAACATCAAATCTTCTGGGTCATTTGATGACTCTAGGTCTTGTTTAATTTCTTCTATACGGTTAGCAAACTGTGCGGGGTCTGGATTAGACTTAGCAGCATCCCTTTCTCTTCTTTGTTGGAGTGTTTTCCTTCCCATTATTTGATACCTAGGTCGTCTTCTGTGATAACCTTGAATTCTATTCTATTATCTGCTGCAAATTCTTTTGCTGCTCTCCACTTTGCTTGGTTGATTGCGTAAGTAGTGCATTCATATATGTATCCTTTCGTCATTCTTTTTTTCTTTATTGGTGGGTAGCATTGTTTTTTTGGTTTGACTTCAACAATATATCTTTTCTTTACACCGCCACGTTCAATAACTTCAATCAAATAATCTGGGTAATATCTGTGGACTTTATTGTCAGCAGGAGATATGTATGGAATACTAATCTCTTCACTTGCCCACTTGGTTATACTTGGTGAGTTATCAAACCAACCACATGCTTTTCTTTCCCATGAACTACGGCAAATAATATTATTAGGATTGCCTTGATATTTTTTAGGATTAATGGGTTTGTATTTAGTCTTATAGCTCTTACCCATATACATAATATATAAGGTCAAATAATATTTATCAAATGCCTTCAGTTAGTCCAAGACCAAGATCTATTTCAGAAGTAAAGCATAAGTTATTAAACCCTGCTCTTACTTCACATTTCCAGGTTGTTATTGGGAAACCAGCAAGGGAAGACGGTTCCTTTAGTAGGTTTCTTAGTGAGAGTGGTGCTTATCATGATGCAGATAGATTAAATTTAATGTGCTGCGAGACTGCATTACCTGGATCACAGTTAGCAACATCAGAAATCTTGAATGATTTTAGTGGTGTTACAGAGAGACATGCATATAGAAGACAGTTTGATGATCGTATTGACTTAACATTTTATTGTGATGCGGATCAGTATTTGCCCATAAGATTTTTTGAAGGGTGGATTAAATATATTACCAATGAGAATGCTAGAGGTGGTCCAACAGGAAAGTCTAGCGATCAAAACTTTTTCTATAGGATGAAGTTTCCGAATAGTTATAAGGGAAGTTTAGAGATTACTAAGTTTGAAAAGAATATGTACTCAGCAAGGAGATCAAAACCACTTACCTATGGGTTTGTAAATTGTTTTCCATTATCTATTTCTTCTATGCCAGTAACATATGATGCTTCTGATTTGTTGAAGTGTAATGTTTCGTTTGCATATAGTAGATATTATATGGAGTCTAGTAAGTCAGGATTCTCTGAGTTCTTAGATCCTTTAGCACAATCACTATTTAATAGTGGTGGTTTTGGATTTAATCCTGGTGGTGTTCCTTCTAGTGTTGCTAAGATGGCTGGAAATGCTATTGGGAATATATTAACTCGCGGTTAGGTCACTAAATAAAATACACATAATATTATATTTGTTATGCCATTACCAAAGATTGCCACGCCAACTTATGAACTTGAGTTGCCGTCTACAGGAAAGGCGGTTCAGTATCGACCTTTTCTAGTTAAGGAGGAGAAACTTCTTGTACTTGCTTTAGAAAGTGAGGATACTAAACAGATTACTACTGCTATCAAGGCAGTGATTAAGTCATGTATTAAAACAAGAGGTATTAAAGTAGAGAATCTTCCTACATTTGATATTGAATTTTTGTTCCTTAATATTAGAGGTAAGTCTGTAGGAGAGGAACTTGATGTTAATATTATCTGTCCTGATGATGAGAAGACAGAAGTAAGTGTTACTATTGATCTAGATGATATTAAATGCCGCAAGACTGAAGGGCATACTAATAAGATTAAACTTGATGATACTATTATGATGGAGATGAAGTATCCATCTTTGGATCAATTTATCAAATCCAATTTTGATATGAAGGAAACAAATCAGATGGAACAATCATTTGATTTAATTGCATCTTGTATTGATAAACTTTATAGTGCAGATGAAGTTTGGGCATCAGAAGATTGTTCTAAGAAAGAAATGAGTGACTTCCTTGAGCAAATGAATTCATCTCAGTTTAAAGAGATTGAGAAGTTCTTTGAGACAATGCCTAAGTTATCTCATACTATTAAAGTAACCAATCCTGAGACTAAAGTTGAAAGTGACGTGACGTTGGAGGGTCTTGCCGCTTTTTTCGCATAGGCATGATCCATATGGATCTGGAGAATTATTATAAGCTAAATTTTTCTCTAATGCAATACCATAAATACAGCTTAACAGAGATAGAAAATATGATGCCTTGGGAACGAGACATTTATGTGGCACTTCTTCAACAACATCTTGAGGAAGAAAAATTAAAACAGCAGCAACAAAACGCTAATGGCTAAGGTTGATACTAGTAAATTTATGGGTGCTTCTCATGCAGCAGGATCTGGTTTAGCCAAACAAGTTGCTGTTAACTCTAAGAAGATTACGCTGTTAAAAAATATAATCAAAGTACATTCTTTAAAGTTGGGAGAGCAACTTTCTTCTTTATCTAACGATGGGGATCCATTAGATAATAGTATAGAAAGTATTAAGAATTCTGTTTTTAGTATTAATAATACATTAATAGCGCAACAAAAGTTAGAGACGAGGAAAGCAGATGGTGCTGCTACAGCAGATGATAAAAAGAAAAGAGTCACTAAAGAGGGACTTTTAGAGAAGGGTATAGACTTAGGTAAGAAGGGATTATCTAAAGCAACGAAAGCACTTGCTCCTCTTCAAGATGGTCTCATGAAGATCGTGGATTGGATAAAGAAATTGTTTATTGCTAAGGCAGTGATAGAACTTGTTGGATGGTTTACTGATTCTGCTAATCAAAAAAAGGTCTCTAATATCTTTAGGTTTATTAAGGACTGGTGGCCTGCAATACTAACGGGACTTCTTTTATTTGCTGGTACGATGTTGGGCCCGGCAGGATTAATACTAGGATCAATTGCTTTGGTAGCAGTGTTCCTTCCCAAACTTATTAATACAGTAAAGACTCTCTTTGGATTTGGTAAAGCAACTGAAAAGGATGCACAGCAACTTGAAAAAGATACAAAGACAAAAGGAGATGAAGTCGATCAAGAGACAGGACAGAAACAAGAACCTTCTGCTGGTGATATACGGAACATACAAGAACCTGGGGCATATAAAATGGCCGAGGGTGGATTAGTTCCTGGGTCTGGTAATACAGATAGTGTTCCTGCTATGCTGACTCCTGGTGAGTTTGTTATGACTAAGGACGCTGTTGGTAACTGGGGTAAGGGTACTCTTGCTGGAATGAATGCTGCTGCTGGTGGAAAGAATACTGGATCTTCTGAAGGAGGTTATAGTGAAGGTGGTCCAGTTGAGAGTCTGAATAAACCTACACGTAAATTGTTTAATCGTGTTGCTCCTTTGACTGGATCAGATGATGGAAAACCTAAAGGATTCATGAGAGGTCTTGCTGGTGCTGCTGATTTTATGACAGGAGGTTTGTTTGATTTTGATAAGCAGAGTGGTGGTGGTCTTTTATCTAAAGGTTTATCTAAAGGTGGAGACTTATTGAAGGGTTTGTTTGGTAAGAAGGAGGAGGCAACAGATGGTGGTGGAGGTAAAGGAAAGGCGGCTATTACTGGATTTGTTTCAACTTTAAAATCAATTCCTCTTGTTGGTAAACCGATAGCAAAAGCAGGTAATGCAATGGTTACAGGTGTTGAGGATATGATTAAAGAGAACGTTGATCTTCATCTATCAGAAAAGCAGACTGGACGGACAACTCCAGGTGCTCCAAGTAAACCATCTACAACAGTTGCTTATGCAGATGCTCTTTCTTCTGCTTCTGGTGCAACTAATACTGCAACTCCTGGTGGTGAGATTCCTTCCTTTAGTGTTGGTACAAAGGTATCATCACAGAAGATAAAGGTATTGGGGATAACAAGATAGTATGGCAATTGATACCCAAAAACTTATACCCCATTCTTCTAAAGGTGAGAAGATTTCATCAAAGTCTATTGAGAACATTGGTATCATTGCGACTAAATTAATTGATGTTGATACTATTATGAAGGGAAGTCTCTTATTAGATAAGATGAGAGAGAAGCAGAAAAAGAAAGATGATGAAAAGAAAAGAAGAGTTAAAAAAGAATCAAGATTAGAAAAGATTGGTGGGGGAATAAAAGATATAGCAGTGTCTGCTACTGCTGGTATGCGAGACTGGTTTAATAAACTTCTCACTGGTATAGTAGTGATTGGTCTTATTAAGTTACTACCAATTATAGAACCATGGCTTCCTAAGATTGCGGCCACAATTGATGGTATAATATGGTTTGCTGGAAAGGCATTTAATATAGTAGCAGACTTAATTCATTGGGGTTATAAGGCCTATGATGGGTTCCGAGGATTCGTAAAGAATATCTTTGGTGAAGAGGGAGTAAAGAAATTTGATACCTTGATGGGTAACTTGAATAACTTATTCAATGCTGCCATTATGGTAGGTATGGCCTTCTTGAAGTTTGGATTCCTTCGTAAGATATTTAAGAGAGGTCTTGGTAAAGTACTTAAGAGAGGAGCAATAAAAGTATTTGGAAAAGGTGGAGGAAAAATAGTAGCAAATGTAGGTAAGAAATTATTTGGTGCAACTGGTAAAGGTATGATGAAGCACGGGGTTGGTAGACTTGCTAAACGTGCAGCAATTAAGATGTTTGGTAAGACTGCTGCTAAAATGTTTGGTAGGATACCTATTGTTGGTCCTTTAATTGTTGGTATTGTTTCTATACTATCAGGTGAACCAGTTACTCAGGCATTGTTTAAAGCATTTGGTGCTGCAATTGGTGGATTACTTGGAACCTTTATACCTATACCTATTCTAGGAACATTAATAGGTGAAACTATTGGTGTCTTTGTTGGTGATTTGTTCTATACTTTATTGTTTGGTGGTGGAATTGGTGCAGCGGCTAAGAAACTCAAGGATACTTTGATGGGTATCTTTAGGGCTGGAACGGCAGTTGTTAAGTGGGTTGGTGCAGGATTCTCTAGGTTCTATCAAGGCATACCTAAGTTTAAGGTACCTGATTTCCCTGAAGAACCTCCTAAGTGGATACCAAATGCAGGTAAGTTTGCTGGTTGGGGACGACAAAAAATTTGGGGTATTGTGAAGGGTGGATTGAAAGTATTGTTAGGACCTTTATCTTTACTGATGGGTAAGGAGTTACCAAATCTTTTATGGTTGATGAATCCATTGAACTATGGTAAGTTATTAGTTAAGTCTTTCTTCCCTCCTAGTGGTGAGTCTAAACCTCCTGCTCCTTCTATTCCTTCAACACAACCAGAGTCTACAAAAAAAATAAGTAAGGATGCTCAAGGGATTCAACCAAATAATCTTGTTGCTGCTTTAAAGAAAAGGAAACCAGTAGAAGAATCTAAGAAATCTAAACCTGCAACTCTTGCTAAAGAACAACCAAGCAAGTCAACAGATTCATTAGAAAGTTATCCAAGTTATGATGCAATGGGTGAAGGACAAACTACATTGATTCCTCTTCCACCTCAAATAATACCAGTAGGTGAGGAGTCTGGGAGTATATCATTTGATTCTTCTGGGTCAACAGGTAGTGAAGATCCTTTTGAATCTCTCTACGCTGGTGGACTTGTTTAAATAGATGTATGAGGTATAAATATGGCATTTAAACAATCTAAAGCATCAGGAATAGTACTATCGAGTGCTACTGAACCATCTTCAGTACTTAAAGCTGAATTAAAATCTAATAAAGGTGGCGAAACAGTTTCGTTGGTGAATGGTTTTGTTCAGTTAATGTATCATGAAAGTATACTTCAGGATTCTATTAAAGTAGATTATATATTTACTGATACAGGTAATACTATTAAAGAAAAGTCTGCTATGGAGGGACTACCCATAGTAGGAACAGAGGATTTTACTTTAGCGTTTGAAGATAATCAAGAAGTTAAACTTCAGTTCTCTGAAGAGGATAAGAATACTTTGATTGTTAATAAAGTGACACCAATGGAAGTTGATACTGCAAAGCAGGTTGTTACTTTACACTTGGTGAGTGAAGAGTTTATTAGAAATGAAGAAGGATCATCTCATGTTAATGTAGTAATGAAGGGACTACTTTCTGACCATGTTGAGGAGATACTTAAGGATAAATTAAAAACTGAAAAGGAATTGGATATAGAACCAACTTCTAATGATTATAATTTTGTTGGCAATAATAGGAAAGCATACTATACTATAAATTGGTTGTCTAGATTTGCTGTTCCTGAAAAGGAGGGTAAACCTGGAGATACTGCTGGTTTCTTTTTCTGGGAGACATCAGAAGGATACAAGTTTAAATCTATTGATAGTTTGTTTGCACAAGAACCAAAGAAAAGATATGTATTCAACTCTTCTCCAGATAGTATGACTCCACCAGGATATGATGGAAAGATATTACAACAAGTATCTGATAACCGTATTGACTATCAAAATAAAATTAGGATGGGAGCATATGGAACTAAGTTAGTAGTGTTTAATCCTTTTGATTGTTTTTATGAAGTTGTTCCCCAGACTGCAGAAGAAACTGAAGAAGGAATAGTAACAGGAGGTGAAGAACTTCCAGTATTTAATGAGAAGTTTAAGAACCCAAGTACGGAGCAGAATTTTACACGCACAACATTTATGTTAGTTGATACAGGAACTTTACCTAAAGGTGATACTGAAGAACAGATAAAGGAAAATGAGAAGGAGAACTTTCCAGCAGAGAAAGCACTTAATCAGGGGATTCGTAGATACAATCAGATGTTTTCTTTACAGCAGACTGTTACTATTGGTGGAGATTTTAGTTTACATGCAGGAGATGCTATCTATATTGATACTCCATCAATTCAAGCAGAAACAAAGGATGATGTGAATAAGGAGACTGGTGGTAAATATATTATAGCTGACCTATGCCATTACGTTTCATCTAAAGAAACGTATACTAAAATGAATCTTGTTAGGGATTCCTTTGGAAGAAAGGCAGAGTCGGCATCTGTCTAATAAATAACAGGGAGATTTCTAAAATCTATTATGACTATTAAACACGACCTAGACCATGAAGTTTATCTTGATCCAAAAGATCATAAGGAACATGTTAATCATGGTATGTTAGAGTATAGTGAAGCAGATCTTAAAGATGTTCATGCTAACTATGATAAGTATCATGAAGGTGATGAGGTCAACAGTAATGATGGTGCTATTAATGACTATCATACTAGGCACACAGATAAGAATCTAGAAGTCTATTGTGATAATCATCCAGATGCATTTGAGTGCAGAGTATACGACGAATAATTTATGGAAGGATCATTATTTAATTCAGGATTCTTAGGATCCAAGTTTCTATGGTGGATCGGTCAGGTGGCCGATGATAGAACTTGGCGTGAAAATCAGAGTCCTAAAAAGATTGAAGACCCTAAAGAGGATTCACCTGCATGGGGATACAGATATAAAGTAAGGATCATGGGTATTCATGATCAGTCTGAGGCATCAATTGAATCTGATAACCTTCCTTGGGCTCAGGTAATGTATTCTGTCTGGGGTGGTGGTCTTGCGGGTTCCCGTCAGACTCCTGGTATCAGGCAGGGTATGTTTGTCTTTGGATTCTTTTTAGATGGTCAAGACCAACAATGCCCTGTTATTATGGGAGTCTTGGGAGCAAATGCTAAGACAGTGGTTGAGAAATTAAAGACAGGAAAGGATGAGGACGGAGAGAACTTTACTCCACAGAGTGGATGGGCTAATGCACATGATGATGAGTGTAAGAAAGTTCCTGATGAGCAACTTCCACTTACAACACCATCATCTGCACCTACAAAGGAATCAACCGATGCTATTCATCAGAAGACCGCAGCAGATAATAAAGTCGAGACTGCATTAGACAAGAAACATTCATTGGCATGTCCTGATCCAAAGCATCAATCCGATACAAAAAATATCCAGACTGCTGTTAAGGAATGTAGTAAGCAAATAGAAGCAATAAAAAGGGAGACACAAGATTTTGGGAATGCAGTAAGTGCAAAGTTACCAGTTTCTGGTGTTCCCAAAGAAGTTGAGTCCGTAATAAAGGATACTGCTGGTGTAGTATCTGGTCATACAAAAAGTATTATGGGTAAGGTTCATCAACTTACTAATGAGAAATTACAGGAAAAGAGTGCTGAGATGATGAACTTAGCATTTCCTGCTGATAAAAATAAAATATTTGCAGAACAAGTTGAGGCGTTGGAGGGTATATGTTGTAAGTTTAATGCTCTTAATGCAGGTCTTGCGGCATTGATTGGTGCTGCATTATTAAAGTCATTTAAAAAGAAAGCAAAGCAAAAACAATCAAGCGCAGTTCAAGCTGCTAATGCTGCTGATCCTCCACTACCATCAGCATCTGCTATTGATGTTCCACCAATACCACCGAAGGGATTCTATCAACCAGATCCTATATGTTCTACAGAAGAATTGATGGGTGAGGTATTAGGAAGTACTATTAATGAGATAACTTCCATATTTGGTTCTGCTCAGAGTGGTGTTGTATCAAATATGAATGATGGTAACAATCCTGATATGAATAGTCTTGCAGGTTCAGCACCTGGTAAAGCAGTTGATAGGTCTGCTAGTCAAAGAAATGTTGTTGCTGCATTAGCAAACGGTGCTCTTGTTGGTGGAATGGCTGGAGCACTTGCTGGTGCATTGGGAGTAGATAAAAATATTATAGGGTCAGTAGCGGGTGCATTTAAGGCAGGTAATTATGGTTCTGGTTTAGCATCTATGATGAGTCTTGCTGGTATTTCTCCTGATTCTGGTCTTGCATCTGCAGCATTGAATGCTATTGATAGTGGAGATATACTTGGTGGATTTACAGAGGCTGCTAGTGCATTGGGAGTTCCTACTGGGTTGATGTCGAATATGGGTGGTGCGTTTAGTGCTATTCAATCAGGTGATATGTCATCTCTTACTGGTGCTGTTCAAGGACTTGCTGGATTTGATGCAGGTATTTTAGGTTCAGTTGCAGGAATGGCAGATGGTCTTCCTCTTGGTGGAATGGGTGCGTTGGGTGGTATGGAAGTTGACATTGCAGAGTCAATGAACTTTGTTCAATCTGTTACACAACTCTTTGAATGTGATCCTGAACCAGAGTGCTCACCAAATGATGAACATACATTGGATTCTGGTGGTAGTGGTGCTGAAGAACCCAACTGTGCATCAATTGCTGAGTCTGCTAACAATGCAGCACAGACTGGGAAAAAAGAACCAGAAACTAAACGAGTACCTATAAGAAATAGACGTGGAAGAATAACTGGTTATCGTACTGTAACTGTAGGAGATTAATTATGGCAATATCAAAAAGCAATATTCATATAGGGTATGTTCATTATAAAGATGGATATGTAAAGCATAAGTCAGTTGCTGATGCAAATGCTTATGAGAAATTATTTCCAGATAGTGTCTTTATTTTCTTTGATGGTGATAGGAAACTTCATTACTTAAGTATAGATGAAGTTAATAAACTTACTGCCAATGATTTACTGAGGAAAAATCCTTGTGATACAACACAGAAACCATGTGGACCGCCTACATTCCATTTCTTTGGTGGAAGAGGAGTAGGTGCAGCAGCAAATCCAGTTGTAGATAAGAATGGTAAGATAATTGCAGGTGATATAGTGGATGGTGGTGTTGGATATAAAACTCCACCTCAAGTACAAGTAATTGATCCTTGTAAGAATGGAACTGGTGCTGTTCTTCAGACAGAGATAAGAGATGGTGAAGTTATAAGAATTATTTTTAATGATACTGGTTCAGGATATCTTCCACCACAACCAGCAAGTCCACAGTATCCAGCACTAGTAAAATTAACAGAAGTTCGTGTTAAGAATCCTGGTATTAATTATGAGTGTGGTAAGGATAAATTGACAATCACTCCTAATAATGGTACAGTATTATCATATACCTGTAACCCCTTTGGTAAAATAAAGGAGGTTAAAGTTGAAAAGGGAGGAAACTTTACTGAACTTCCAAGGATAACAATGCCAAGTGACACAGGTGTGAATGCATCTTTTACTCCTGTCTTTGATATTATTCGTGACCCTCTTACTCCAGAGGTTGCATTACCTAATGAAGTTGTTCAAGTATACGACTTAGTTGGGTTAAATATAAATGGATATGTGGATGGTAAAGCATACTATGGGAGTGTTTATTTCTCAGAAGGAGTTAAGTATGCTGGTACTCAACAAACAGGTAGTGCTGTTGTTAGAGTCTATGATACTATTCAAGACAGCGTGACTGGGGGTTCTAACTGATGGCAGAACAAGGAGACAAGTGTAATTTTTGGGCTCAGGAAATTGGAACCCAGAATGGAGTCCTTAAATTTGGTGCATTAAGTCCTACTGGAGATGTGACTTCTAGTATCAGCTTAACTGCTTTAGATGCAAGACACTTCATCGCTATGGATGAAGACGGGAAGCGTAAAAATTGGACGACGATGAATGCTCCTGGTGCATTTCAGATCAATGCAGGTGAGGATCTTCTTCAAATTGGTGAGAACTCTTCTGGTGGTCGTGAGAATAAGGTTGAACAGAATTGTATCTTTATGAATGCAGAGAATGGTGATATTATTATCAAGGCTAGAAATGGTAAGATTAGGATGGAAGGTCTTGATATTGAGATGGTTGCAACAGGTAATTCTCCTGAAGGTCAGTTTTGGGTGAAGGCAAATGAAAATGTTAAGATTGATTCAAAGAATATTACAATAGATGGAACATTATCAGTTAATCTTGTAAGTTCAGGTATTATTCATATGAGATCTTCTTTAATGCAAATGACTTCGGGATTTGTAAATGGAATAACTGCTGCTACATTAAAAAGTGTTATACCGAAAAGTCTTAAATCACTGACTAAACTTCTAAAATAAAATGGCATTATCATTCGACGAAATTTGGTGTTATGGTGGGCAACTTGTTGTCTCTGAACCTGGTGTTTATGCTAAAGCATTAGGTAAAGGACTTACTAAGATACCTCATTCAGTATACATTCAGGGACCATCTCAGTTTGGAAAATCAGATGCTTATGGTAGTTTTCCACCTGCTGTAGTAAATATGGGTCAGAATGGGGTTCATACTCCATTGACTGCAAATATTCAACATACTCTTTGGGTAAAAGGTAATCAAAGAATTCAAGGTGATAGTCAGAGTAGTCATGGTCTTTCAGTAAGTGGTGGATCTTCTGTTGATACTGTTTATATTCGTGGAGATATGTATGTCACGGGTAAGGTAGATTGTGATAATAAAGGTAGACTTGCATCACGGTTTAGTTCTGCAGATGCACGACCAAAACCATTTGATATACAACATCCATCTAAAGGTGAAGGACATCGACTTAGATATGCATGTATTGAGGGTCCAGAGGTAGGTGTATATTGTAGAGGAAGAATAAGAAATGAAAAAGTAATTGGATTGCCTAAGTATTGGAAAGATTTGGTACATGTTGAGAGTATATCTATACAAATTCAACCTATTGGAGCACATCAAGATATTATTGTGAAGAGGTGGGATGATGAGTTTGTGCATCTTCAATCTAATGGAGGGTTACCTATTAATGCTTTCTACCATGTATATGCAGAAAGAAAAGATATTAACCCATTAATTGTCGAGTATGAGGGTGATAGTTGGAAAGATTATCCTGATCCAAACTTTAATCCAGATACTGCACCTGACCCAGAGGATCCAAACAGATTTAATGACCCACAGTATCGTGGATTGAAAAATACTGTAACAATTTGAAGAAACTCATTTATATTCAGGAGAAGTTTTTAGACCCTTTTTTGTGTGTTCCTTTTGTTGAACTTGCGAAGAGAAATAATAAACCAATGCCATATGGTGATGATACTAGAGGTGGAGATACTTTCCTTACAACGGTAACTCACTCAAATCCAGAGGAGAGTTTATCTAAGGGAATGGATATACCAGAACCTGATGGGAATTATGGTGCGATTTACTTGGGAGGTAATGTTGACCCAACTACCATTGAGGTTGATGATAACGAATTATTCAAAACAGTGGTTCATGGGGTTACCGACTTATGTAAGACTTTTGACCCAGATATCATTTTAGACTATGTTGGTGTAGTTCGTTGGCCTGTTGGAACTTTCATGAAACCGCATTTTGACAAGAATGACGTTCATGGACCAGATGTGTTTGCTGCGATGTTATATCTAAATGATGACTATGTGGGTGGATGCACTGTTTTTGATCATTTTGAGTGTAAACCTGAAACAGGTAAACTTTTAATATTTTCCAATTCAGAGTATCTTCATAGTGTTAGTAAAGTAGAAGAAAATGAGAGATATGTGCTATCATTCTGGTATAAGTATACAAATTAAGGTATCTGTGGTATAATATATGAGTATGATGAGTGCTTGGATGGACGAAGAATATTTAATGAAGTGTGTGGTAGACCCACTTAAGAAAACTTTCTACCTTTATTCTAATGAAGGGGAAACAAAAGAAGTAGTGTGTGATAATATAGAACAGTTTATGAATGTATTAAATATGGTGCGTGATACTTGCCCAGAAGGTAGGTTGTCCTATGCAAATCCACTTTAGTCTCAGGGCAGGCTAACTTTTTATTCCATAAAAGGCGGCAAAAAAACTCCGGAAAAAAATCACCCCATTACTTTTTTATAAATATCTAAAAGTAATAGTTGGTAGAAATGGGTATTCGGATAGACGGTACGCAAGACCTAGTAAGTGCATCGGACGGTTCTCTTACTATTGAAGGACAATCTGTAAATACTACTGGTATAATGACCGCATCGGGTGGTGTC
>Ga0080013_1001905_pt1 | contig 26121 bp, 20 predicted proteins | sample ETNvirenome_6_85_FD_69236 | JGI IMG/M metagenome (GOLD analysis project Ga0080013, IMG submission 69236) | Marine viral communities from the Pacific Ocean - ETNP_6_85 (SPADES assembly) (version 2) | ecosystem: Environmental > Aquatic > Marine > Oceanic | place: Pacific Ocean | collected 2013-06-19
TTTAAGTCCTGCGAGGAATCCAAGCTTGTCCCATTTTCCTATGGTATCTTCACGAATAACTTTCAGGTGTTTTAACCCTATGTTACCGACCATACCAGATTCTAATAATGCTCCCATTTTATTTTATTTTAATTTTTGTAAGCGTTTATTTAATTTGTTATAACTTAGACATAATATCTTTCATCCTTGTAATTTGAGGATTTTCATATGTCTTAGTTTCAATCAAGTTAATTGATGACCCCCCTGAAGGAGTTTTAGTAATGGTTTTTTGAACCGATTCTTTCAATGATTTGACCTCTGAATTCAAATTGCCTGCAATTTGTTTAAACAAAGATTTACTTTCATTAAGAGTAGATACGTTATCAAAACGTCTAAGAATGTTGATTTTCTCTTTTTTAGTGGTAGTAAAATCCGTAAATAATTTTGTTGAATACGCTAAATTAGCGTTAAAAACAGCTACTTCATTTAATTTACCCCTAAATACTTTTAGAGCTTCTCTATAGTCTTTATTCTTCTCTTTGTATTTGCGATTTTCAGTTTGAAGTTGTTTAGAAATTTTAACAATCTCATTGATTGTCCTTTTAGTTTTAATAGATTCCCTAAGGTCATTTTTACCCCATTTTTGGCCAGCCATTTTTGGAAATGTAAGTTGACCAGATTTTAATCTGCTCGTTTCCTCTATTTCTTGTTCTTCTGAAGCCACATTTTCTAGTGGGTTATTACCTTCACCATCATAGGATGCTTCAAAAGCCACTAAATCACCACCGATTAACTTTTTAATAAAAGGTTCTACCGCTGTTGATGCTGGGGGCTCTATTGATTTATAAGCAAGAAAGGCATTCCATTTGTAATCATTTTCATCACAACCTTCAGAACCTTCTTTTTTACACCAGTTCTGATAGTCTTGTAAACTATTGTACATGGCAAAATCACCTTCAAATTGTTCAGCCATTTCCACCTTTTTACCATATGGGCCTTTAGTGAATCTTTTTCCACCTTCGTCAAAGTACTTGGCACCTTTATTAGGGCCACCACCTTGGTCGGCTTCAAATGTTTCACGTTCTTTTTTACCATAAGGTCCTTTAGTGAATCTGTGACCACCTTCGTCAAAGTACTTGGCACCTTTATTAGGTCCTCCCCCTTCGTCAGTTTCTTCCAGTTCTATCTCATAAAGAGCTTCTTCTAGAGCACTTTCACTTTCTGGTTGGATTTCTTCATCTTCTAGGTCTACCATAATTTCTTCTTCATTTAAATCGCCCATCCTCTCATTTATAAAAGGATAGTTTTTTAGTTTATTCTCGGCTAATTCGATTTTGTACTCTGTACCAGCTTCCTGGTCTTCGAGTTCAACTACATCATCATCTTGTGTCACCACAATTCCGTCTTCCGCTCCCATTGCTTTAAAAACTTTGAGAACTTCACTGTCTGACGCACCGGTTAAGTCGAGTGGTTCATCCGCGTCTACTTCTATAGACACCATTGCTTCTTCTTCATTAGGTAATCCGCTTACCTCATCTTCTAGGTCTTCTTGTTCTACCTCACCAAAGTCTAATTCACCCTCTTGTTCATTGAGTGATTCCTTTACAAGGTCTTCAATTTCTTGCTTCATTGTTGAAGCGAGTATTTCTTTTGCATTAGATTTTACAGCCTCTTCTAATTGTTGTGCCTCTAAAAGAGCCTGTTCTAGTACTGATTTATTCTTCATTGTACTTTATCATTATCAGTTTTCGCTAAGTTTATTTGTTAATAAATATTATAAAACATGGAAAAAATCTCTTTTTGGGTGAAATGTCTTATAAAAACTTATTTTAATATCCCGAAATAAAATTATCTAACTTATTCATCAAATTTAGTGACCCATTTAAAGCGTTCGTTGTCATCTCTTCTTGGTCGTTATCATAACTTAATGATTCATCATATAATTCCTTTTCTTCTAGGGTTTTAAATAAATATGCCCCCGGTGTAGAAGGAGACGAAACCAAATCAAAACAAATTAATTCGAAATCATCTTGTACAATATTTTGACTACCCTCTCGTTGTAAAGAACCCACACCTCTAGAAGAAATGCCTAGGGTTACACCATAACGTAATAAGTTTGCTGCTATATCCCCAACACAGGACACATTTCCAGTTTTGTGATAAGCGGGAGAAGTTAAAATTTCTAATTTACCCATCAATACAGGTCCATCCCAATAAGTTTCTAAAATTCTATGTGAACTTCTTTCTAAGTCTACTAATGATGACTCTGGATGGTTAAGTTCGGAAAGTGCACTACCCATATCTATGAGTTTCTGATAATTCTGAACTTCTCGTTTAAGAATCTCTTCTGGATAGACTCTTCCATTTCTATTTTCTACGCCCGCTTTTTGTAAAATAGCATTAAAAATGATGGGTCCCTCTTGGATGGACCTATCATTCATTTCTTTTATTACTTGGGGGTTCTCGGAAGGAGAAATCTGTCCCGCGTCATATTCAATTAAAATACCTTTTCCTATTTCGTTAGGTTTTAATATTTTCATATTTTACTTTTTCTATAAATAGTAAAATACCTATAAAACTTCTGGGATTATTTTTTAGTGGAGTAGAAATTAAAATCTTCAAATGGATTTAAAGTTTCTTCAATAATAGAGTTAAGAACTTTTTCTGCGTTTCCTTCTATATTTTTAGATTTTATATTTTCTTCTTTTTTTAAGAATAATGTAATTTCACAATTCATATAACTTCTTTTATTCTCTTTTATTCCACTAGTACGAATGTCTAAATCCACGATATGTTTATTGGATATAAATAAATCGGGATTTGTGGTTTCTAAAATATTATATTTTATTTTCCTTTTTAATTTTCCTATAACTCTATCCCAATTTTCAGAATCTGTGTTTGGAGAAAACCAAGAGGATATATTGAGGTAAATGGATTTAGGTTTTTTGTAGTCTACACTACCGTAATAAGTTCTAAAATTTGAATTTAGATTTAATTTAAATTGTTTTCCTGTTTTCATAAAATAACATTATGATTAAATATAAGAGCTTTTTAGATGATTGTCAAAATTTTGACTACACCTCTTCTTCATCCCCCACATCATATTCGTGAGTGATTGGGGGTTTAGAAGTATTACCATTTCCATTAGTGGAAAATTGTTCAGAAGCCGTAAAACCTAAACCAGCCATTACAATCCATTGTAATGATTCAAATAAATTAGAGTCTATAGTAAAATCCCAAAATAAATTAGCCGTATAACCAATTAACATAAAGATTAAACACACAAAAGTAACAAACCGTTTACTAGAAATTTTACCGTCTTTGGTTAACATGTTTTTGAAAAAATTCATTAAAGTAAGGTTGTGTTGAGTTCTTTTATTTTAAGTAATGAATTTTTAGAAAATGTACCCTCATTTATTTTGTGTTTAGTTTCCTTTAATTTAATAATTAAATCATTATCAGAAGTATCAGCAATTAATTTATCTAATTTATTAAGGGTTTGGGTCATATTTTTTTTATATTCTTCACATAAGGTAGACTCGTCTTGGGAGTACAGGTTTTGGAACTTTTTCTTATCCATACTGGAAAGTCCATTAAACTTTTCATTAAATTTTTTGGTTGCAAGATTTATAAGTAAGGAATTGGGTACCTTAGATTCTTTAAGTTGTATAGACGGGATGCGAGATAAATGAGCAATCAAAGATTTTTTACTTTTTACCCTATCTTCAATACGTGTTACATTTTCATTAAAAATTAATAAATCTAAATCTTTATAAATTTTATTAGAATCCTCCTTAATATATGGTGTAAATTTATTAAGGGATTTTTTAAGGGGGGAAGTGTGAAGTTTTCCTTTTTTAACCTTTAAGGTTTTTATTACTTGATTTAAATATTCCTCTGCTAAACTTTTATCTTCGAAATTTTTATTTTCTACTTGGGAATAGAGAACAAAGAATTCTCTAGTTTGTTTATTTTCTTTTAATGCACCCATGAGTGTATGAAATGCATTTTTAAACAGTAGTTTATTATTATAAGTGTTAACTAATACACTATCTAAATTATTTTTAAGGGTACCAAACATAATTATTTGTTTGATAATAAATATCTAATCTTCTAATAAACTTTCTAATTTAGTGGATACTTCTTTCAAATTAGAACCACCTTTATGTAGATTAAAATTATTATTATCTAATTTTTCTAAAATTAAAGGTAATTCTGACTCTTTTACTGATGCTAGAGCTAGTTCGGGCCCACCTCCTTCTTCCCCACCAGCGGGTTGTGGTGGTGTTTCTTCGACACCAGTTTCTAATCCAGTATCTGCGGGTGTTTCTATTTCTCCTTCTGCCGCTCCTTCTTCTGCACCACCCTCATCAGGAGCTAAAGTACCATAAAGTTTATCGATATTGTTAAATATGCCCGTTTTTTTAATTATAGTGGCGGTCTGATTTAGTTCTTCACCTACTGCCTTTTCAATACGTTGTTGTTGTAAATCTAATTTAATTTCTTCATCTGAAAATCCAAGAATATTCTTTTTACCCCATGTGGCCGAAACTGGTAATATTCCACTTCCTGGGTCTGTAGTAGCATCTCTATATAAGGTAATTTTTTCTTTCCATTGTTCAATCTTTAATAATTCTGATTGTGTAGAAGGGTTAGTTAATCCTAAAGTAAAATTACCTAATTCATCCTCAAACCCTAACATATAAAGATGAATTATAGCAATTTTATTTAATTCCTGAATCATAGATTTTTGTATTCTATTAATACTTCTTGCAAATCTAATATCCTGAATTGCTAAGTTTTTACCTTCACCAACTACATCTTCAAAACCTAAAAACGCTTTAGGTATCCTTAAAGCTGCTAAAAGTTTTTTCTGAATATATTCAATATCTGCGATTTCTGATAAATTAGTAGCCCCCGGAAGTGTGTCTATTGGGTTGGGAGCATTTAAATCTCTTACGGGAATAAAGAAATCTTGGTCCACCGCCATTTGATTATATCTTAAATCTACGTTTCCCGTATCTTTATCTACAATGGGGTCTCTCTTAAATTTATTGGCTACTCGTTGTACATATGCTTCCACATCTTTATCATCCATATTGCCCACATACACCTTAAATACTCTTCTTTCAGGAGCTCTAGAAGTTCTATAAATAAGCATGGCGTCTTCAGCTAATAAAAGTTGTTTCCAAATCCTTCGAGCTTTTTCTAACATAGAAGTACCATAGGGAAGTCTTCTATCATCAGACAATAATCTAAAATGAGCTAGTTCCCAAGTATTAAATTCCATATTTTTATTTTTCCATAAAAATTTAACTTCTCTTTCTTCTTCGTTGTTGGTTTGTTGATAAAGTTTCATTCCACGTTCTACTCTTTCAATTTCTATATTAGGTAATTGACTTGCGCCAACCACCCCCTTTTCAGGGTCTATTTTTAAATAAACAAAATCATCCCCATATTTAGCGGTATTTCGTGTCCACATAGGTAAATTGGTCTCAATATCTAACACATTGTTAAATAAATCTCCTAATATACTTTTTATTCTTTTAGATTCAGAATAGATATTAAGCATGTACCCTTTTTCCGAGATGGTACAACATTCTTCAGATACTATATCTAATGCGGCAGAAAGTTCTGGTGTGAACTCCATAGACTCATAATCATAATACGCAGCTAATCTAGTAGGTTCATAATAAACTGCTTGAGAATATAATTGGCTTTCTATTTTTTGCCATTGATTGGCAAGATATTGACCTTGTTGTAATTCTAAACGTGAGGTGTCATAATCCGCTTTGGATGTGGTACGTAGAATTTGTTTTTTATCGACAGTAAAAACCCGTTTATTTACTGTGGGACCTTCCGCTCCAAATAAAGAGGTAAGTCTTTGGAATATTGTCATTTTTTGTTCAGCCATAATTAATTATAAATTTACTAATTTTTTTACTCATGTAAATGAATTATTCAACATAGTCACATGCCACATAGGCGGCTACTACAGGTTTTACACAGGTACCCCCATATACATATGTGACACACTTGTCGACGATTTTCCCCTCACATGTTTCACAGCATTCTACTTTGGGAGTTATTTTCTTAGACCTAAGAATAGGTTTATTAAATTCTGGTGGAAAAGGACTCCACGCGTAGACATCCTGATAAAGAGCTTGTCTAAGTAATCTACCACTTTTACACCTACTACTTCTTCCAAATCCGGGTATACATCTTTTTTTTGCCATAATCTATTTTAATCCTGTATATAACCATAAATAGTCTTTGGGGTCATTTGAAAAAGGTGGTAAGGCTTGGGAAGACGCTTGTCCTGGGGTAAAAACTGGTTTGCCGTCGGTTTTGGGGAGTTTTCTTTCATCCATTGTCCAACTATCTATCATAGCTTTTGCTTGAGAAATATTATTTTTTAATTGTGTAAATGAATTTTGAGCAACATATAGAGCCATCGAGAGTGCCATAATTAAATCGTCATGCTGTCCTTTCATGTGGTCGGGTCTTCCATTGATATAAACAAAGGTCTTTAATTCATTAAATAATCTTCTAGAATAAATTTTAAAACCTGTCCTTAATTGTTCTTCCAATGCTTGAATAATTTGGGCTCTTTTACTATTAAAATTAATCCCCGGTACTTTTGTATCGGGATTAAATTTCCACATTTCGGTAGCATTGACACCATCATAATATAAATCTTTATAACCCAATTCTAACATTTTACGAGATGTAGCTACACCCATTCCACCTGTAATATCAATCACAACAAAACAACCATACTTCTTAGCCCATTTATACCCTAAATCTGCGGCAATATCTGGTGGTAATTTTCCTAGATACTCCACCACTTGTTCCCTTTCATCAAAATCTATAATTTGAAAACCTGTTGAATCCTCACTATCTCCTCTAGAAACATCAATTCCCATTATATACTTATGCCCTTCTATAGGTTCTTTCCATACCCATAGACTATTTCCTATCCATTTTTCTAAAGGTTCTGTTAACACTTCTTTTATCTTTTCCGTAGTTTCTATAGGAATAACATTATCTCCCGACCCTAAAAATGCACATTCCAATTCTTGAGAAATTTTTCTCCTATCAAATTTTAATTTTTTACACATTTCCTCAAACCAAAAGGTAAATGGTTTATATCCATGTTCAAATAAAGAGTTATAGTCCTCTTCTTTTTGAGCCTTTAATATTTTAGTTTCATCATATTCGTCTCTGTTTAAAAGAAAATGAACAATATCACGAGTTTTTATCCATTTTAATCCTTGTGAAAATCTAGGGTCATAGTACCAACTTAATGTACTAATCTTAAAATTGTTCATTTCACGAATTGCTTGGTCATAAACTTCATAATACACTTGGTCAAATCCATTTGGGGTAGAAATCACTATAACTTTACCTCCCGTCGCTAAGGATGCCATACACGCAGCCCATAAATTAGCCCCCGCTTCAATATATGCCGCTTCATCAAAAATTAAGATTGTGGGGGTATATCCCCTTAAAGCATCTACTGAGGTGGCAACTGCTTTTACTTCAGAACCATTATTTAATTTATAATGTTTTTGTGAGTTTTTATCTTTATCAAATCCCGAATTCACCCAATCAGGCCATTGTCTAAGAAAAGTTTTAATTTTATTAGCCATTTCTGTGGCTGTATCTAGTTTATTAGCTAATATTAATATTTTTTCTGGACTATCCGAAGAGGCAAATTGAAGTTTTTTGGATGCCCATGCTGCAGTGGCTGTAGAAACGCCAGCTTGTCTATATTTGAGGACTATATTATCATCATACTCCTCAAAATCTTTTACCATTTCTTTTTGTTCAGGAAATAGTTCAAAAGGGACATGGGTATTTTGTGTATTGTCATATGTTTCTAGATATGTCTTTAAAGCATACGGAGTATCTTTATAACATTTAACATATTCTTGTATTAGTTTTTGTCTATCCATCTCTACTCAATAAATAGTTAAAAACTTAAAGTATTCTAGTATTAAGATTGTCTTCTAAGGAAAGCTAGTTCGTCCGGAGATAAAGAGGCCATACCACTTTTTCCGATTTTATCTAATATTGTATCCACATCCATTTCTTGTGATGGGTCTTCTTTAGGAATATTTAAAGTCCCTAAAATGTCCCCCCCTTCTTCAGGTTCTGGTTCTATAGTAGTAATCCCTTCGTCTCCACCTTCATCATAGTCGGTAGGTAAAGTTTCTTCGTAGTCTTCTTTGGAAATCTGGTCTATAATCTCTTTAACAATTCTTTCCAACTCTTCTTTCCCTTCATCATTACCAGCTAATATATTTTTAGCTAATCTAAACATGTCTTTGGCTTCCATACTTGCAAATTCTGCAAATAAGTAATTTTGAATTTCGGTCTTGTCATCCTGCATTAACTCCATGGGATAAGCATTTCTAAATTTTTCCCAAATAACTGGACCTAAACGTAAGTCCCACACTTCACCCACTAACGTATCTTCAGAATCCATAACTTTTCTTGCTTGTTTTTCATCATCTGGTAATCCTTGAGTTGCAAATACTTCCATAACTCCTTTAATTAATTCGTGAACCAAAACTGGAAAGGTAATTCCTTTTGCGATTACAGTGGGTGGGTCTGTGTCTGGGTCTATTTCTTCTTTACCAGCCATACTTTCTCCACTCTCCGCCATCATCATAGCAGTTTGGTCAGGCATTATCCAATATACTAAATCATTGATGGACATCATTATACCATATAAATTAATAAGGTTTGGGTCAATGTGGTTTAATTCTTCTTCTACCATATGAAAAAGATAGTGTCCTTTTTTAGAAGCTCCTTGTATTAATTGATTTAAAAATCTACGTTTTTGTTTCTCTATATCGAAGTCTTCAAACTCATCAAAGGCTTCCTCTTCTGCAGTCATTTCTTCTTCCTTTGGTTCGTCACCCCCCTGTTGCATTCCCTCCATATCAATCTCCCCCATTCCTACAATTTGTGCATCGAATTGTAACGCGTCATCAGGAATTGCCATTTCTTCTTTAACTATTTTAACTGCTAATTCTTCTAACTCTTCCTTATGGGCCGCTTCTATACGAAATATCTCTTGGACCGATTGCATTAATAACATCTGAAGTTGCATCATCCCTTGCATATTGATTTGTTCTAATCCCGTATATCTTTTTACATTATCTATCACTTCTTTGAATCTATCGGATGCTACTAATTCTTCAAATGTGTTATGAATTCCTTCTTCGGGAACTTTTGGATACGCGGGTAATGCCGCACCGGGAAATTCTCCACTTTCTATTTTTCCTTGTATGGTAGGGTCCATGCGTTCAGGACCATCATAACTTATAGGTGCCTCATGTAGATTGTTTTTAATCTTTTCTATTTGGGATTTTGTATATGTTTTTTCTTTACTCATCTTCATTTTTTATAAATAGGGATTCAAAATCCATCCATGCGGGCAATTCATGTTTAGCGTCTTCTATATCACTATCCGCATCTTCGGCTTTAGGATTAGGTTTGTGTTTTGGTTTGTATGGATTTTTTCGGTCAGGTTTACCAGGTTTAGTACCCGGTTTAGTTCTAGTTGGTGTTTTAACAGGAGCGGGAGCACCCATCACTGCTATTTCATTAATAGTTTGTAAAAGTTGTTCTTTAGACATAGAAGGTCTTTCATATTTTTGTACTAATCCCATTAACCAACTTTCTACCATTTCTCTTTGGATGGACTCTTCTATATATCCTGTAGATTTTTTAACTCCCATTACACAAGCCTCAAAATCTTCATTTTCTTTGTCTGTGTATTTATCTTTTTTCTTTCCTGTCAGTTTTAATTTAGATGTACAGATAGCCCACGGATTAGCATCATTCTTAACTTTTTCCAGTAGTTCTTTTTTAGTTTCATGTAGACCACTACTATGGCCTCTAGGTCCAGCCGATTTAAAATGATAAGGTGGTTCAGGGTCAACTTCTCTTGCATATTCATTTAATTCTCCAGCGAATCCCCCTTCATCATAACCAGATTGTCCATATGAGTCACGAGGACCTTCTGAATCAAATCCACTAGCATCGGGATTATGAAAAGAAGGTGTATCTATATATTTTGCATTTCCAGTATATTGACCTTCATCTTGGTCGGTTCCAGCACCTATTAGTTCTCCTTTATTATCGGTAGAATAGTAAGAATCCGTAGGTCCTTGGGATGTAGAAAACCCTCCGGCATCGGGATTATAAAAGGAAGTATCATCAAAATCTCCAGCTCCATTGTACATAATAGTTTCATACATATCAAACTCGTTCACTTCTCCAGAACCTAAAAGTGTTTGTTGTTTACCATCTTTATCCACATTAACTACAGGTTCGTTATGTGGCGTAAGTTCTTCTTCCTCAGCTATATCAGTAGTAATAGTTGCTGTTTTATCCTCAATATCAATATTTTCAGGTGCTAACTTTAATGTATCATCCGTGACTTGTACTTTAAAAGCTTCTTCATCTGATTCTATACCCAAATTATAAACATTTTTTTGTGCTTGTGTGGTTTCTACTTCATTAAGGATTTTGGACCGTAAGGTAAGTAATTGTTGGTCGCTACACTTTAATAAGGTAGGGAGGGTAAATCCCTCTTTAACTAATGTAGAATAGATAGATACTCTATCCAATTTTGTATTCTGTCTCTTCATTGTAATTTAAAATTAAATCTCTACTATATAGTTTATCTTCGACAGATGTTTTATCTTCTCCAAATCTAAAAACCAATCTGGATTCGGTTACAGTTTCCTCTACTTCACCATATTTTTCCCAGCCTAATGCAATAACATCATCAATAGCATCGGTAAAAGAAAAGTAATCGGAATTCTGAACTAAATCAAATTCTAGACCTTCTTTAGATAAAATTCCTACCTTTTCTATATATTTTATTTCAGGGGGTTGTGGTTTACCTGTAGCTGGAACACTATCCCATTCATCTCCCCAAATATTTTTTAAGTCATTTGTAAAAATGAACTCATATACGTAATTACCTTTGAAATTAGGTCCTAGTTCATTAACATAAACCAATTTCATAACTTATACTTTTGTTCCGTATTTAGTTATCTCAACTACGTTATTACCATTTTTAAAAATTAAACTTCCTCTTTTATTGTTTCCTACAAATTTAGAGTTTTTATTTTCTTTTAAAAATTTCTTAAGTGTAAATTCTTGTTCATAACTAGATATGGAATTTTTAATCTTTCGGTTTGTAGAAACTTCTTTAAGGGTCTCATTTAATAAAGTGTCTTTTCTTTTTTTAAGTAACCGTTGTCTCTTCTGTTCCTGAAGACTTTTTTGTTGTTTTTCTTTTGGGGTATATTTAAAATATTTAGAAATAGTTTGGTGTGTTTTTCCTTCACTAAAAATGTCCGCTAGTCGTTTTGCCGTCTCATCTGTTAAAGTATCTCCCACTGATTCTTCCTCACCTAAAGCCTTATCTACTAATTTTGTTCCTGCATAAGCTAATGCGGCTTGAGCTGGTTTTTGCCACCATTCACCAAGTTCTTCTTCTTTGTCTAAATCTACAACTTCACTTAATTCTTCTTCTAAGTCTATTTCCTCAGATTCTTCTTCACCACCAAAGTCTAGTGTTTCTTCTTCACCACCTAAATCTAATTCTTCTTCACCACTTAATTCAACATCAAACTCACCTTCTTCAGTATATTCGGTTTCCTCACCTTCTAATTTTTCAATAATATCTTCTACATCATCTTCTGAGAGTTTCTCGATGTCTACTGCTGATATTATAGAATTTAATACATATTTTATTAAATCTGAGTCTAATTCAGTTTCAGGAACATCTCTTAATTTTTGTCCTAATTTACCAGTAAGTTTTTGAATAGATTTAGTAAAATTTTCCTCTTCTTCTTCCGCACCTAATTCAACATCCATTTCCAAGTCTTCTTCATCCCCTCCGAAATCTACTTCTTCTTCTTCATCCCCACCTAAATCTAGAGTTTCTTCTTCATCCCCACCTAAGTCCAGCGAAAAATCTTCAACTTCCTCTTCATCTTCACCTTCTGGGGTTTTTAATACAAATTTGGTGTCTTCCTCTTGTTCACCTATAAGATTTAATTGTCTTCCATCTGCATAACTTTCGTTCAAAGGTTTCATCAGAAGATTTAATTTTTTAAGAGCTTGAGAATAAGAATTAAAGGTATATTTTTTATTATTTAACATACCGTCTAAATATTGGTATCCGTTTTCACCTTCTTTCAATATATTATATTTAGAACTTTCTCTAATTATTCCATAATTGTTGCCGTCGGCTCCTGTTATGGAATATGTTAAACTTGCACTTTTATGGTCTTTAGTAGCTACACCTCCAACCCCATAATTTGCAATTTCCATTATTCTTTTTAGCTTTTGCTCTAAAGGTAATTTTTCACTTCCAATTGATTTCATATTAGCCATTTTAATTTATTTTTACTTATTTTAACTATTTAAAAATCCCGACCCAATTAGGGTATAGGGACTTGATGGATTTATTAATACCGCGGTTGTTGCACTTACTGGCCATGTCACCGCTCGTTGTGCATTTCCATCGGGATTATTACAATCATGACATGTACATACAACACATAATCCTTCTGGCATTTCTAATGGAAAACCAGCCCATGTAAATGTATTAATAATAACGTCTACAGTTCCTGCGGGTGGAACGGCAACCACATTTCCATTAATTGTTACTGAAAGAGTGTGTGTCTCACTATTGTAAACTTGAAAACATTTGCCAGTCCCAGTTATTGTACCACTCGAATCGAGTATGGTTAGTATATCGTCACTACAATAAACTTCATTACCATATGATAGTCCTCCGTAATTTGCCATTTGTTTTAATTATTTTTATATAAATATTCGTTCTATGATAAAAAAAACCTATTTAGTCCATACTTAAGGACAAATCCATGACTTTATTTTTCAAATCGAATAATTTCTTTATGTAACCACTTCTTCTTAAGAATTTAAAAGCTAAATTCTCATAAGAAAATTCACCTCCTTTTTCTAAGCCACACGACCTAAATTTCTTAAGTTTATCTTTTATTTTTTCTATTATTTCTAGAATCTCTTCCCCGCTCATTTGATATGCTCGAGATTGTAAAGCATCAATCAATTCCATCCATCCTTGAGCTTTATCAATTACTTTATCGATATCCACTGCGGGGTCACCTGCTTTAGGGGCTCTTATCCATTTATTAAATAAAACTGAATAAACCCCACTTGAAAAGTGTACCTCGTCTGAATTTTGTACATATACCTCAACATCATATCCTTTTATTTGAATATCGTGGGATGCATTCCATAAATTCTTTTTGGTTGTGAGAATATTATTAACTAAGTCTTCATTTTCATCTATTTCATCAAAATCTACTAAAAGATGTAAATCAATATCTGAATACTTAGACCAATTAAAATTACAAATACTTCCCGTGATGGTAATATCTTCGATGGTACATTCTTGTGTAGTTATATCACAATCTATATTATCAATATCCACAAACTCTAAAAAATTATTTGATATTATCAATAACTTATCTCTTACTTCGGAGCGTAAAACATAGTTTCCCTCGTTATTTATAGTCCAAATATGGGGATTAAGTGTTTTTTTGACTTCAAAACTTTGTAAAATAGTTTGTGCAAGATTCATAACTATAAATACTTCCTAATGTGTTAACATTATTTAAGTAATTTGTATTTATATTTTCGGGCTATTTCTTTGTTGAAGAAAACTCCTTGACTTTTGGCCCGTCTTAAATTGGCAGCTACAGTATCTGCTACATCTTCATAAAGGTATTTTCTTCCACTATTAAATTCAATAATTAATTCTTTAGTTTCTCTATTGTAAACGGACCCTTTAATATTACTAGATTTATAGGAATTTATAATACGTTGTCCTTGATAGGTTTCTGAAATTACTGCCATATTTTATTTTTATATATAAAAAATCCCCCGAAGGGGATTTTATTAACTTACTTCTTCATATTCTACATCAGTAGTTTCTGGGTCCTCACTTGTAGGTGGGGGTGAATCGTTCTGAGTTTGTTCATAAAGTTTACTAGAAATAGATTGCCATTTTGAATTAAGGTCATCCATATTCGTAGTAATTCCTTCTAAATCTTCATTTTTATGTGATTCTTTCAATTTATCTAAAGATGTGGTTAGAATAGTCTTATCTTCTTCTGATAACTTTTCCTCAAATTCCTTTATTTGACGTTCAGTCTGAAAAATCATAGAATCTCCTTCATTTAATTTGTCTACTTTTTCTTTTTTCTCTGTATCTTCTTTAGAATTTTTCTCTGCTTCCATCTTCATCTTATTAATTTCTTCCTCACTTAAAGTATTACCTGACTCAATCCGGATATTTTGTTCTTTTCCAGTTCCTTTATCTTTGGCACTTACTTTAATAATACCATTAGCGTCAATATCAAAAGTAACCTCAATTTGTGGGATTCCTCTTTGAGCTGGTGGAATATCTGTGAGTTGGAAATTACCTAATGTTCTATTATGGATTGCCATTGGTCTTTCTCCTTGAAGAACATGAATATCTACTGCGGGTTGATTATCCGCCGCGGTAGAAAATACTTGTGATTTAGCTGTAGGAATTGTTGTATTGGAGTCTATAAGTGTTGTCATTACACCACCCATTGTTTCAATTCCTAAAGATAAAGGAGTAACATCTAAAAGTAATACGTCTTTAACGTCACCACCTAATACCCCACCTTGAATGGCAGCTCCCATTGCGACTGCTTCATCTGGGTTAACTCCTTTAAAGGGTTTTTTCTTAAAGAATTTTTCTACTGATGTTTGAATAGCAGGAATACGTGTAGACCCACCAACTAAAATAACTTCATCAATATCAGTTATTTTAAGACCACTGTCTTTCATAGCTTTTTTACACGGAGTAATAGTTTTAGTAATTAAACCGTCAATCATTGCTTCAAACTTTCCTTTAGTAAGTTTTTTAACAAGATGTTGTGGTCCTCCTTCATTGGCACTCAAATAAGGAAGATTAATTTCAATATTTGTTGCAGATGATAATTCTACTTTAGCTTTTTCTGCACTATCTTTTAATCGTTGAAGGGCAATTGGGTCTTTACTGATATCAATTCCTGTATCATCCTTAAATTCCTTTATTAACCAATCTATTATTATTTCATCAAAATTATCACCACCTAAATGTGTGTCACCATTAGTAGCTAGTACTTCAAATACCCCACCACCTATTTCTAAAATAGAAACGTCAAAAGTTCCACCACCTAAATCGTATACTACAATTTTCTTATCCTGATTTTCATCAAGACCATAAGCCAATGCTGCTGCAGTCGGTTCATTAATAATTCTTAAAACATTCAATCCAGCAATCTCACCAGCTTCCTTCGTAGCGTTTCTTTGAGCGTCATTAAAATAAGCAGGAACCGTAATTACTGCATCTTTAATATCGTTTCCTAAATATTCTTCCGCGGTTTTTTTAAGGTTTTGGAGAACCATTGCAGATATTTCTTGAGGAATATAAGATTTGTTATTAATAGTGAGTTTAATACTATCATTTGAGGCCTTTTCTATTTTATAAGGCATTTTAGATACGTCTTTACTTATTTCAGTGAATTTACTCCCGATAAATCTTTTTATAGAATAAATGGTGTTTTCGGGATTAGTTACCGCTTGACGTTTTGCGGAATCACCAACTACTCGGTCGTTACTTTTAAAGGCAACAATAGAAGGGGTTGTTCTTTTACCTTCTGAGTTTACTATGACTTCTGGGGTTCCTCCTTCGATAACGGCTACGCATGAATTCGTTGTTCCTAAGTCAATTCCTATTACTTTTGACATGTTTGTTAATTTTTTAGTGTCTTTTATTGTTTTATGAATATAAATTCATTATTTTTAATGTCAATAAATATACCATTTAAGTATATATGACAGAATGTCAGAAGTGTATGACATAATTACACTCATTGATTTTAATTTATAATTATGTATTATTTATAATAAAAAATAACTATGATAGACCCAACAGGAAGTTTTGCAGAATTTGAGGCTACTAACCCTAAGAATTTACCCAGAAAAGAAATACCAACATCAAAAAGTAGTACCCCAGTACTAGATAATTTTTCACGAGATTTAATTAAATTCGCTGAAGATGGAAAGTTAGACCCAGTGGTAGGAAGAGAAAAAGAAATTAATAGAATCGCTCAAATTCTTTCTAGAAGAAAAAAAAATAATCCCGTCTTAATCGGAGAACCCGGTTGTGGAAAAACAGCTTTAGTTGAGGGGTTAGCTCTTAAAATAAGTGATGGTAGATGTCCACGAAATTTATTAGATAAAAGAATTGTTGCCTTAGACTTAACTTCTATTGTGGCAGGAACCAAATATAGAGGACAGTTTGAAGAAAGAATGAAAGCAGTAATTGATGAACTTATAGAACATCCTGAAATTATTATTTTCATTGATGAAATTCATACAGTAGTTGGTACTGGAAATGCCTCAGGTTCTTTAGATGCTGCCAATATATTTAAACCCGCTCTTGCGAGAGGTGAAGTCCAGTGTATTGGAGCTACCACCATAAATGAATATAGAGAAAATATTGAAAAAGATGGGGCATTAGAAAGAAGATTTCAAAAAATTATAGTGGACCCTACAACCATTGAGGAGACAATTCAAATTCTAAAAAATTTAAAAGGTAGATATGAAGAATTTCACAAAGTTAAATTTAGTGAAGAAGCTATTAGAGCGTGTGTTTTTCTTGCAGAACGATATCTTACATACAGAGAATTTCCTGATAAAGCTATAGATATAATGGATGAAGTAGGAGCAAAAGTACAAGTAGAACTTGCTTTCCCCAAAGAAATTGAAGAGCTGCGTAAAAAATTAAATGACCTTAAAGAACAAAAGGTGGATGTTGTTAAATCCCAACGATATGAAAAGGCGGCAGAACTAAGAGATAAAGAACGAGCAGTACTGGGGGACTTAGAGGAAAAGAAAATAGAGTGGGAATTGGAACTAGAAGAAAGTAGAAAACCTGTAACGGAAAGTGACATTTACGATGTGGTCTCTCAAATAACCAAAATCCCAATTTCTAAATTAGATATGGATGAAACTAAAAATTTATTAGCGTTAGAAACGTCAATTAAAAAAACAGTTATAGGTCAAGACGAGGCTATTGAGAAAGTGTGTAGAGCGATAAGAAGAAATCGTGTAGGAATTAGAGAAGTTAAAAAACCTATTGGTTCTTTTATATTTCTTGGTTCTACTGGTGTAGGAAAAACTCATCTCGCAAAAGCAATTGCCCGAGAAGTATTCGGCAGTGAAGAATCTTTAATCAGATTAGATATGTCTGAATATAAAGAAAAATTTAATTCAACTAGATTAATCGGGTCTCCCCCTGGTTATGTAGGTTATAATGAAGGTGGTCAACTTACGGAAGCAATTAGAAAAAAACCTTATTGTGTAATATTATTAGATGAGATAGAAAAAGCCCATTCTGATATCTACGATTTACTCCTACAAATATTTGATGAGGGGCATATAACCGATGGATTAGGAAGAAAAATTAATTTCAAAAATACTTTATTAATTATGACTTCGAATATAGGGGCCAAACAAATTAGTGATTTTGCTACACCTTTAGGTTTTTCTACTAAAGATTCACAAGCACGTACAGAAGAAGCTAGGGCTCAAATAATAAAGAAAGCTTTAAAAAATACTTTTCGTCCTGAATTTTTAAATAGAATAGAACATAGTGTTATTTTTAAACCCTTAGATAAAAAATCTATAGGAAAAATCGTAAAATTAGAATTAAATCATTTAAATGAGCGGTTAGAAGAGAAAAAATATAGTGTTAAATTCACCAAATCAGTAATAGATTTTATTATCGAGGAGGGATATGATGAAAAATTTGGAGCAAGACCAATAAATAGAGCAATCCAAAATAAACTGGAAGATTTTATTTCTGAGGAAATATTAAAAGGAGCAGTTGTTGAGGGGGAGAATTATAATATGGTGGTAGATAAAGATAATAAAATTAGTTTAAATACCTTATGAGTAAATGTCAGTTAAAGTATCTATTATTCTAACTGCATTTAATAGTGAATCTACTATAGAAGATGCGGTACGTGCAATACTTAACCAAACCTATACTAATTTTGAATTAATTATAGTAAATGATGCATCAACAGATTATACTTTAACTATTTTAAAGGGTTTACAAAGACAAGACGAAAGAATTCGTCTTATAACTACCTCAGTAAATTACGGCACTTATGTTTGTAAAAATTATGGAATGAAAATCTCCACTGGAGAATATTTTATGTTCCATGATGCTGACGATTATTGTACTCCTTCCTATATTACCGCCTCCATTTCCTTTCTAAGGGAAAACCCCAAAGTAAAAGTTTGTTATCAAAATTGTGTTGTAAATCAAGAAAGCCTTAAAAATCCAAGAATAGAATGGACAGAAAAGCACTGGTGGGGGATAAATTCTATTAGTTCTTGTTTCTCTCGAAACGTACTCGAAGAGATAGGTTACTTTGACTCAGTAAGATTTGGAGCCGATAGTGAAATGATGTGTAGATTAATGTGTGTATATGGAGACGGTGTAGTATTATTGACACATACTAAACCTTACACTGTAGTTAAAACAGAAGGTAGTTTAACCTGTAGTACTACCACCAACATCAAAAGTCGTTCTCGAAGAGTATACGAGGATAACTCTTATTTATTTCATAAATCTATTATAGAAAAAAAAATTAATCCCTATATGGAATTTCCACTTACACAACGACCTTTTGAAGTGGATAAAATAAGTTCTATAGGGAAGGCCGTAGATTTATCAACCTTTAAAGAAATAAAAGAAAATTCGGTATTGTCTGTGCCTTTAACTAAGTGGTTAGAATACAATCCTAAATGGAAACGCCTTTCCTCTTCCACTACCCCCAAGAAAAGGATGACAGTAAGTTTTAATATGGCAACAGTACCTCAACGGTACAAAACCGCCATTAAGACTATAGACTCGATTTACAACCAAGCAGATATAATTAGGATTTATTTGAATGGGTTCGATGAAATTCCTGATAGATTTATCAGAGATAAAATAGTGATACATCAAGGAGAAGATTTAAAAGCCGCTGGAAAATTATTCTGGGCCTCTAATGAAAATGAATATTATTTTTGTATTGATGACGACTTCTATTATCCCCCTACGTACACATCGGATATGATTTCTAAATTAAACAACTACGATGATAATGCTATAATTTCATTACACGGAAGGATTTTAAATTCAGGTAAAATAAGTAGTTATTTTAAAGATTCTCAGGTTTTACATTATAAAGAAGAAAGAAGTTGTACAACACCAGTTCATGTGATAGGAACTGGTGTATGTCTATTTAATACTAATAAATTAAAAATAGATTATAAGGATTTTAAATACCACCATATGACTGACATATGTACATCTATAGAAGCCCAAAAACAAAATATCCCCGCCTTTGTAACAGCTCATCCTAAAGATTATATTAAATATTTGGAACCTAACGGTCCAACTTTATATAAAACTTACTGTGACAATGATTCCACTCAGACCGAGATGATAAATTCCATAGAATGGAGACTGATAGAAAAAGATACCACTTCCCGTGATAATCTAGTATTCACATCTGCAGGAGATGATACATTCTTTGATGAACTTTGGTTAGATAAAAATCGAAACTATGATGTTTGGGTAACATATTATGGAGACAATGATGAAATATATGAAAAATATAAGTCTAAAGTAGATTACATAGAAAAAAGAAAGGGGTCTAAATTTCAAAATTTTCATCATGTTTACACCACCAAAAATTTAAGTAAATATAAAAGATTTTTTATTTTAGATGATGACATTATAATATCTACTGAAGAAATAAATAAAATGTTTAAAATTTCGGAAGAAGCTTCTTTATGGATTTGTCAACCATCCTTTGACCATAAAAGTAAATTAGGATGGATTATTAACAAACATCGTAAAGAATATTATTTACGATATACTAATTTTGTAGAAGTTAATACACCTTTATTTACTAAAGGTGCATTATCTAAATTAATGGACCACTATTCTCCTGAATTAGTAGAGTTTGGGGTGGATTATCTTTACATTTGGGCAAATGGGTTAGAGGAAAGAAAAAAATATGCTATTATTGATACTGTCCAATGCCATAATCCACATAATGCCGACGGGGAAGGGGATAAACTGTCCCAACATGGGATGTCTATAGAGGATAGAGTTAAAGTCTGGGAAGAGTATAGAAAAGAATTAAATATACCACATTGGGAACATAAAACCCACCAATATATTCCTTGGACTAAAATGCAAATTGAACTAACGAAAGCAGATTTTTCTACTGTGGTAGATGTAAAATTTAATGAAAAATTATCTATCCCTTCTTCTACTGAAGATAAAATTGCTTTGCTTTTTTTGACACGTAATAACCTTAAACACCCCAAGTTATGGTATGACTTTATTAATGACGCTAAAGGAAAATGTAATATCTATGCTCACACTAAAGAAAAAAATATAATCACACAAGATTTTTTAAAAGAAGCACAGATTCCCACACATGTAGACACTCAATGGGGCGATTATAGTTTAATTAAAGCTGCGAATGAAATGATTAGAAGCGCCCTGAAAGACCCCACAAATAAATTTTTTGTACTTCTATGTGAAAGTTCTATTCCTTTGCATAAATTTGGTCCCATATATCAATTTTTATTTAAAAATCAAAAATCTATTTTATATACCAAAATAACACCACCCGACAAAAAAGAATTAGAAAAAATATGTAAGCAAGTAATTAATCATGAACAGTTAAATTTAACTAAAAATACTATCACTAGAAATTCTCAGTGGATGATTATAACTAGAGAACATGCAGAAATTATAGGAAAACATAATCATGAAGAAGCATTTAAAAATTTTCCTATTGCAGATGAATGGTATCATTACAATGTTTTACAATATTACGATAAGGATTTTTCTACTAAGGTTTTAAATTTTAAACCTACATATTTTCAATATGATTTAAAAGATATTAAAGACCCTTTACCTCACCCAATAGAGGTTAAAGATAAAACCCTTATTATGGATGTTAAAAAGAATTATCTTAGTTTATTTTTTCGAAAAGTTTCTCCAACGGTTACTGTGGAGTATCAGGAACTTTAGAGGGTGGGTTCAGGGGGTATAGGAAGATTATTAGGGTTGTCTATTAAAGTTCTGGTACCAGCACTAAATAAAATGTCTTGAGTGTACCCACTAGGCCATAACATTGTTAATTCTAACAAATCTACCCTATCAAAGCATTCTTCTACTGTATTCCCTACAAATAAACTATTATTAGTTAAAGTTATACCACCAGATTCAAATAATCCGTACACTTTTTTATTTTTATATAATAATCTCCAACTCATATTAATTTGATGTTATTGTCCAACCATAATCATTTACTAGTCTTGTTTGTGAGGTAAGTCCATCCACCCCTCCACTTGTGGCGTCGGGTCCCGCATTGCTACCACTAATGTCTAAAGTTACACCAGACCACCCCGGTTGACTATAGGTATTATTTAACTCATAAAAATCAAATAACGTCAGATTAACTTCAGCCGCACTCATGCCATTATCCTCCAACCCTATAGATGCTCCATTTAAAGAATTTACATCCAGTGTTGCTCCAGATAAAGGTAAAAAATCTATATATCCTAGATTACAATTATTTAGGGTCAAAGCTCTACCAGTTGCTGCTGCAGTCTGATTAGCAAAAGTTTGGGTGCTATAAGGAAATGTAATGTCTGTTAAATTAGGATTAGTAAACATAATCACGGCACCACCTAATGCTTGTAGTGGAGATAAATCATGAGTACCCGTTAAATTACAAGAATAAGCTAGATAAGTACTAAATACTTGTGTAGATGTTGTATGGGTAATACTAGTTAAATTAGAATTACCTTGCATACTAAAATAACCACCTAAATTTGGAAACATGGATAAATCATGATTCCCTATTAAATTACAATTCGCGGAACCATAATATGTAAATACTTGTGTTGACGCAGTATGTGTTATTCCTGTTAAATTAGGGGTTTGATATATTCTGAAATCACCACCTAAATTTGGAAACATGGATAAATCATGATTCCCCGTTAAATCACAGAAATATGCCCAATATAATGTAAATACTTGTGTTGACGCAGTATGTGTTATTCCTGTTAAATTAGAATTTTCATCTATCCTAAAATTACCACCTAAATTTGGAAACATGGATAAATCATGATTTCCTGTTAAATCACATCTCCAAGCACTATATTGATGAATCACTTGTGTTGACGCAGTATGTGTTATTCCTGTTAAATTAGAATTTTTTTTTACATCAAAATTACCACCTAAATTTGGAAACATGGACATATCATGATTTCCTATTAAATTACAATTATTAACACTATAATTACTAAACGTTTGTGTTGACACAGTATGGGTTATACCAATTAATAATGGGTTAGAGTTTACCAAAAAATTACCACCTAAATTATCCCACCCAGTCATGTTCAAGTTACCAACAATATTGTCAGAATTGAATGTACCCCCATATAAATTACTTAATTTATTTGTTCGTAATGTAACAGTTTTTGTTGTTCCCGTATCTGGATAACTATAAGATAAAGAATTATTAGCGATATAACCATTCCCTATCCCCAAATCCCAAGAAACCCTATCAGAACCACTTAAAAAAGTTACCGTTGGGTCGAATGTTGTTGTACTACTAGAATCTGTTTGAAACGACATTGTTTCCCCAACCTTATTTTGTGAACGGAATGTACCTCTACCCATTATAATTAATTTTATGTATAATCATTACCGACTGTCCAATATGCCGCGGTTCCATTATATGTAAATGATAATATATCGGTTGCTAATGCCGTACTGGTTAATGTCGGTGCTCCCCCTCCTCCATTTACAACATAATGTGTGCCCGCTACACCATTTATGTTATTAAAAGTTAGGGTTCGGTCTCCCACACCGTCTTGGTGTACTATAATGGTACCATAATTACCACACGCTACATTAGATAAATTAAGTGTAGATGGTCCATCTAATGTAGTTTCATAGTTGGTGCTAGTTCCACTAACATCCCAATCAATAAGAGTACCGGTACCAATATCCTCGTAACAGTCAATACAACACCCTCCCCCAACAATGGTAGTGGCAGAAATAATTTTTGCTTGTATAGTTCCAGTAGTAATCGTATTAGGCCCAATAGTAGATTTAACTAGAGGAGAACTGTCTTCTTGTTGAGTAACGGTAATTAAACTAGAACTCATTATGGTTGTTGCGGTTGTTCCACCACTTGTGGATTGAACACCTAAACCATGCTTAAATGGATAATTACTAGGAGCAACGATTGGGTTATTTTCTAGGATTGAGGACTCTAGATTACCAACTACCAACCTATCTAATGTATTATCCCCTAGTGTTGTTTTTGTGTTGTATAAAGATATTTGTGGTTTTTTGCTAACCCCTCCTTCTGGCTTAATATCTATAAGACTGACCGACGGAAAGTCAGTCTCCAAACAAATACATAAACCAGTACCTCCCGCAGGACTTAAATCATGAACACATATTTCATCTGCCTCACATGCTGGGTCACATTCACAACTACCATTACCCATTGTTAATAATGCCAAATTACTGGCAGTCTGTCGTCTTTGTTGGGTGGAATATGCGGTAGTGTATGTTGAAGCCGTAGTTCCACCACTCGTTATATGTTCATTAAATGTGGGAATTCCATATGTTCGCATTACGGGTACAGATGCGTCATGTGTAAAGATTCCTGCTCCTACTTGGTAACTTGCATCAAATTCATCGGAACGCATTTGATACAAGTCATTTTTAATTGTGGTATTAGTTTCTGTATCTGCAGTTGTAACAGTAATGGTAATTCCACTTTTTACCCCAAAATCAAAGTGTGTCTCGTTTACATCTAAATCGTGTGCAATTGGTACACGAACTTCTTGTTCTGGTTCCAGTGTTGGTCTTAGGTGCCACCAAAAATATTTTTTATGTACATACTCAACATCTCCTGGTGTGTTATCCCCATATTGTGGGCGGTTATTCCATACTAATATATATGGTGTATTAAAATTGGCGTTGGGAGGATTGTTGTTGGGATACACCGGATTTTCTCGATTTTTTATATTCAAAACCCCGTCTACATTCACATTTCCATTTATACCTTGTTGTCTATTTTTCCCACCTATCGTTACTGGAGAACAACCAGAGATGGTAGTAACCCATAATTTATCTATACAACATCCTGAAGTATTTCCTGACATTACATATGGGTCACACCAATCAAATGGTGTTCCTCCAGTGACTGGTCTCCATCGTGCATTTCCTATGGCATCAGAAGTTAATATGTAATCATTCTGAGCCCCCTCTGTCATTTGGAAGGTTTCTGTTTTAGTTTTACCTGTAACATGTAATAAAGTGGTGGGGTCTGGTTTGGTAGTACCAATACCCACAACCTGTGCGGTGGTGATACGCATGGCCTCTACTTGTACTCCTTGAGATGCGGTAGAAAAACTTAAATAACCGTTATGGGTGGTTGATGATGATGTATAGTTACTTTCACGTCCACTTGCAAGTCGTGCACCTTCATAATCTCCTGCTTCATGTAAAAATCTTAGTGCGGATGTTTCTAACTCCCAGTTACTACCTGTAGAATTAGTAACACAGAGAGTAGATTCGTTAGAATAATCTCCTAAAGTACCGGGAGAACTAATGTGAAAAATACTGTTTGGATTTGTCTCATTTACACCTATTCGCCGTTCCTCTGGATTAAATGTCATTAAATGATTCCCCGCACTATTTTTAAAATGAACAGGTTCGTCCGTACCAGCTGCAAAATCTGTTTCGATGTACCAATTGGATACACCACCTTCGGATAGTGTAATAGAAGCTTTATTACTTACGCTTCCCGAATCTACTACAATTCTAGGGCCTATTGTCACTGGAGAACAACCTGAAATTGTATCTATTCGTAACATCTGAATACAACAATTGGGGTCCGAATTTCCTGACATCACTATTGGGTCACACCAATCAAAAGGTGTTCCTCCACCACCTGTGGTTCCTGTGGTAACAAAACCGTCAGAATTTATTCCTAGATTAAATAGTGAGGTTCCAGTATGTACTATACCGATATTAAGTTTTGGAACATAAACACTATCACTATCAGTAGCCGTAATATTCTCTCCTCCTAAAATAACAGTTCTTCTGGGAAATGGCTCCCCACCATATTGTTGTTCGATGCTATTCCACGCACCCCCAATTATTGCGGAATCTATAGCACCAGCCATAACATGATGAGTACCACCACCAATAAATGAAGTTGTACCACTTTCATTTATCATATTATTACTTCCACCTATAATTGCTGAATAATTACTTATCTCATCTATCATATTCATCAAACCATATGAGATGGTATATAAACTATCAGCTGTAGATGATGTAGGGCTTTGGATAGCATTAGCTATAGTTACAGGAGAACAACCCGATATTGATGATACCCATAATTCATTTATACAAGTTGCTGAGGTATTTCCGGTGAAAGCTCCTCCACCTCCTCCACTAGCGGTAAATCCTGTAATGGTTAATTGTTGACCATCATTTCTATCTAAGAATAAAGTAGTTCCCGTAAAGGTTCCACCAGTAACAAAAGTATTTGTGTCAGCAGGAATACTAACATCTATTTTAATTTGATTTGAAGATGGGTTGGATAAAGTAACATTTGTTCCACCACTAATTTTTAATACATCAATACCATCATTTCTTCTTAATATTGCTTGATTACTACCGAAAGTTGTTCCAGTTATATATGTATCTTCACTACTTAACGAATATGGACCACCAACAGGGGTTCCCTGATATAATAAATGTAATGATGATTGATTTGTATTATCCGTCGCTGCAGTATATGTATTTCCAGTAACAAATGTATTTGTATCATCTTTTAATGCTGATACATCAACACTAAATGGAACAAAACCTGTATTCCCGCTAAAATCTAAATTAACTGTAGCTAGGTTATAAGTTCCACC
>Ga0080013_1001906_pt1 | contig 26117 bp, 26 predicted proteins | sample ETNvirenome_6_85_FD_69236 | JGI IMG/M metagenome (GOLD analysis project Ga0080013, IMG submission 69236) | Marine viral communities from the Pacific Ocean - ETNP_6_85 (SPADES assembly) (version 2) | ecosystem: Environmental > Aquatic > Marine > Oceanic | place: Pacific Ocean | collected 2013-06-19
GTCTACATATTCATTCATAAAGTTGGGAAGATGTTCGAAAAGCAAGTCCTTAAAATCAGAACCTTCAGCCTCAATAGTAAATTCTGATGTATCATAACCCATATTTTCCAAATAATCAATAGGTTCGTATTGGTACTCTTCATATTTATCTTTCGCAGTCTCTTGAATCCATTCTTCAGCGAGATTGGAAACCATTTCTTGTATAGACCAAATCAAAGGGAAGTCATATTCTTCATAACCGGCCCCATCGCGCAGATCACTGACACTACTCCAGTTACTGCGCTTATTAGGCCCCAGAATATTACCCAAGATGGCATCTGCGTCAGTATAGAGGTCGCTTCCGAAATCTAGGTCAAGACCCTCTCCAAATTTGGCTCCAAGTGCTGCCTCAAATGCTTCTAAAATATCAGTAATACCAAAATCAACCCCTCCTTTTACAAGGACTTGCATGTTCTTTACGTCGTAGGGGACATCAGAATCCAAGTTATAAAAATATTTAGATATAAATTGTCGAAGATTTTGCGATCTATAAATTGCGGGAGGTTCTTCACTAGAAAAAGATAAGCTAGTTTGGGCATCTTTGTCTTTGTATATATTTACGCCAAACTGTTCTAGCTTTTTCTCTCCAACCTTCTCTATCAAATATTGAGTGATTGTTGGGTTATGTGGGCTTTTTGGTTCAAGCATACTTTGAAGATAATCATGAAAAGTATTTAAATAATCTGGATCATGTTCAAAAGATATGGCCGCATACAAAGCTTGGAGATGATTTTCCCCAGTCCTTATTCCTACCGTAATGCCTTCTTCGTCTAAAAAGTACATTGCCAAATCCTCTTCATCTTCAATTCCGCTTGGGCCATCTTTGAGAGCCTGTTTTGCGTCCTCCTCAGCAGCCCACTCATAAAAAGAGTTTTCATCTAAGAGGTTTCTTGCTCGGTCTATATCAATTCTTTCTTCACCTGACTCACCGATGGGATCATGGCTCTCTAGTTCAATCTCATATGATACCGAAAATCTTTCCTCTATATCCATAAGAGAGTCTCGATCTTTATTATCAAACTCTTTTAGGAGTTTCTTTGGAGCTTGGGCTTCTTTTATATACCTGCGCCAGCCTTCAAATAAATGCTTCATGTAAAAAAAGCCTCCGATACTATAAATAGTTATCGGAGGCAATAAGAGTAACTAAAGATTATTTTCTATAGTTGATTAATTAATTACTTGTTTAGATATCCTACTTCTCCCATGGGAATTTTGTATCGCTGCCTGGACCATGTTCTGGAGGAGTATACTCATCTAGCGTTAAGGTTTGGACATATATATTTGGCCGGTCTGGATGTCTAGGCTGAGCTTTTCGTTTATTTCCCTTCGGGAACCAAGGGTCTTCTGACTCAGAAGCATACCCTACTTCATGAAGATACCACATGTCAACCAGCCTAGCTATCTTTTCTGCCACTTCTCTATCGGTAAAAACCCCTAGTTCGGCAGCACCAACTCCAGTAAATACTACTCTATATATTTCTGTTCCGGCGGATTGTCCTTGCTGCAACCTCATAATTTCTTTCTCGATAGATTCTTGCTTTTGCTTAAGCAAATTATTTCCTACCTCTTTTGCGGGTTCAGCAGGATCGAGGCCGCTTAGCTCTTCTTTAATGATGCGCCGAAGTTGCGCTTTAGTTATTTTCATGTGATAAATTTCCTTTTTTGATTCATCCATATGCCATAAATAGTTATCGGAGGCAAGAAAGAACAAGCCTTTTAGTAAATATCGTCAGAGGCTTCTCTTTGGGCAACCTCAACTATTTCAACTACTTCAAGGACACTAGCATCTCTCCACACTGTAGATTCTACATCCCACATTCCAGATCGACCAAAGGATGAATGAGAGTGGCCACCATCTTTCATTCCCCAGTGGATTCCATCATATCCATCATGTTTCTTCAAAGCAGCCTCAAAGTCAATATTATGGACACTGGGCCCAGAAAAAGCAGAAAAACTAAAGCTTGGGCCTTCGGATTCAAGAGGGAACTCTTCATGAAGGAGTTTGGCGTCATGATTATTCTCAATATGAAAAACATTATCAGTTTTTGGTCTGAGAAGAATACCTTTAGGATGCATCCACTGAGGCATATTATACTTCATCCATTCGTTCCAATCAGATGTCCAAATTTCGCTTTTATTTGCAGTAGATGTCCAAAATCCACCAATAGGCTTATTGAGGTCGCTTCTATTCTCAACAGGAGGAGTGTTACTTAGCTTGGATGGCTCACATTTTAAATCTGGACATTTCCTAGGAATGAATAGTTGGTATTCAGCAGTGAACCCTCCTACATCCTCTTCTAAGTATTGACGCCAGTTTTCAAATAGGAGTTTCATTATAAGGTCTTCAATATAGCTGCAATCTGTTTGTCGTCCAGGCCCAATTTCTTTCTTAGCACTTCATTAGCTATTTTTTGAAGGACTCTTTCATTATCTTTCATTCTTTTAAGGTTGGGATAGATTGCCGCAACACTTTTCATTGCGCCCCGCAGAATATTTCCTAATGGCTTAATTTCATTAGGAATTTCTACGCGAGTGGGTGGACCTTTCTTTTGCTGCGGGGGCTTCTTTTTCTTTTTCTGCTGGATGGCGGGAACGATATTCTTTTGCTGACCTTCATCAGTTTTGTTAATATTGCCTACTGATTTAAACGGGTTGCCTCCGTGGACATTTGCAATAGACATGTGCATATATTTGTTAGGAAGATCTGGAATAGTTTGTTGTAGTGCCTGGTTTAGTACATCGGAATTTTGTATTTTAACATATAGTGTTTTACGACCTTCCATTTCTCTGGCTGCTAGAAAAACGTGACGTTCATCTACGATTGCTTCTGGAAGAGTTAACTTTTGCATCAAGTCTTGTTTTTGTTCATCGCTTAATTCTTTGTATTTCTTTCCAGAGATTAGTGTATTTCCAGAGATTAGTGTAACATGAGATTTATCAATTTTGGTAAATTCTTCCCCTTCTGGCAACATATCTGAATACTTTTGCTGGCCTTGAGATATTAAATCGTCAAGACCTGGAGGCTGTTCTATTTCTAATATCAAAGCAAATTTGGATACAAGCTTGTTAGATCCCTCTGAAGCTTCTTCCTCATGAGCATTTTTTCCAAGCAAGGCGTCCAAATAATCCGCTTCTTTATAATAGCCTCTAGCATCTAATTGTGTTGCTACTTTAATTAATTCTTTTATCATATTATTTCCACCCTATACTGTTAGCGCTCAACACTACTATTATATTAATAAAACCCCTATTAATAATGCAATTTATTATTGTATAGGACCAACAAAACGAATAATTGATTGAAGCAGCTCTAACAAGTAGCAATAAGGGTTTCAGCTTCCTTCTTCAAGCCAAACAATCAAAACCAACTTATGACAAGGCCTCTATTAATACGTTAAATGGTTTAATTAATCTTAAATACATTTTCATTAATAAACAATATCATTTAATGATGAATATCATCATTAAACAAAGAAGATAGGATGGACACTAGAGAATACTCCATCAGATATCTCTGTTGATGATGCGCTTTTAAAACTAGGTATGGCTAAAAAAAGTGCTAGGACCCTGGGCTCAAAAAGCTTAGTGGAAGATTTTGAACGTCAGAGATTCTTATTGATTTAATTGTAGTTCCAACCTCATACTGCTTCCAAAATTTAGACACATTGTAGTATTCAAAGATATAATAAAGATATCTTGAGTCAAGCTGATCTAGGTATTCCTCTTTTACTTTTATTCCAATGGCCTCTGGGTGATATTCTTTTATAGGCCTTCCCGGATTATGCGTTCTCCAGATCCAAAAATCAGCATCGGGAAAGTCTTTTTTTATAACAAGAACATCACCAAGTTTTCTTGCATATCGAGAAGAAAATTTAACTATGTTTAATTCCCCGGTAGCCAAATAGCTAAATAGACTCAGCTGATCTCCTCTCGTTCCCCTGGGAGTTTCGGCGTCTGGCAGATTAACTCTAGCGATAAACATTGCTGTTCCTATCCCTATTTTTCCCAATACTGTTATTCCATACCTTTTTTCTCTGGAGGCATTAGGTCTGTCTCCTTTCATAATTAACTTATAGGTATCAGATAAAGCCTCAAAAGCAATATATTTATAGCCTGTTTTCTTCACTTCAGCTAAAAATCCAAAAATTATATCATTTATTTTAAACCTGTGAGGCCTATCTATAAGAAAGTTTGAAACATAAAATATCTCTCCATTTTTTGCCTTATTTGTCATATCCTCGGCAAAAGAATTAATATCATCGTAACAATCTGGAGAGAAACACTCGACCTCTTCTAAACTGATATCTTCATCTAAAAACTCATCTTCATAAACTAGCTGATATCCATAAAGATATCCTTTAACCCTTTGGTCTTCATCGCCTATATAAATAACGCCAGCAGCGCCTGGTTGCTCCATATCATCCAGGATATCTTCCGAATCTTGAGCATAATGTCCGGGAAAATACTGCTCTTCTAGCTCCTCCATTTGATCAGCTATTTTTTCATCTACCTGGGAAGAAAGATTGTTTATCAAAGCTGCTTCTTTTTTAAGACCATTTTGGCAAAGCCATAATGATAATGTTTTTAACCTTGCAACCTTATCGTGAGTCCAATCTTCTTCATCATCAGGGTGCCTCTCTTGCTCTTCCTCCTCCTCTTGCTCTGGATGTATCCTTGTGCGTATTGGAGCATCTTCATCCTCGTAACCCTCTTCGTATAATCCTATTAATCTATCTGTTTTATCTATATCTTCACCTACAAGCTCTTCTCTATAATCAATGGGGCCAGACTCCGGTAGTTCCCGAGGAACCCACCCAGCACCCCCTCTGTTCGCAAACTCTACACCTTCTGAGTCGTCTATGCGACTCAACATTATTGCTGCCCTTCCTATCAGCTCCGGATAGTCTGTCTGCAAAGATATGTGGTCAAAAAAATCTTGAGGATTTACTTCTACCAATCTCTTTGCTGCAAATTCTTCTAAGCTTGGATGACCTAAGTTTAATTCATATTTAAAAAATGCTGACGGCATATGCTTTGCAATAGCCCTTGCTATACTTTTAGTTTCAGCATATTCAAAAATACTATTTTCCATAAGATACTTAAGACCAACAAAGTCTAGGGCGGTTTCTCCACCAGACTCTGGGTCCATTTTTAAAATATGTTTAACAGCAAGCCCTATAAGCTCTGGATACTTTTCGCTTATACCTATTTCAAAAAACTCAATAGGCTTATTTCTTGCCCACATTTCTGCATTTTTTCTTCCAACAATCCTAAGGCGGCCCATCGTTTCTTCATCTAAATTAGCCTCTCTTAAATTATCAATAAAAAGCCTCATATTTTCATTTGCTCTTTTTTGAACTACTCCATATCCCCTCTTTGCCCGCTCATTTCTTTCTTCTACCTCAAGAGGGCTCATGCCCGTTAAGTGAGCGGATGGATAATTCTCCTCAACCCACAGATCATGATCGATAGGAAGAGAATTTTTTAGCAGACCCTTAAGCGCAGATCCAAATAGATCTGGATATACTTCCAATATTTTATATTGATTATTTAGAAATACATGATAAAAGAAAGAGCTTACCCACTCGGCAAGACCTCGTCCTATTTCTGGATATTTTTTATGAAGCCCAAATTTAAAAAAAGCAAGACAAGGTTCAGAGGCAACAAGCTGATCTTCGCCTTCATCTTCAAAAAATAAATTAGAAAAGCTACGCTCTCCTTGGTCAGCCAATCCTTTTGCAGCTAACTCTTCTAGATCTGGATACTTCTCGTGAAGAGATAACCCAAAAAAGCTTAAAGGATTGCCCATGATCGGATCTAACAAACTGGTAGCTGCTGCTTTTTCTGATTCGGAATAATCTTCGCCAAGCTTAAGGTAAAAAAATTCAGTTGGTTTTTTTTCAGCCAAGTCCATCGCCGCCTCTCTGCCTATATTTTCATAAGTAATGGAATGAGTGTGAAGCCTAAGAGAGAAAAATCCATACGCATTTGTTTCTGCTAATTTTGTTGCACCAAGAATTCCCTCTTCGGGATAATTAGACATTAATCCATAATTAAAGAATGTAAGTGGCTGAGTTTTTGCTAAAATTTTAGCAGCAGCCTTCCCCTCCTCTCTGTACGTCTCTTGAAGCTTCAGTTTAAAAAATTGTTCTGAATTTTGATCTGCCAAAGATATTGCTGCCAACCTTCCTTCTTCTGGAAAATCATTTTGAACGTTGTATTTAAAAAACTTATATGGCTCATGCCTTATAAGGTTGTTTGCAGCTACTTCTCCTAACTCTGGATAGCTCTCTTGAAGCCGAAAGCCATCTGGAGGCTCAGCAAGAAACTTTACCGAATTAACAGTTGCCATTTCTTTTGCCGCCCGTCTTCCCGCCTCAAGGTATTGAGGAATCTTTGAAAGGCCAAGCTTAAATGCATGTTCAGATTTAAGGCGAAACAAAAGAGTAACAGCCCTTTTCATCCAAGGCTCTTTCTTGTAAGTCTTCCAGCTTTCATGTGAAAGCTCATGAATAGCGGCTACATTTGGCGTGCCAAAAATAACATTTGGCCTTGAGATCTCCCTATCTATCTTTTCTATTTCAACAGGCGCTACCTCTACCGCGACTTCCCTGCCAAAAGCTACAGCATTCACCCGAAAAACTTCTTTTTTTATCTCTATAATGGTACCCTTTAAAGATGAAAGTGTGCCTTCAACAAATCGAACTTTGTCTCCAACTTTTAACTCGCTTCCTTCTGCCCAAGAAATAAAGTCTTTTGTGTGAAACTCAACAACCGGTTGAACCAGCTCTTTATACTTCTTCCCCAGTCCAGACCAAATAACCAGCCTATCATTGGAGGCAATTCGCTCTCTAACATCCTCATCTAACTCTAGAATACCTTTTCTATACCAATGAACTATCCAGCCCGCTCTATATGCTTCAGCTGGATTTCTTGAAAACTTTTCTTTTGCATCTTCTATGCTTGTTGGAGGAAAGGATATATAATCATGATTTCCTTTATATTCAAGATTTGTTTGCGACTCAAACCAAATATTCGCATGCATAGCCCCCTCTGTGTCGGGAGACATATTGTTTTTGCCTTTTGCCTCGAAAAGTCGAAATCGATTCTCGTCATAATGAGCGCCAATTCTTATTGTTGCTCTCGGCTTATTTCTGGGATCTCTTACGGAATACATTTTTCCGGCGCTATTGTCTTGGTAAAGCCCTTGCGTCTTTCCAAGGCATAGTCCGTTTATATTGCCCTCTACTGTTCGATCATTTGATTTCCGGTTGTCTCCTCTGTAGTTTGGGCCCTCCCCAACGGCAGGGAGGTACACCACCTCCCATCCATCGCCAAAATCATGTACAACCTCGTGCGTTAAATATCTGTCCTCATTAAGCCCCCGCTTATCTCTTTCGCTTGCTTCTTTGTGCCATTCTAATTGAGCATTATTTAGCTCAAGGAATAATTCTTTAATTCTTTCTGGATTCGTTAAATCAACTTCAATTATTTCCGATAAATCACCCGGCTCCTTAAGATCTTTCTCGGTCATTAAATAATCTTTAATTTCATTAAATTGACTTAAAGAGTCATTTAAGTATCCACCTATCTCTAAAAATATTTTTTCTTTTTTGTTTAAACGTTCCGCAAGATCATATTCTATTTGAATATTTGTAATATTCTGTATGTCTTCTTTGCTAAAAAATGGATTTTCAGAAATTGCGGCTAAAACATCCTCCCTGGATGGCTCCACTTCAGATTCTAGAAGAATCTCTTCTGCATAGCTCCAGTTTAATCCTTTGGCCTTTTTGCCTGAGTGCTTTGAGGCAAATTTGTCCAAAAGATCCGCCTCATTCTTCAGGCCCCTTTTGTCCAATTCATTTGCTATTTTAATTAACTTATCTACATTATATATTTTGTCATCATCTCTGTATATCGTTTCTGCAAGTTTTTTTATTCTATCCATCCTTTCTTTTCTAGAAGCTTCTTTTTTATTCTTCTTCTTTTTAACCTTTTTGGGCAACCCTTTATGCTTTGTCTTTGCAATGCCCCTAATGTCTTTCTTAGACATACTTTTCGCAACTTCTTTAATTTTAGAATCAGGACAATCACCGGTATTCTTGCACTTATACACCATGCCCATAAATTGTTGTTGCTTTTTGCTTTTAGCTGGCATGCGAGCCTTTCACTCTTCTTTCTCGTATATAATGATGATAATCATTATTATCTGAATATTTAATTAATATAATTTTACGATATAATTCGCTTAATTTTCGTCTTCTCTTTTTTTCAGCTGGTATTTCAGGCAAATCAAATTTTGGATTTAACAAATTGATGCCGTTACTAGGACTCCAATCAGTTCGGCCTTCATATGTATACTTTGTTACAAAGTCTCTTGGGTCATACCCTAGTCTTAAGGAGTTAAATTCAGAACCATATATTTTAGAAAAACGTTTTCCTATTAAAAAATATTTAACATCGTATGTATCTTTTATTTTTTTAGCAAGCATGGCATAAAGCTTTTCTTTTGAATATCCTGTTGTTTCCCATATTTTGCTTGCCCAAGTTATATTGTGCTCTACATTGTCTAAAATATATCCATTATCTGCAGGTACATAATGAAAATAACTTTGAGAGGCTAAGTTCCATCTTTCAACACCAGCTCCATCTTCTTTGAATATTTCCAATATAACGACTCCAGCTAGTGGGTTAATGTAAGAGTCAATTACTGCCTTTTCGGCGTCCCCTCCAAGCCTTTGACAACAATTGGTTTCCACTCCAATTTTAAAATGACGTGGATCACGAGTTTTTAAAACTCTAAATCTAAAATTTTTAGATTTAACCTCCCAATTTAATCTAAATAGATTATTATCCTTTTGAATAACACGCTTATTATACTCTTCTAGTGCGGCATAATCAGCTAAAGCCGTTAAGTCTGCATCTGTTTGTGCCACCAACTCTCTTATGGTCATTTCCTCTATAACTTCATGATCCTCTAACCCTTCTAGGTTTGGCCGAATCCTCACGCCCTCTCTGCATAGCCTATAAGCCTTTCCAACTCTAGTGTAGAGTCCGCGAGAAATCATTCCTGAACCGAGAAGGGCCGGAATAACATCACTATAGTCTCTTCTGATTTTTGCCAAACTGCCAAGCCTAGATAATCTCGCACACATGTCAAAGTACTTATTAACCGGCGTATTTGGTCCGCTTCTCCCTAGGTCTTTAAAGTTTGGATCTCTAATCAGTCTTGTAAAAAAGCTATTAGGCAGCCCAGCTCCTCTATTGTGAGCATATTCTGACAACCTGTAGAGATCCGAAATCTTTTTCTGTAAATTATTAAGATCCTTAAAAATAATAGGAACAAATCTTTTAAATTCACTATGCCCAAAGTTTCTCTCATATCTTCCTTTTTTGCCAAACTCCTCCAAACATGCTTTTAATATTCTTTCTAATTCATTAACATTTGTAACATTGGCCCTCTTTGCTATCATAATAGCTGCGGCATGAGGGGCAAACATTGACTCAGGACCATTAAGTGACTTTTGATAAAACTCTGAAGCTTGATCAAATGTAGATCCTGTTCTTGTAAATCTTCTGCTTGAAAAGTCTTCCTGCCCAAGCGTCAAAAAGTCCATTACTGACTGATCTACTTTATCGACCATCTCTTTTTCCCATGAACGAACAAGCTTGGAGAGGGGCACCTCTTTGGCTCTAAGCCTTTTGTTTAACTTTCTATAGCTTCTGGAGATAGCTCTTGGGCCAACACTTCCGAACACGCTCATTCTGTTAGAAAAAATATCAGAATAAATACGAGCATATGTAATGGCCTTTAGCTGTTCAGTGGCCAACATAAAGGCGCTTGATAGGTGTTCTCTGAATATATTTAAACGCTCTATAGTTTTCGCTTCCGAGCGTAAAAGCTTAGGCTCTGCGGGCAGTCTCGACGTGGTGATGACAGAACTAACAATCGGAAAGGGAAGGTATGTTTTTAAAAAAAAATCAAAACTACTCAAGACCTCCGCCGCCTGCTGGGCGAGGTAGCCGACGGGTGCGATGTGTGTCCGGCCGGCGTCGACCATCCCATAAAAATCTTCATCAACAAAGGCATGGCCAGCCTTTTCTAAATAATAGCGATTATTCTTCTGAAAGAAATGATACTCTCTAATGTATTTAATCAGACCGCGTCTTAGTGTATCAGATATTTTTTCAAAAACTTGATCATTATCCCCGGAGAAATAGCTTGCTTCGAAGCCACCATTAAAAAAAGAAACCATATCAACCACATTCCTTTTCGATGCAGCCTCTACCTCTCTGTGAAAAGCCGCCTCCGTCGACGCCGAAGAGGCTGGCCGACGCACAAACATATAAGACTCAGTAATCATCGAGATTAGCTCTTTATATTCTTCTGAAATTCCAGATTCATCAGAAAAGCGTGTCCAATCATCTCGTTTGAAGTTTGAAGAAACCCTTGTGGCTCTCCCTCTAAAGTGGCGAGTTAACACAGAACCTCTTGCACTGCTTAATATTTTATCTTTGTCATCTAATAAGCCTTGATATATTTCATCTTGAGAATCACCACGAATTGTTATCTCTGATTTATTTAGCAAATCCTCTATTGTGGCTTTTATTATAAAAGGAAGAACTCCGCGCCTAGTAAAGTCCTGTAATAATTTAAAAATCATTTGCTTTTTAAAGTTATTTACTATTCGGCTTCGAAGCTTTTCATCCTTAATGATAAACCTTGGATACACAAAAAAGCTTTTTACATTATAATTTTTTGTTATGGAAACCCCTGCAGATACTTCATGTGAAAAATCTCCTTGAGAAAAAGACAACCAAGCCTCTAGGGCTTCATCCGTTTCTTGTGGAGTAATATAAAAATCATTAAAATCAGTATCAAAAGCTGGATCAGCCTCTCTTTCTAATCTTTTTTGAGCATAAGATGTGCCTAATATTTTTCCTAAAAGATCTTCTCTTAAATCGCTCGAAGCTCTTTCGATGGCTGGATTAATAATTTTTTCTTTAACACTTTTCGAGGTTTTGTTGATTAACAATAAAATTAAAGATGCAAAATTATTTATAACTTCATACATTTTAATTTTATTATGAAACAATAAATTGATATCAAACATATTCAATGCATGAGAATGACGATCCTCACCATGGGGTGTATAAGACCGTATAAATAATCCTTTATCTCCATAATGATTATATCTAGATGCCTCTGGTGTATCTTTTTCTAAAGAATTTATAATTTCTTGATACACTATATCAAGATCATCTTTATGATTTCTTTCAATATATAGAATTTCTTCGCTATTATAATAAGTAGATTCTAGTCTATTTCTTATTTCTTTAGTTAGATCCCTTTTTAATCGCTTTAAAAACCTAATGCCTCTTTTGTATGAGCTTGTAGCTCTATCGATTGACTCCTCATATCTTTTTAAAGCGTCGATTTTATTTTTTGCCCAAGACCTTGGAGTGGTCACCCCTCGATAATATGAACCAATATAATCTGCCTGCGGATACATCTCCATTACATTTTTTAATGTTTCTGGATCCTCCAACCATTCTTCTTCTGGTTTTGAGAAAAATGATAAATCAGAATGCATACTATGGTTCCATTCGCGCCTCCCCGTGCTTGCTCCAAAAATAGTGTATTTAGCCGAATCTGATAAAACCTTGTATGAAAGAAAATAAACTCTATATTTTAAATCTTCTATATATTGACTAAGCTTGATAAATGGCTCTGGATTTACAGCGGGAGGCTCATCTGGCATGTTTTCTTCAGCTTCACTCATAATTTGATTTAATGCATCAACCTTTGTTTTAACAGAGTTATATGCACTGCGTATTTTCCCCTCTAATCTTGCATATTCTTCTTGACTTATATTTATATTTATTTTATACTTCTCTGGATCAACCGGCCTCTTAAACTTTGCACCTCCGGTAAAGACATTTACATCTATTAGTCTTTGTGTTTCATGGACTATATCAATATCGGTAATCGGCCTATCCCTATAATAAGAAGGACGTCTTTCTCTTATACTTTCTTCAACATCTTCTCTGGACAGGCCCTCTCTGAACTCCTTAACTTTTTGAGCATATTCTTCCTTGTGTCTTCTGGCCTTGCTTTTTGTTTCTTCGGTTTCTACAGGATCCGGCAAAAAACGGATCGCAGGCTCAACTCCTGGCATCCTTATCTGCTGAGGAGATATATACTCTGGAACTCTAGCTATTAACTCTGGGTATTTATCCCTATAATTTCTCATCTGATGTTCTAAAGAGTGTTCATCTGTGGGCAGCTTCATAACTTCATCTATAATGTCTGACTTACTTCTGCTAGTCTCCTCTCTCAGTAGGATCTTAATGAGATTTTTTCGTCTCTCTATTTGGCGCTGTGGTATGGCAAATTCTTCAAAATCAATATGACTTAAGTCATATCGGTTTTCATACTCTTCAACAACCCTTTCTGGAGGATCTGCTTCTTCAAACAAGTTTAATTGTTGATCTTCAGCCAATGCTAATATGCCGTTAGATTCTTCTTGAAATCCCATTAAAGCAATTTCTCTTGCTAAATTAGATAATTTTGATGTATTGTTTATCATAAATGCTTTAACCTATCTTCTTCTGGCCAGTTTAATAACAAAATATTATTTATCATTTTACCTTTAATATTAGTAATACAAGAAAAATTTGGCAAATTACACACTTTGGTTATATTATTAATAAACTGAGAATCTTTAGAAGCAGCTTGAAAGGGCCGTTTCGCAAAAGGAGTAAAATGATAGAATTACTAAATAAACTATTAAGTTTTATTTTAGAGTTAGGCTCATCTGCATGGGACCTATTAGTTTTGGTTTTAGGGTTTGTAACAGATGTTTTGATGTTATTGCACACAGACATGCCAAGATTAGAAGGCCTATTAGTTGGTGTTTTGCTGGCTTGGTTGTTTACTCGCAGAAATAAACACCCCCTTCTTCGCAGTCTAAGCTCACCACTTAAGCTGATTATTGACATACTTGATTTAGTATGGGATCAGTGCATGGATCTTATCGGCGATCTGTGGGGAGTTGCTTCGAGCTGGACCAAAAAGTCTTTTGGCTGGGTTTGGAGCAAAGTAACCGGAGTATGGTCATTTGCCGTAGGCGGGCTAACCAATCTACGCAATAAGTTAAGAAGTAAATCAGAATAATAACAATTATTATTTTGACGTTAAATTAACAAGGCCAGGCAAATGCCTGGCCTTGTTAGTTCTCTTTTCAGCTTATCTTCTTAGTTTTCAGATGGGCTCAAGCTGTCCAAGTAATCTAAAATAGCATTCATGGTTTCAAGGTGCTCTTCAGAGCTTAATAAGTTAGTTAACTCTGCAGCAGATGCTTCTGCATCTTCGCCCATCATAGGCGTGCTTCCAATGATCATCTCTGCTATTCTTTCTGCCGGCCTTACTAGCCTGTCAAACTCCTCGCCAAGCTCCGCAGAAGCGGCGTCTGGGCCTTCTAGGCTCATTGACCCCGTCTCATGTGGCCAACCCTGCCCGATGCCTCCACGGCCCGCCCCTGTGTGCGATGGATCATAATCTTTTCCGCTTGCAATTTTTTGTATAAGAGCATCTATATAATTCGCCTCTTTGATGTGCCCCTTACTATCTAAATGGCTTGCCATACGAATCAGTTTATTAATCATTTTAAAGTCTCCTGTTAATGCTTATTAAGTTATTAGTATCTATCACATCTCAATAATGTTATAAGGTGCGCCCTTCGGGTCGAGCCCTTTGTCTAAAACGCCTATTAAAAGTTCCCTTACTGATGCATAAAGCATATGATTGGGCAACAACTGTTGGACGCCCCCATATAGCTCTGAACGAACAATGCCAAAGCGACGTGATTTTATATTCATCGGATGCGTAGGATCTCTTTTTATTTTTTCAAGACCTAAATCAACAAGCTCTCCCTCTTCCTCCGGTGGATCTCCCGCTATTTTTGCTAATCTATAATTTCTATTTGCCGCAATCTTTTTCATAAAAATCCCCTTATTCCCAGTTCTCAATTCTGTCTGCCCAATATTCCGCGTTTGTTTCATCATCTAGAACTATTGAATTATCTGCATCCATAACTTTATCCAAGGCCTCTTCCTTCGTTATGATTCCCCGCGAAAGCAAAATCCTTCCAGCTTCCTCTGTGGTGCCAACGTTTATTCTTCTTGACTCGAATAAGGGAAGAAGCATATTGTTGCTAAGCTTGGAAAGGAGAGTTTTTAACTCGTCTTGAGAAAGGCCTTGAGATAGAAAGGTGTAAACAGCAGACCTTCCCTTTCCAAATCCTATTAAATGCTTGTACATCATTGGAAAAATTGGAGCCAAAACATCTATATCTCTTGCGAAAAAGCTTTTAAAGTAATTTAACTTTGAACTATCGCCAATATCATAATAATCTATAATATAAAGATTAAGACTCTCCTCTGTATTGAGCTTAGCATATTCCCACGGAACTAGCTCAGTCTTTAAATTATCCAGGCCTTCCTGGTAAGAAGAACTCACATTAAACATAAGCTTCATAAAATTTGGATGACTAGGCGCATGAGTTAAGACTATATCCATCCAATATTCTCCGCCAAATCCAGTTTTTTCTCTCGCCTTTACTAGATCTAAAATTTTAATAACCTCATCTTTTCTAAGCTCTTCTTTCTTTTCTATTTTTGCTACGATATCTTTAGACTCTTCTTCTACAACGTTTGCAAACTTCTTGCCTTCAGAATGCTCTAATATTTTTTTGAAAATTATATCGCTTTCTTCGCCAAGAAGCTCTGTCACTTTGCTTGAATCTATATGCTCATTAGTTGCATCTCTAAACTCATCATAGTCAAAGCCATGAGGTCCATCGGTAGGCAGGGCAAGCTTATTTAAAGGAACGTTTTTACCCCCTGGCAGCTTTTTGTTTATTATAAAGTAAAACAGCATATTTGACCTGGAATATGAATCAAAAAGATTACTGTCTTCACCTGAAATACACCATTTCGTGTTCCTGCCCCAGCCTTGCGAAGAAATCACAGAATGAGGATGAACAACCAAAAAGTTATCTGAATCATGTAGTGTATCTGACTCTTGGTGTTTTAACGCCTCTTCTCTGACTCTTCTCTCTTTGTCTGTCTCTCCATAATCATCCACAACCTTTTTCAATAAACCATATGAGTAATATTTATTTATATCTTTTTTCTCTAAGTTATTTTTTATTTTATCAAACCTATCAATAAGGGTGACGATATCTTCTGCTGTCGCATTTCCATCTACAAGCTCTTCCACTGCCCATACAAAATAACGACTATGAATGCCGGAGAAAATGAGCCTAATCTTCTCTTCCCATTCTGGATTCGCAGCTATTGCCTTTTCGAGCTTTCCAGCAATCTTAATAATCTTATTTAAACTACTAAATGCTTCATTATAGCTGTTTGACTTTAACCATCTTTCAAGATTTAAAAGTTTTTTGTCAATCATCTTTATCTTCTATAGGCATTGAAAAGCTTTTTACATCCGAAACAGAAAGATGTCTCAACCTGCCCATACCCTTTGAGAGCTTAGACCAGATACCCTGTCCGTGCAAAAACATAAAATAATAATAAAGAAATTGAGGGTCAGCAATTGATTGTCCAGCATTGTTAAGCTTAGGCCCTATATGTTCCATGGAGAATTCTTTAGTTGGCTTTCCCACCATATTTTCACTGCCTTTTCGCACGAGCCAAAAGTCAGCGTCCTCAAAGTTTGTCCTTATCTCCATTATTTGTTTTAACTGTATATAGAAAACCATTAACTAAACTCTCTGTGTAAAGTCTTGCTTTGTTTAAACTGCACACTTAATAAGAAAATTAGTATTTTAATTCGTCAAAAAAAATATGTTCTTTTTTGTTAACCTTTTTTGACCTATGAAAAGGATCTATACCGTAGTATTCAAAAATAACATTTTTTATTCTGCCTGCCGCAGAGTGTCTGCTGACTCTTTTCAGCACGTATTCCTCTGGAGCAATATATAACATTCCTAATCGACAATCTTTTATTCCAGGCCCTAAACTGGAAAAGAAAATGCCATATTCTGTCGGCAGCTCATCGGACTTAGAAACAAATAAACAATAATTATTTTTTTGTTTATTTGTTTCTTCGGCTTGTTCGGCCTTTTCCGTGTGCTTATTTTCAGGCAAAGATTTTGTTGAAAATAAATTTAAAAAATATTTCCACATATTTTATGTTACTTTAGTAATATAAAAGTTTTACCTTATCTTGAAAGCAACATCATTGTGTGTTCATAATCAACAACATTATTGCATAAATCATTTTCCATTAATTCCTTTAAAACGGCATAATCATTTCCACCTGGGTGTATTTTGTCTCCAAAAAAGTGAATTATGACATCCTTTTTGTGCCATGAGCGGATCAATCTGACCGAACGAGACTTGTCAAGTCCATCGGGATATATGTCTATGCTTATCTGTCCGCCTATATTAAATGATAAATCTTTATATTTTTTATCAAGAATCTCTACAATCTTCTTTCTTTCTTGATGCTTTTTGTCCCATTCAATATATATCTTTCTTTGCTTTAAAGTACAGCCTCTTCCTGCTATGCTAAAATTTAACATTCCTGTTCTAATATCAATATGCCTTCCCGTTTTTATTGGAAAATTAGAATTATTTACAAAAAACTCCAGATCTTTAATCAAATCATCTGGAGGATCAAACTCTGTCCTGCACTTTAAATCTTCCTCTCCATGTTTTTCAAGCCCATGCCAAAAAGCATTGCCAGAGCAAGCAAACGTTCCATAGGTTAATCTCAATATATCTTCAGGAATTTGCTCTTTAACCTTTGGCCAATCAGAGCCAGTACAAAGATAAACAATATTATTTCTGCAGAATTCCAAAAAAAACTCCGCAAAATCATTAGCTATAAGCTGTCGAGGCGGAGTTAGTGTTCCATCTATATCAAAAATATATATTTTCACTATTAACTTTAAATCACAATAAAAGCCGTTGGCTTATTAGATAATTATAGCAGAATTTATTCTGGCTCCGGATCACGGCCGGGGACCATTCGCTCAAATCCCATAGTTTCAAATAAATCAGGACGATCTTTAGGCTCAGGGCGCTCTTTAGCAGAAGGCTTTGGCGCAAAATGGCCGCCAAAGAGTTCTTCCGAAGCGCCACCATCTGATATCACCTCTTGAAGCTCTTTCTCGTGTTCGTCGAAAACATGACCAAACACTCTGCTCCATGCCGACTCAGGACCCTTAGGCTTCCATCCCTTCCTTTGTGTCCACATAGGCGTTTCCCAATCACACCAGCGGCATTTTATCATTTTTCTTCCGGCCATCTTTCTGATTACAACATCAAGATAATCTGCCTCTTTCCTTAATCCGCACTCATCTAAATGATTTGATAATTTAATTAATTTATTAATCACTGTGGGCCTCCTTGCCTAAAATTAAAACATTAGTATAAAAGCTTTATTCTTGCAATAGCCACGAAGAAGACTGAACTTTTCCTCCTCCAACTTCAAAAACAACTCTGCAATCTACCTCTTGACATGCATCCCACTCTGGAACAGTTCCTGGATCGCTTCGATCTCCACCTTTTGTAAAATAATTGGGCTTAAAAAGCCTTATTGCCTTTGAAACAGTCTGGCTTCCATCATACCATTCTACAGCAAGATCAACACCTTTAAGGTAAGAGATTATAACGCATCTTTCTGCCGCCCTCATAAATGGCTTACCCTTTTTCTTGACCAAGAATTGATCTCCATTAACCAAGATAACAACTTTGCCATTATTTCGTTCCGCCATTGCCGCCGTCTCTTGAATACACATTACATGCCCAACATGCAATGGATCAAACCCTCCCGACGTCATATATATCTTATGTCCTTCAGCTTTCCACTCATTTATTATTAAATTGGCCTCTTCAATGTTTTTCATCTTTTTCCCTAAAATACTTGCTTATATATCCAAACCAAGCCATATCAAATAGATAATAAAAAATTGTACTTATAACATTTCCAGAAATAGTTATTCCTATTGCAATAGAAAAACTATGTGTATAATAATATCCAATAATTAAGGTCAATGGTATTGCTACAAAAAACCTCCAAATCAACGCTTTGGTTATTGCCTCAATGCTATTCATTAACTTAACTCTTCCTCCAATCCCTTAAATAGTTTTTTCTGCCTCTCCGTTAGTCGCTTTGGAAAGCGCACATTAACCTTTACATAATGGTCCCCCTTTCTTGGGCCGTTTACCTCTGTGGCTCCTTCGCTTTTTACTTTTATTTTTGTACCTGGCTGTATGCATTCTGGAATTTTAATATTTGTCTTTCTTCTTATTAGCTCCACAGACTTAGAACACCCTAACAATGCCTCTGTCAGAGTTATATCCAATTCCGAATGAATATCATTTCCATATCTAACAAACCCTTTTGATGCTTCCACTATAATCTTAATTAAAATTATGAGATTATTTTCTGATTTTATTATTCTTAAAATATTTCCATTACAAATACCGGCCGGAATCTTTGCATCAACAACCTGCTTGTTGGTTATCTTTCCTGGCCCATTACAAGTTTTGCATGGACGGCTAGATGACCAGCCTCGCCCTCTACATTTATGACACGTCAAATATACACTTATAGGGCCCTGTTCAGATTTTATCTTGCCAGAGCTGCCACATGTTTGGCATCGTATATACTCAGAAGAGGCGTCTAGACCAGAGCCCTTACACTCGTAACAAACACACTGATAACTAAAAGATATCTTTTTATTCGTTCCCAAAATAGATTCTTTAAAAGATATAGAGGCCGAAACCTGAACCTCGCTTATCTGGGTCTGACCGGAAGGCTGGCGGGGGCCTCCATATCCAGAAAACTCCCGAAGTATATCGTCAAACCCTCTAAATCCTGTCGAGGCGCGGGAAAAACCCCCTGGCCTAAACGGTCTAAAAGTCCCCCTGTTATCATAATCTCTTCTTTTGCCTTCATCAGAAAGCACACTGTATGCTTCAGATGCTTCCTTAAACTTTTCTTCGGCATCAGAATCATCCGGATTTTTATCCGGATGATATTTTATGGCCAACTTCTTATAAGCTTTTTTTATTTTTTTAATATCATCCGTTTTAGATACTCCGAGAATCTCATAATAATCTTTTGCCATGCAAAAACTCCAACGTCAACAAGCTTATAATACTACGAATAAAATTATATAATAGAGCTATGTCACAAATGTCAGACACAACAGCCATAATGCTCGTATTTTTTATATTTGCACTAATGATACCGACTATACACAGAATTAGCTTACGGTATACAGAGAGGAAGTATATCAAAATATTGGAAGACTATAAAAAAAGAAAAGACGAATCCGAGAAGGAATCCGCCAAGCTTAAAGAGCTAAATAATGTTTATAACATAGGTGAATATAGAAAAAATCCTAATGATTAATTTTTTTTAAATATTTTTCAAGATCAACAACTTTCTTGTATTCTTTTGACAATCTTAAATTCTTTAAAAAAGATCCAAGCTTATTAAGTCTGTTTTCTATAGAGTGACTCTCAAGAACCTTAACATCAAGGTTTGCAGGATACCTTTGCTCCTCCAAAAACTTACCTGTCACATCCCGAACATCATCGCTTTGTTCTTGCTCTTCTTCCGTGCCCATAAGCTTGTCTGTATCTATTGTTAACTTCATTCTTCTGTCTCTTCTGGCTTGCACCCTTCTGGCAGATAAGATTTTGGATCTTTTTTATATTCATCAATTGATGGCTGAGTCCACTTTTTCTCCGGACAATATTTTTTGTAATCTTTTTTATCCTGAAGAAATAGCTCTAAAGCCGTCATCTTATCCTTAAGCTCTTTAACGTCTTCTTCAGATGTCTGCTCTTCATTGGCATCGGGTATATCTTGAGCGTTTGCCATTACGAGCATAAATAGGGTGATTAATTGCATCATTCTGTTATCAACATCTCAATGCGATCTAAAGTGCCCCGCATGTACTCTATGTCTTTTTCTATAGAGATAATAGCTCGACTGTTGCGCTCTGCCTCTTCAACTTTTTGCTCAAGAAAAGCAATGGTTTCTTCAACATCTCCAAGGTCATTTTGCAATTGAGCAACCGAAACATTCATGTTCCAAACCCAACCAGCTAAGGGTAAAATCAAAACGCCCAAAACAACGGTAAATACCTTCCACGTCCACTCTGTTAAGTTTTTATTATTTGTTGTAGCCATAAGTATAATCCTCACTAACTCTTAAGATAGACGAACCTCGCCTATACTCTTATCGTCTCAAGCATCGTTCTCTTTTTCTGAGCCCATGTATTCGACTATCTTTTCTACGTGCATATTTAGAAAGGCAAAGTCATCGGAAAGATCATCATTTAACATTTCCGATAATACTCCAGCTTTATAAGCAACACTTTGAGCAAGATCTAAAACTTTTTTGAGATCTTTTTCTGTTGCTGTTTCAAAGTCTATAACGTCCCTTTCTATGCCTAATAGTTTATCGGTTTCCTTTAACGCCTCTAAGGCTAAACCCTTAGAATTCTCATCAACCTTTTCTTCAAGAGCGCTAAAGGCATTAACCGCACCTTGACATAGATCAAAGTTCTCAGTAGTTTCCCCATGGAACTCTACCTGCTCCCCTTCTTCAGAACCTTCTTCGGAGCCTTCTTCGTTAGAGTTATTTAAAAGACTAACAAGTGCCTCAATTATTTTGTCCACCGACTCAGCCTCTTTTTCAAGGCCTTTTAGGTCTAAATCATTTGCTAATTTTACGAGTTTTTTAAGCATTGCAACTTCCTTCCACTCATAAAAAAATTATTAGTATTTTTTAATTCATTGATCTCAAAGAATCTTCTGCGTGCTTCCAGTCTATTGCAGACGAAGATAGTGCCCAAACCATATCTTCCAATAATACAGGCTCTCCTCGAAATTTGGCCACACCAACAGCAACAACGACTCCTAAAAAGTTGCCGGATTTATCAAACACGCAAGAGCCCGATGACCCCATCCATGCTGCACTATGTATTACAAAAATATCTTTTTCAAAACCCGCTATCTCACCATAAACTGTAGACAAGCTTTGATCTGCTGGATATCCTGAAAAGACCACTCTCTCTCCAATCTTATCCAAAATATCATATTTAGGCAATTTTAATTTTATGGGCTTAACTTCTTTAAATTCTGGAATTAAAAGTATGGCAAAATCTTTGTCTATATCTATATGCGCAACTTCTCCCATTCTTGAATCGCCTTTCTCATTGACAACCATATATATATTTCCATTATCAACCACGTGAGCAGCGGTTAAAACCACATGATATCCTTCAAACACGAAATATGTACCGGAGCCATGTCCGCCCGATGGAGTAAATACTTTTACGGTGGCTTTTCTGATTTTTGTATCTATGCTTGGGGCAGAAACAAGCTCTATCGAAAGATTATTTAATGACGAATTTATGGTTCCCGCATTGATATGGTTGCTGGAAATATTAAACGGAATAAGTAAAGCTAACAAAATAAATAAAACAATTGTGATTTTGCGTTTCATGTGTAGTTCTCCAAAGGCGGCCAGGCTATTTAACTAAAACAAACTACCAAACTGCTAACTAAAACTATTTCTTAAAACACACCGATGAACCATGCAACTGCTCCCATTATAAATTGAACAGTTATAAATGCCCCAATAGCTTTAATTTTAAAAGCGTTTAAAGTATTTACTTCTTTTACAAGATCTTTTAGCTGAGAAGGAGAGCATACATCTGATATCCTTTCCTTCCAAATCTTGAGCTCATTAACTCGATCTTCTAATGCTTTTATTTCGGTTAATTCACGCTTAACATCTTGTATTTGAATATTTAAATTTTCAATGCTGTCCGAAAGAGATTCAAGTTCTTTTAATACAAGTTTCGAATATTCATTCCAACCATTTTGATTTGCTTCATCGCTCATTTTTAATCGCCTTGCAGCCACGTGTTTCAGCTGTAGCTGACATATCTATCAACTTCTTTATAGCGGCATTTAAATTTTGTTTATCTATGTCATCATCAGGTTCAATCTTTGTAAGATCTTCTGTAACAATTTTAATTTCATCCAAGAGAAGCCATAACGTTGATGCATTAATCTTTAGCTGCATATTGCGATCATTTAAATTTTCGCATAAAACTTTTATTTTGTTTAAGTTTTCCCTACAAGTCTTCATCGTTTTTTATCCTTCTCAGTCCACAGAAATATATGCATAACCTTTTAATGCACACCTAACTTCCTCATAAGGACATTCTGAAATATTAATTGATAAATATAAGTTTCCCCAAGTCATATCAAGAAAGTCATCCGACTCCCAGCTCCATTCTATATTCTGATCTATACTCTGATCTGCGGCATTCACACAAATAAGTTCGCCCGCAGAAGCAGCGCCTATGGCTCCATCCTCAAATGGACGCTTTGTGTTTAGCGTTAAGTCTGCTCCACATGCCAAAACGGTTGTTCCGTAGAAGGAGTCGTTTTCATAATACCAAATTTTTAAATATCCGGTTACAGGATCTGATTCAACATAGTCTTCGCAAACAACATCTGATCCCCATCTGGCGCATGATAATTTAAAATCAGCCTCTGGCTCTTCTGGCCAACTAAAAGCACCTTGACAACTGGTAAAAACCATTATGCTTGCAATGGTTAGCAGTAGAAATACACTAAATTTTTTAATATTGAACATTTTTGATCCCATAATTTTAAATTAAATATATTTAAAAAGTTAAATATATGACAAACTAACTTAAACTAAACTTATGGGCAGTCCGAGTAATATCCGTATGTAATCTCTACTAAGTCACCTGCTTCTGGCGCAAATGGTTCTGTAAAAACTACAGAATTGCTATAACCATCATAGGTCCAGCCTGCAACAACTGGCATTCCGTTTACCGCCACCTCTATACTCTCAGGAAGAGGGATTTCATTAAGAGGAAAGTCTAAATTTGGGACCAAAGAACCATCGGCTAAAGTCTCAAGATCATCCGCCCATGTATCCGTGCAGATAGAGGATGTAATTCCGCCTGTAAGAGCAGCAGCATCTATATAACGATATCCTCCGGTTCCACAATATATAGCATCAGCTGGATCATCAATTATAGCATGTAAAATTACTTTATCTGGACTAATCTTTAGGCTTTGAAACCATGGAACATAATGTGTGTCCACAGAGAGGGTGCTCCAATCATCTTCATCGGAAACAAAAACTATAGAAAGAACAGCATTTGGCCTCTGAAACAAGCCTCCTGATTCAGCATCACCACCTATATCGGTTGCTTGATAAGCCATTTCAAGACCTTTTTCTGTAGCGCTACCAGAGACTCCTGCCACAAGCTGGGCTTCAAACTCGGTGACTATATCGGGATATCCCAAAGATAAGACTGGGCCTATGAAGTTGGGACTATCTGTAGTAATTGTTGCCAACCGATAGTCTGCGCCACTCGCATCTAATGTTGTAATAAATGAAACTGCATTTGTTGCTAAATCTACCTGCTCATCTCCCATGGAACAAGAGTTATCAATAACAAACAGTATGTCTACTTCTTCTGTTTCCTCTTGAATGAAGGAGTCTGTTATTGTTCCGGCGCGAACAGCATCGCCTTCATGGGTAGCAATAACTACAGGCTCTAATGGATCATTTGACTCTACGGTTAAATAAGCAAGATCATATATTTCGTTATAGGCTTCATACGTGGCTATAGCTTCAAGCTCTTCTCCTGGAAATATAGTCCAGGGAGCTTCACCGTATAGAGTCTCATCTATAATGAAGTTTAGATCAGGAGTATAAGAATAAGTAATTCTAGATACTTCCAGATTAGTTGTGCCAATATTCCTGATGAATATAAGAAGCTCCTCTGGACAACCAATGAGGGGCGTGCCATAACTATAGAACATTGGATCTACTTCTATTTGTGGAGCTAGTCCTTCACCGCTGAGCGGAATTCTTATTAGTGGTTCATCTGGATCGTTAGATTCTACAATTACATATTCTTCTTTTGCCCCCGAAGAGTCAGGATGAAAAATTGATATAAAATCGCTCAAATCACTTGGCACTATTGAGCGAGGATCAGAGTCTACCAGAGAAAACATGCCATCATTTACTTCAAGGCTGATCGACAATATTTCTAAATCAGCATCCCCTACATTTGAAATTGTAAAGTTTTGCTCAAAAGATTCTGCTGCCAAAACATCAAGAGAGCCCAGCTCGCTTTCCAGAGGCGTAACCTCTATGTCTGGAAAAGTAGGAGGCTCTTCTGGCTCTTCTGGTATTTCAGGAACTTCGATTTCCTGAATTGGATGTTCTGGTATTTTAACCGGAACCTCGAAGGGTTCTTCGGCTGGAATCGTAATATCCAGAGAGGGGGAAACAATCGAATATTCAGACGCACAACCTGTAACAAAAACAAAAGAACAAACTATATACTTTATTAAACTTCGCATATTAAACCTTCTTGTGATTTCGTAAAATAACTAACAAATTAGGGATATCTGTAATAAAGATAACTATTAATTGTTTTTTTTAAGAAGACTGAGTAAAACATCAAGTTTAATTATAATTTGTGTTGATTTTCAAAAAATAAAATAATTAAAAATACTTTATAGAAAAATAAGCAGTGGTCGTTTATTCGTCTTCGGCCAGGCCCGCTAAAGAGCTAACTCCCCACCTCGACGGAACGGAAGTTCGTGACCTTACTGGCGGGAGGGGCTGCTCTCATATTCTTTAATTATTATTTCATGCTGCTTAATAAACAGAAGTAAGCAGATACAAATAAAAATAAAATATTAATTAATTATATATTAATTTATTAAGTAATCATATAACTAATGCTATACCTTAGATAAATTGCTTTCTAGTACAGAAAAGGAGAATATTGTGACTTACTACCTAACACCGGCCCACCAGACACTAGACCCCGACACCGATGAGGTGGTCTCTACCGAATGGGGGATGCTCTCCGAGGGTGAAGTCGTCTCTGCTCTGGCCGTTTGCCCCTTTGGGCTCGCGACAATCGCCAGCAATGAGACGCAATTCGGGGTCAGCGTTCCCGCAAGCCCCCAAGGCCTGACCGACGGGGTGCTTGGTCCATGGACTGCCCCGACTGGTTGGGCTCCATCGACACTAGCCGAGATCCAAACCATTTTTGGGGGCGCGTGATATGGCAGATCGAATCATCCATATGTTCGGATTTGAGGAGCAGTGGGATCGCACGGAGTGGGCTGCGAATGGGATCTACTCCAATCACAGTTATAACGACCCCAACTTTTCGGCATGGGCAAATACCAGCCCGACCGCCGGTTTCATTTCCGGTACGCGATCGCACTATGCGGAGTACGGCAACTATCTAGTGACAAACGGCCATTATGACACCGCGATTTGGACCGAGGATAACAACGCAGGAGCGTGTGTCTCCGGGCGCGCTGCTGTTACGGTTATGGTCGACAACATCGGGGGCACGGGGCTGAATAATCATCCGCTCATCGTGCGCCCCAAGGGCGTCTCCATCGGCACGGCGACCCCCGTGTACGGTGGCTGGGCTATCGCCTACATCAGCTGCGCGGCCAGCGGTTCGACCTGGATCGCCACACTGTACGTCGGACACGCAGCGATGGTTGTGCTCCCGATCGTAATGAATCGCGAGGTGCCTATGCGCTTTGGCATCGAATGGTTTTGGGAGGACAACCGATACGTAGCCCGCGCCCTATTCAATGGTGTAGCGGTGTCGGACTGGTACGAGTGCATTCACAGCGCCATTTCGCCGCCATCACAGTCCATCGCGATCGAGTGCAAGGGCCTAAACAGCACGAACACCACGGGGGGTATTACGGGCAAGAACTATGCGACGTGCTTCGACGATATAGTCCACATCAGCGACACAATAACGGCTATTGACACGACCACGCAGGTCGTTACCAGGGACGAGGCTGAGCCTCCGAATGTCTGCGATGACATCTATGTGCGTGCGCTGGATGTGGCGTCGATTTCCGCTAATGCGGGGACGTGGACCGGATCGGCGGCTGACATCGACATCGCAAACAGCCAG
>Ga0080013_1001907_pt1 | contig 26103 bp, 20 predicted proteins | sample ETNvirenome_6_85_FD_69236 | JGI IMG/M metagenome (GOLD analysis project Ga0080013, IMG submission 69236) | Marine viral communities from the Pacific Ocean - ETNP_6_85 (SPADES assembly) (version 2) | ecosystem: Environmental > Aquatic > Marine > Oceanic | place: Pacific Ocean | collected 2013-06-19
GATTATAGAACTATATTCAATAAATTTGAATCATTTGCTCGTGAGACTAGAAAAGATCATATTTTTATTGCTGATGCATTCCGTCCATTAGTTGTTCAAGGTTCAGCGCCTGGCCAAAAAGTATTAGATGATAAATCTAAGAACTTTAGTAAGCATGTGTATTGGCCCTTAAGACATCAATTTGGTGTTGCTAATAGTAATTTTGCAACAACATATGGAAACTGGGCAAAGGTTGGAGATGGAACAAGTGGTACACAAACTTGGATTCCGTTCTCTGGAGTTGCTGCAAAGATCTTTGCACAAAACGATGCAGCATATGCACCGTGGTATGCACCTGCTGGATTCAATCGCGGTGTTGTTGGTGGTGTAAATGATATTGCTATTAGCCCAACACAACGTCAAAGAGATCAATTATATAGAATTGCAATCAATCCTGTTACACAATTCCCTGGTGAAGGAATAGTTATATTTGGCCAAAAGACGTTGCAACGGACACCCACGGCATTTGATAGAATTAATGTTCGTAGGTTGTTCCTCGACTTAGAGAAAAGAACAAGAGAGACATTGAAATTCTTTGTCTTTGAACCTAATACGTTCCTAACAAGAAACAAGGTTGTTAATACATTAACACCAATGTTTGAAAATTGTAAACAAACAGAAGGTGTATATGATTACCTTATTGTTTGTGATGATAGGAACAACCCTGCTAGTGTTATTGATCAGAATGAACTGAGAGTAGATATCTACTTAAAGCCCGTTCGTGCCGCAGAATTTATATTGGTTAACTTCTACGCAGTTAATACAGACGTTAGTTTTCAGGAGATAGTTGGACAATAAATTAAAGTGAACACTAAATAATTATAACATCATGGCTGATATTAAACAAACAATTCAAGATTTTTATAAGGTAGCTCAAACGAGGGACTTTGCACGTGACTTTCAATTCCGTGTATTAGATATCGCTAATAAGGGCGTACCTGTCTTTACTGAAGACGATTTAGTATATGCTACCACTGCTACGCTTCCTGGGAAAACAATTGCGACAAAGCCAGTACCATATAATGGGTTTGAATTTAGAGTACCTGGTACTGTTTCTTATACTAACAGTGATTCTTATACAATTGATTTTTATTGTGATGCAACAACAAATGCCCGCATTGCAATGGAAAATTGGATAACTGAAACATATGATGACGAAACTACTACAGGTGATGGTATCCTTCATAATAATAGTACTATTACATTAGTTCAATTAAACACTAAATTTGAACCAATGCGTACATATAAACTTCACGGTGTTTTTCCTGTTGATTGTGGCGAAATCGGTTATTCAATGTCTGGTGACGGAGAAATTGCTACAGTCACTATAGCTATGGCGTATCAATTCTTCAGGAGAGATCCTGCTATACGTGGTACTGTTAATACTATAGGTAAATTAGCTGGTGCTCTAGTAGGTTAATTGCCTTAAATATTTACATATGGCAGCCAGCCTTCAATTAGAAAGCTCTGGTGTAACAGATCTTAGACAAAAGTTCTATGAACTATTACTACAGTTTTCAACTTTTCCTGCAGCACAAAATTTCTTTCTAGTTCAAATCCACGGCCTACCTGGGACTGTAATAGAAGAAAATGTAGATAAGTTAGGAATACGACCCGGTACTGGATCGTCGACTGGATTAAATTTAGCTAAAAAACAAGTATTTCAACCATTCTTTGGTGGTGGAAATAACTGGATGTTTTTAGCAACAGGGGTCAATCTTACTACGGAAACTACATCTGTAAATAATAGAGGTACATTAATTAATGGTTTATTACCAGTTGGTCCTTTTATGGAGTCAAGAGAATTTCCTGATAATGATTTAGATATACAATTCTCTGAAACTAATGTAAGCATTATAGATAGTTTATTTAGATCATGGGTTCAATTATACAGTGTATATGGTAACTTAGGAGACCGACCACTATCAACAGATGTATCAATATATTTTATATCGAAGCAAAACGACAACCCATATGATAGTGCACCATTGATTAATAAAATATATACATATAAAGATTGTATACCATATGTAATAAAAGATGCTAATGTTGCAGAGTATGATGGTGATATAAAATTAGGCTCTATAGCAGTAGGTTGGAGATTTTCTAAATACGATGTCCGTATACCAGTACGAGGTGCGAACTTACAAAAAGGTATTATGGAAGATTTTATGCCGTTACCAACAGAACATGAAATTCCATATCTTCCTGATGGAGGACCATTAGATCAACAAGAAATTGATGCTGAATTTTCTTTACAGTACAGCCAAAAAGAACCACCTCCTCAAAAAACTATTAATGATACCGACGAGAAGACTCCTGAATTCGTATGGATGGATCCATACGCCGAGCTCGAACAGGATAGATTAAAACGAGGTGAAGATTTAACACTCGATGCTGCAGAGAAAAACGAACAACTCGCTAAGGAAGATATGCGCCAAGCCAGCGCTACTTCTAGGAAAACAGATGTTAGGATAAAACCATCATTTGATCCTTTAGCTTCTAAACCTGCCGGGGCGATGTTCCCGGGATTACCAGAACCAGATTTAACTGAAGATCAAAATACAACAGGTACCTTCCCTGGTGCACCACCTATAGGTGGGCCGATAAAACCTCTCGTTGATCCAAAACAAGAGAATAGAATTCAACAAGATCTTAAAAATATACAAAATAAAAAAGATGATAAAGTTCTTTTTGACTTATTGAAAAAGCAACCAGATTTTCAATCATATAAAAGCCAAAAAGATATTGCGATCGCAGAACGCACCGCAGAACAAAAGAAAAAATTGTTTCAAGATTCCCTACAAAGAAATAAAAAAAGAATAGATGATAAAGGAAAAGATATCCGTGAAGCTAGCGCTACTTCAAAGAAAAGCACAAAGCCTACTATAGACATACCATTTAACCCTGTTCAAGTAGATAAATGGACGAAACAACAACAAGAACGAATTGAAAAAGAGAAGAAAAAAGGCGGGGGTGGCGGTGGTTAAAAATTAAATGATAAGTTATAACGACGTATTAAAAGTTTCTAAGCTTTATAAACATAAACAATACGATAAAGTATTTTCATATATTACCGAAAAACTACCAAGTAAAAATATTATAGATTTTTTGGAAAAATGTAAAGCTGAAAAATTTATAGAAACTAACGATTGTATAAAATTAGATATATCAAAAAAAGAATTAATAATTTATAAAGACGATTTTCTTAAAAACTTACCTCTAGATAAAGAAGATATTTATCATATTGACAATTACAAAATTACTATAGGATATCCGAGCACAGGCTCAACATTACCTGCCTCTTGTATTAAAAAAATTCAATATCAAAATATATTCTTAGATGTTAATCCGAACAACTATGATTATATACCTTTATCGTTGGTAAAAAAATGTACACCATATATAAAAACATATCTTAATAAATTAAATGAAATGTATGTGTATTATGTAAATGAAAAATATAATAGTGGCTTTCTATATCATAAAGATATAATTATAAATATAATATATTTGTGTTTCGTTCAAGATTATGACAGTTTAATACAACAGCAGTTACTTCTCATGAAACAATATAATTTTACATATCAAGATTTTAATAATATTACAATAAATTCAATAAATGCATATGTAAAAATAATTAATTTAAAACTCAATAAAGATGACTGAACTATTAAATAAATTTAAAAATTTATGTATAACTAATGTTATACTTCCGGATAGTAAAGAAATAACTTTAAACAAATTAAATGTAAATTTTCAAACCAAACTACACTCTCATTTTACCAATCTCCCAGATGATTCGGAAAATGTTGATAATCTTTTTGTACTTGAATATATTAAATTTATGAACAAGTACATAATTGAGCTTCATTCAGAAAGAACATTCACTCATAGAGATAAATTATTTCTTCTTGATTTTTGGAAAAAAGATATAGAGTCTTCTGATAAATCTTCTAACTTCTCAGAAGATTTAAAATGTATAGATAAATTAAATGATATCAAATTAAAACTTAATTTAAATAACATACAACCTTTAATTAAATTTAAACAACCTACTTTAGAAGAAGAAAATAAAATATTAACATTTTTATTGGAAGATGCCAAAGAAAAAACTGATATGGATATAATCTTTTTTGATGTTTTTAGATTCTTACATTCAATAGATATTGATAAGCACGAATATCTTATAGACAATATATCTATACAGGAATTACATAGCCTATTTTTATTATTCGATATAGAACATCTTCGAGAAATCTCAAAAACAGTATCTAAAGTTCTTGAAAAAGTAACTGATACCCGCTTACTTGAAGCCGATTATTCCTCTTTTTATTGATTTTTAAATTAAATATCTATAGAGATGCCCGATGACCCTATAGGTGTACAATTAATAAAAAAGATAGGCGATGCGCTAGAAAACGTATCAGCCGGTCTCGCTGATGTCGATCGTAATACCGAGGACACAAAAACAGCAATAACTCAGCTAAATACTGACTTTGTTACATTATTTGGAGCAAAAGGCGCTCTATCAAAACTTTTATTAAAAGAACAAACTCATAGTAAATCTTCGAAGACACAACTTTCAAATATACATAACAAATTAGGTGGAATACAAACATTAATAGACATCAATAAACAACAACTTGATGAATTAAAAAAAATGTCACCAGGAGGGCCTGGGTTATCAGGAGCTACTAAACGAAAAAGCGGCATGGGTGGAGGTGCTCCTGTGTCCGACTTTTCAAAATCTGACTTAGAAGCACTCTTAAAAAGATCTAATAAAGGTCTTGGGTTAAACTTAAGAACCGTATTAGGAGGTGGTGCCCTAGCGGCATTCGGTGTTCCTCAAATGTTATATAAAGCTGCAGGAGCATTAACATCCATAGTACCTATATTACTTGCAATGCACTTAGGACGTGATTATGCTGAAGGTGGGTTTGGTAATTTTGGTCTCCCAAGTATGGGTGGTATTGATCGTACACGAGGCACTGGGTTAAAAGGAGGATTAGGCCAAGCCGCCGTTGACTATGGTATACCAAGTGCGGCCTTGGTTTATACACGAGGAGGACTTACAAAACTTGGTCGTCAACGTATAGGTGGTATGGCCAGAGCTGCAGGAGCAATACCAAGAATAGGCGCCGGTGCTTTCGGTCAAGTAGCGGGAAGTAGTGGATATTACCGGCGCGTAGCATCAGGTCAAGCTCATTTATATTCAAGATTAAAAGGATATACTGGACCTAAAAGAACTGCAGCTGGTGTCCTTCATTTTAAGGGCGGTAAAATTGTAGGTATTTCTGATATGGACACTGGTAAAGTAGTGAGGAGAGTCCCCGGAAAAGCCGGAAACAAAGCATTTAATAAAACTCTCGCAAAAAACGCGGGTAAATATGGCGGTAAACTAGGATTAAGAGGCGCGACAAAACCAATACCTATTATTGGATTACTTGTTGAATTAGGGTTCACAGTAACAGATGTACATGAGCTAATGACAGATCCAAGTGCATTCCAAGATTTTAAAGAGGAATGGGAGGAGGCGGGGATCGCGGGGAAAGCTGGTCTCGTGTTACTTAACCCAGCGGCCTCAATCGAGTTAGGTTCAGAAAAAATACTACAATCTGTCATGGCAGATCCTGTACTAGCTGGAAAGCACGAGGCTGCATTGATGGATCTACACGGAGGCTATAGGGGCACGGATAAATCAATTGCTGGATATACATATAAGAGTTACCATAAAGCCCGGATGACACAAATAAAAAATATACAAATAAATGATGATGGTCTTCAGTATCCATATGGTTTCCCCGGATTCGCACCGGTAGAAGCTGAAAGACCTGGTTTAAAGCGGTACATGCAAACAGACGAACTCTTAACACAAAACCTAACAATGTTAAGAGTAATCTCTACCTCTCTTAGAGAAGTTTCTACTCGTAAAGCATATAAGCTTACAAAGGATAGTAAAGAACGTGTAACATGGAAAGAACGTCAACAACATGAGAAATCAGAAAAGGATCGGGCCGCGAGATCACATACAAAAGCATCTTTTACTTATACTACGACTGGTAACATTGACAAAATAAAGGGAAAGAGATTAGCTGCGCTATGGGAGGCAGATATTATTAAACCGTCTGACTTACCCTATATGACAGACAAGAACGTAAAACTTTTAGCTGCACAATATGGCCTGAGTAAAAGTGAATTTCAATCTCAACATATAGGCCCGGAGGGCTGGAGAAGACACCACCAAGAACAAGCGACATATCTCTCGACCGACCATGGTAGAGCTCAAATGCAAAAGAGAACGCAAGATACTCAACGAATAATGCGAGAATCTTTAAATGCAAATAGCAAAACTCTTATGCAATGGTTAGATCGGCATGCCGAAATACAAGATAGAACAGCGGGTTCACCAATTACGGTTCTCCAGACGGTCGGCGAGGAGACCCATCTAGATCAACCTTATCAAAATTATTCACAAGGGGGCGTACCCATCCCGCGCGGGGCAAATTCAAATTAATATATCATGATACAAACACCGACAAAATTTTTTAGATTTGAATCAGTTGAACCAGAAACTACTCAAGCAGTAAAGGCATCCGGTAGTGCTTTTCTTAGAACAGTACAAACTACAGCTAAGAGTCAAAGATACTCTAAAAACATGGCTAAGATAGCAGTACCTACTAACGATGGTCTGTTTAATATTGTAAAGAAGTTTAGATGGACAAAATCATCATTAAATTCCGTTACTGTAAGTAATACACCAACTATTACTTTAAGGGAAATGGAAGTAATAAATCCAGCGTTTTTTAATAACCTAGCTCTTTTTATAGATCAATTAGTTTCACCAGAACAAACAGGATTACTCGACATAGGTAAAAAACTAACTGGCCCGACTGGTAATGATGTACAGAGAGCTATTCAGCGATCAGGAGTTAATCCTGACACACCCAGTGGTGGTGTTTGGAGCGATCTCGCAGGTACCATTAGTGATTGGGCTGGCAAGACCATTCACGAACTATTTAGTTCCGGTGTAGTCGGAGCAAATGCCGTAGCAGCTGACTTTGAAGCTCTACGGCAACATGTACTAGGAACTGATCCTATATCTGGCCCAGCATATTTAAGAAATTATGAAAAAATATATGGTATACATTATACTGGATTTAAATATAAAATACCTTACTTAGAAGATTCATATAAACAAATAAACAATTCATGGGGTAGTGAAGGCTCAAGTTTCCTATTAAAATCAGTCGGGGCATTATCAAACATTACAAAGCTACTTTCACCGTCCGTAGGAGTCGATTTTGCTAAAACTTTTGACTATCCTCAAGCTGGTCCGAGCTATGATATAAACTTTTTCTTAGATAATACAGTATACGATCAGAAATCAACTGCCCTTGATAATCTTACTTTTATATATTTGTTACTTTATCAAAATTTACCTAATAGGGTTAATAGAACATCATTAACACCACCAGTTATATATCAAGCTTTCTGTCCAGGTGTTTTTAGTTATCGATGGAGCTTTTTGAGTAAAATTAATGTAAATTTTGTCGGTGTAAGAAGACCCTTTCATGCAAACCTCGGCGGTGAACAGACTGAAGCTATTATCCCTGAAGGATACGAAGTACAATTAACACTAACCAGTCTTACACCAGAAACAAAGAACTTATTTTTTGATAGTCTTAATAACGCTGTAAATGCTACTGAAGTCGTTAGAGAACCAAATGATGACGACATGGAGAAAAGAAATAAAAAATACGACAGAAACGCAACGTTACGAGAAGGTGTCCCTGAAAGTCCGATGCCTTGGGCGCCCCAACAAGAAGATTCCGGAATATTTCCGGAAGACCCTAAAATATGATAATAAATGATAACTGACTTACAAAAAAAGAGAAATAATATTGATACTTTATTACCGCTAAGTGATACTAGATATGAAAATATATTTAGTATGAATTTATGTGATACTTATCTTTTTTATAACATTATTAAAAAAATTAACTTTCCAGATGACCTCGGGACAGAAATATATTATGAACAATATACTACCGCTAGTATTCCATGGACGACACTAGCACATGAAGTATATGGAGATCAAAACCTCTGGTGGCTTATATGCGGTGTAAATAACATACAAAACCCGACTGTTAATCCTGAAGTCGGGAAGGCTTATAAACTTATAAGACCATCATATGTAAATACTATACTCGCAGAAATAAAACAACAACTAATATAAAGTATAATGGCTAGCAATGACCCACTTAGAATTACTGCAAATAGTACAGAATATTTGGTTACTATTCAGTTCATAAATGATAAAGGTCAAACTAAAGTTATTCCTGGTCAAGATTTTAAAAAATTAACATTCGAATCGTCATACCTTACTCCGTTCATGCGAGGTCGGTTACAAGTAGATAATAAGTTTGAACGTAGTACATTTCAAACAGTAGCACCATTTAAATCATTTGATTACAATATGGTTACTAGTGGTGGGGAATTTATTTATATTGCTGTTGAACAAGTTTATAATCCTACTACTAACCAAAAGGTTACAATATTATCCGAAACATATATAGTACAAAACGTAGAGATCGGTCTTAACGACGGACAAAAAGTATTAAACTACTTTTTTGTAAACATAGACTATGGACCATTAATGTATACTAAATTACCATGGTCAACAAATAATTATATAAATGATGCTACTCATAAAAGTACAAACAACAAACAAATTTTAGTTAGTGACGCAATCAAGCATTTGTTAGTTTCATTATACAAAAGAGAATCCAAACCAGAATCAATCATTGATGTAAACAACTGGGAGGAGAGTTCCTCGAAAATAGAATACACATTAAAAAACCAACAACCTGCAATTGCAGGATTAAACTATTTAATGTCTAAATATAATTCTAAAGTAAACCATGACATGGGGATATTAACAAAAAATAAAGGAGTATACCAACTTAACTCTTTAGGTAAACTTATAAAACAGGCATCCCTAAGAAACTACGCTGGTTTAATACGAATAGAAACAGAAGATAATAGACAATCATATAGTAATACAAAACAAACAAATAAACCAGGCATGCCTGCTCATATATCTAAAATAAATATTGTACCACAAAAAACGACAGCCGAGGTTGATACAGTAATAGATCATTCCGTATCATCATACAATTTCTCTAATAAAGAATTTAACTTATTCAATGAAGAAGGTACTGTAAATAAATTAAAACAAGATATCCTTAATTATGCTAATTTTAATTTATCCCGGCTCGGTGCAACGATCAAAGAAGCAGCCGTTAACCAGGAGCCATCTAGTTTAAGTAAATCTAACAGAATAATATTAACTGATTTTGAAAATGAACAAAGCCAAAACAATTATACAGGTCGATTAGTCTTACAACAAAAATTTATAAACTGTTCCAAAAAAATAACAATACCACTACTTGGAAATTTATATTTAAAGGGCAGTAATTTTGTAAATCTTGAATTAACCGGTATCCCACTTAACAGAGAAATGAGAGATATTTCAGGATTATGGTTTGTATTACAAAATACAACTGTATTACGACCAGGAGTATTTACATCAAAAGTTATTTGTGGTAAATTAGATAGAGAAAAAGAATGAGCACAGTACCATTAAAAACAGGTATACCAGATATAGTGGATAGTGATGCTTTAAATCCAGATACACTAGACCCTCAATATATAGATTTTCATAATCTAGCAAAACAATACCGTAGTATAAAATATAAAAATGATCCAATAACAGCTGAAGTCGACTTCTGGGAAAATTTAGCAAACACCCAACCAGTTGATATAGCAGGTATAGATAGTAGCGGAGAATTTGTTGCTTGGTGGTTAGATAAATATCGTAAAGCTCATCCTAAAGTAAAAGAATTATTAGAAGAAAGATTACCCAATATAGAAGATACTATACTTCAAACTTGGTCAGAAAGTGTTGGATTATTATTTTCTCAATACCTTACCCCGCAACGTAGAAGCATGCACTATGCAGATGAATTTGAGCAACCGTCAACGCTTGAACAATGGGGAGGTTTCAGAGCTGAACCTACTATCACTCCATTTCCTTATAATAATATAATAGTCGACAAATTAGATTTTGATACCCATAAAAATATTTTAGGATTAAGCAAACGAGCTGAAGCTATTTTTGGACGTAACATGCAACAGGTTATTTATGGTGATGACGGCGCGCCGGATAAAGCGCATGGAACTAACCTTGTTACTGATTATGTTCATTTACATCGTTTAGGAGAAATACATAGTGACATTATGATAGAAATAGGAAGAATATTAGGCGGAGCATATAAAGTATTATTTTGGCTAACGTGTAATAAAATAGCTAATAAACAAGAAGCTATTCCTGTTGTACATACTCTTGCAGTAGAAAATACCGAACAAGAAGTAGATGATCTAATGAACGCAATTCAAGACTCATGGCGGACATTTACTATGGATGACATTAGGTCTTAGTTTCTACTTTATCAACCTCAATGACATTTGCCTTTTTTAATAAACGATCAAGAACTTCTTCTCTGCTTAACATCAATGCATGCTGTTGGTCTGCAGCTAGAAGTTGTTTTTTAGAATCAATATCTAATTGCTTTGCTTTTATTGTAGTATTAGATTTCTTATCTTGAACAACTAATTTATTTAACGTTTCTATAGCTCCAGTAGATGCTTTAATAAGTTCAGCGAGAGAAGAAACATTTTCTGCTTCAGGCATATGATGAACTACTTCTTTCATATTATCTATTAACTCTAATGAATCTTGAATTAATTTTGAAGACTTTTCAATTATAAATTGCTCAACGTCTTCTTTAGATAACTCAGTACTGTTTTCAGCAACTTGAAGTATTTTTTTATTATCTTTCGGTAATGTTTTTAATTGTGATATTAAATCAGCCGGATTAATGTCATCCATAAAATTATTTACTTGAAAAATCAAATATATACACTATATTTATCGTATGAGTTTAAAAGGCAGCATTAACGAACAATTAAGAGCAACTGGTGGTCGCTTTCCAGATGATTTTAAAATGAGCTTTGTAAAGACACATCCAGATGCAAAGCTACCAGAACAAGCACATAACAGCGATACTGGGTATGATTTATATAGTGTTGAAGAAGTCACCGTCCCAGCGAGAGGTGCAGCCGTAATTCCCGTGGGATTAACTCTCGGATATTTAACACCGGGCTGCTGGTTTAGAATAGAGCCTAGAAGTGGCTTAGGATTTAAGCATAACCTCCAACCTCATTTAGGTATTATCGACAACGGTTATAGAGGTGATCTAGGAGTGAAATTATATAATTTTAGTGATGCTAGTGTAACACTACCTAAAGGTAGTAAAATTGCACAAATAGTATTATATCTTCATTTTACAGCAAAAGTAACAGAAACTAATAAAATTGATAATACCGAGCGCGGTAAAGATGGGTTTGGGTCTACCGGATGACAATTTCTGATATTTGGTGTGAAAAATACCGACCAAGTACTTTAGATGAAATAGTCTTAGATAAGAATACTAGGACTTATTTTAATAAAGTACAATCGGAAAAAAATATACCTAATGTATTATTCGTAGGTAAACCAGGTATTGGTAAAACTTCTTTAGCTAAAATTATCGTAAAAGACATTCTTAAATGTCAATATCTTTATATTAATGCATCTGATGAAAACGGAATAGATACTATACGTACAAAAGTTCTAAACTTCGCGCAGACCCAAAGTCTCTTTGGGAATATTAAGGTCATAGTACTCGACGAGTGTGATGGATTATCTATCGATGCGCAAAAAGCGCTACGCAACTCGATAGAAGAATATCACGACTTAACAAGATTCATTTTAACGGCAAATTATAAACATAAGATTATTCCTGCTCTTCAAAGTAGGTGTCAAATATTTGATATTAATTATGATAAAAATGACTATATAACTAAATTAATATCTATTGTTAAATCTGAAAAAGTAAAAATTAACAAACAACAATTTACTACTATCGTTAATAGCTGCTATCCAGATTTCCGGAAAGGTATTAATACTTTACAACAATATTTTCTATCAGATGGTAAAGATGATAATGTATTTAATGTAAAAGACTTCTTCGATGGATTACATGATCTTCTAACTCATAAAAAATATGTATTAATACGCAAACATATAATTCAAAATGAAGGATTATTTAATAATGATTATGATGAGCTATTTAAACGTTTATTTGATTATATGTATACAGTTGAAATGGATATAGAGAAAAAAAGAGACTGTCTAATTACAGTCTCTAAATACTTTTACCAGAATAGTCAGTGTATAGATCAAGAGATCAACTTCTATTCTTGTATACTCGATTTACGAGTTTAAGGGCTGACCTGACCTGGCAAATAATTCGCAGTACCTAAGTTATAGTTACCATCAGGTACTTTAGTTTGCTGACCTATATCAATTGCTTTATCTTCCGTGTCTTTAGGTTTCAACTCAACTTCACCTTGATCACCTTTAACTGGTCGCGTTGCTCGAGCTTCTTCCCATGACATATCAAACTCTAACAAATCCATTGGAACTGTTAAATTATGTGAGAAGAAACCTGGGTTAACTTCAACAACAATATCAGCAGTATCCCAGCCTTGTGAATCTGTAGCTTCAGACTTATTAGGGCTTCTCGTCTCATACATATTCTTTTTTATAGTAGAAAGCATAAGATATTTGCCCTGCTCAACTAACGTTAAAATTTCATTAACATAAGTTTGCCTAGCTTCGCCGAGGCCTTTATACCAATCAGATGACTTGCAAGTGCCTTTAATTTTAACATAATCTCCAGCAACCGGACCGGGTCTAGTAAACTGACCAATTTGTTCTTCAAATAATGTATCGAACTTACTCATTTCAATTATTTAATGTATTAAGCACTTATAAATTAAATAATTATACATGGCGATAAGACTTGATATACTTAAAGACAGAAAAAGTACGGATGCCTATCGTAAATTTTCGTACGCTGATTTAAAGTTAGATCTGGATCTTAATAGTCACATACCGTCTACTCCTGTAGGAGTCGGTAAAAACCCTATAGATTTTAGACTAAGTTACGACGAAAACGCTATTTTAAATTCTATCAAAAATATCTTTAATACTAAAAAAGGACAAAAAATTCTAAACCCTACATTCGGTTTAGATTTAGAAGTATTTTTATTTGATAATATTTCTAAAGACAATGCAGATATTATTGGTAAAACAATACTTGAAGAATTACCTATACATGAGCCACGTATAACAGTAGATTCAATTAATGTTATTGCAAGACCTGATGATAATGAATACGAGGTATCTATATCTATTATTATACCTTCATTAGATAACAGATCAGTAACATCAACTGCAATCTTAACAGAAGGAACCTTTAATTACATTTAATCATGAGTCAATATACAACTACAACACGATCCAATTTAACAGAGTTTAATTTACCAACAAATGCATACACTAGTTTTGACGCTCAAAGTATGCGTGATTTAATTGTCGATCGCCTTAACGCTGATACCACAATTAATTTTACAGATCAAAATTTTGAAGGTAGTAACATCTCCACTCTTATAGATATCCTGGCGTATACATATCATACATTATTATTTTATTTAAATCAGACAAGTGCTGAAAGTAATTTTGCTGACGCTGAATTATATGAAAACGTAAATCGAATTGTTAAATTAATAGGATACAAGCCGCTCGGTTCACAAACTTGTATATTACCGATTGATGTAACTGGAAAAGCTGCATTAAGCAGAGGATATTATACTATACCAAAATTCACTTTTACAGCAGGTAGTGGTCAAACATTTACTGTTATACAAGATATAACATTTGAAAAAACACTGACTACCGCTGAAACAGTAACACCTGTAGGTAATACACTATTGTATGAAGGTAGTATAGAAGAATATCCAATATTATTTCCTATAGGTGAAAAATACGAAACAATATTTCTAAACCCAGGTGGTGATATACTAATAGATCATTTTAATATTTTTGTTTTTGTTAAAGAAGTAAACGAACAAAATAAATGGTATGAATGGAGCCGGACGCCAAGTTTATTCTTATCAAAACCAAATGAAAGACACTTTGAAGTTACATATAATGAAAACAAAAAATATGAACTAAAATTCGGAAATAGTATTAATGGTAAGAAATTAAACTTAGGAGACTCAGTAGCAATATATTATTTAAAATCATCAGGTACGCAAGGCAAAGTAACAAAAAATACATTAAAAGATAGTACTATAAATATTTACAATACCTCACAATACGATGAAATATTTGCTGATATTAAAGACACTTCTCTTAATTATATGAGTATATCAGCGTCACCTAATATTACTATAATTAATACTCAAGACAGTACTGAATTCGGCGAACCAGAAACTGCATCAGAAATTAAGCAAAATGCTCCGAGATTTTTTAGTTCAGAATATAGATTAACTACGAAAGCTGACTATAAGAGCTTTATTCAGCGTAATTATAAAAACTTTGTATATGATTGTACTGTACTTAACAACAGTGATTACACAAATGATTATTTAAGATATATAAATGATGAATTAGGATTAACTGATTATACTAAAGACACAAATGCATTGCTTAATCAATATTATTATGCAGATAGCGCTGATTCAAATAATATATACTTAACTATTGTACCTAAATTACGAAAAGAAAAATCTGTGGTTATTCGATCTAATTATTTACCACCTTCACTAAAAGAAAAAATTCAATTAGAAATTGAAAACTATAAACTATTAAATAGTGAAATTTCTTTTTTAGATCCTGTTTATTTAAGCGTTGATTTATCACTTAAATCTGGTAGTGAACAGTCTAATATTGGGTATAAAAACACTACTGAACTACATCTACGTAGAGAGTCTCGATCATTAATTAATGAATCTAATTTAAAATCGAAAGTATTTAATATTATATCTTCGTATCTTAAAAAATTAAAATTAGGAGCAACAATAAATGTAAGAGATTTAAATAATGAAATTGAAAGTATCCCTGGATTAGTTGATTTTAAGACAAAAAGAACAGATACAGGTGTAGAAATACCGGGGTTATCATTATGCATTTTTAATCCTATATATAACGGAAAAGATCTAAAATATATTGATACGACATTGAAATTAAAACCATATCAAATACCATACATAGAAAATGAAGTAGCATTTAGAAATAAAATTAAAGTCGCTAGTGTTTTGGAAACTAAAGCTATAGTAGAATATTAATGAGTACATCAACAACCAGTCTCAATTGTCCTAAAAACTTACCAGTACCATTTACAGTAACTGTTAATACTTCCGGGACTACTCCAAATAGTGTCGATGGTCATCCTCAAGCTACTACTCATGCAGGGTTTACTCGTATATCAAAATTCACATTAACTCCTGTTATCTCTGCGACAGAGGGCACACCAGCTATTCAAGATCTGTTTCCACATAAAGTATCTAATAGTATAGCAAAATGGGACTTTGGGGATGGATATTCATTAAGCGGTACCGATGCGTTTACTGCTACACATATCTATAACGTACCGGGTATTTATACAGTTGCAGTATTTTTATATGATAAAGATAGTAATGCATACAAATCAACATTTACAGAAACAATATCAATATATAATTATGCAAATACAGGCATTGCCGTAGAAACACGAAACATAACACAAGGCGCTGGTGCAAATGCAAGAAATATAATTGCCGGTGAGCTCAAAACATTTAATATGGCAACGACTGCATCTTGGCAAGATATTCCAGATCCTAAAGAAGCTCAAACATTCTTTTTTACTTCTAGTGGTAGTATAGCAAAACCATATGATTTTAATAATAAATACGGGCATATAGTTCCATATAATGCCTTTTACGATGTATACAATACTCATATTAATAATGTTTATGGATTAAAAACATTATTATATCCGCATTATTTTTATATAGGTTCATCATCAATAATAAGAGAGTGTACAGAAAGACAAGCTCTATCTAGCTCAACCGCCGATGCTAAATTTTTATATTCAAGTTCAGACGAATATATTAGTACAGGAGCACCCTTAATCCGTCGACCTATAATATTTAAATATTATGATGATATACCAACCAGTCAAGTAAATTTATTAATACGATTAGATACCGGTAGACATAGAATAAAGAATTTCTATGTAGATGACATTGATACAGATATTAATAATAGTAATCGAAACTTTTTAGAAACAGATGTTGCTAGACCAACGGTTAAAGATACGTCTACTGTTAATCTAAATGTTGGAAGTAGTATTGGTGTACCAGTTAAAGTACTAACACCATTTACAAGTCGTTTGTCATTTACATCTACTGGGATGAAAGAAATGTCTAGCATAGAATACAAACGCCAAGGTGATAAATTTCAAGTATTTGTAGCACTAGCTGATAAAAAACTAAACATAGGAAAATATTATAATACATTTTACGTGCTTGCAGGAGCAACTAACCCAGCACAAGATAGACAATTTGCCTATGACTGGTCAGATGGTACGACTACTACAACTTCTAACATTAGCAGTCTATGTACAGAATATTTTCCTTATGATGGATCGGACACTGCTTTAAGTAGTTTTGCATATTTAAATATTGATCCAGTTAGTGCTGGTACATGGACATTAGGTATAACAGGAAGATTAGATTCATTTGCCTCCGAGACTGCTGGTCTCTCTGCATTGATGAAGACTACAGATTATGATCCATCTGGGCCGCTCGGACCAGTAACATTAGGAGTTCCTGAATCCACAGCAACGGGCGGGCAGGGGTTAATTATAGGTTCTTATACCTTCACTGTATTTCCTTCTACTAATGATGTAGAGGTTTATAAAGTTAATGAAGATGTAGATTATTCAAAAATACTAAAAAGTTATAGATTTCAATCTTTACAGCATGAATATGACAAACTGTTTGACGGTATATTTACATCATTCGTAGGTCAAGCAAGCTCAAGCCCAACAACATTTGGTAAAACAATTTTCGAGAAAATCGCAAACTTTACTATGAATAATAGTGATGTTGATTTTTGTAAAATTAAATCACTAGAATCCTTTTATGGTTTTTTCAATGAAGATATAGATATAGCACTCCCGGAAGCACCACCCGAATTAAAAAGATTATATGACTTGTTTAGTATAAAAATTTCTAAACTATTAGGCGACTATGAACGATATGATCAAAGTTTTGATACACAATTTTATACTTCATCAGCTGCAAGTAGAAATATAGATTTTGATAATCCAATTACTGCTTCTACTTATAAAGTAACTGCAGGAACACCTTTTGTTGTTAGACAAAAATTTAATAACAAGTATATTTTAATTAGGCCTCAACAGATTCCAAACTTGAGTGCAGATGGTGAAGTAGACGTTAATAACCCTATCCTATCTACCTATTATTTATCTACATATAATTCACCTGTTCTAAGTGGACATAGTACCTGGGGCTGGCCATTAGATACTACTGTTACCGGAGCTTCTGGGTTAGATTTATTTTATGAGTTTTATCCATATACAGCCTATAATATCGTTTCTCCAGAAAACGTACAAAATAATATTATAGACTATAATAATAATTACAATACCGTTACAAGATCGACATCCTCTCTTAGTGCATCCTGGGATCCTGCTGGCGGAATAGTATTCAAAAATTTAGACTATCAAATTAGAAAAGGACTACAATTATAATGGTATTACAACACACACATAATCCGTTATCATATAAAGAATGGAAAAGTCATTATGAAGATTCTTTTGATGCGTCAGAATTACCCATACTATATAATAATTATCTTACTGAATGGAAAACAGAAAAATTACAGAGACAATCAGATGATGACCTGTATGTTAAAAATACATATACACAATTTCTTAAAAATATAAATCTCAGCACAATAGATAATAATATAGTAAGATTTCTTGATCGAATTAAAACTAATAACATTTATGAATTAGAACTAGCAGTACACTATTATTCTGTAATAATAAAAGATCAATTAAAAAATGTTCGTAATTTAAGAGAAGAACTTAAATTCACTAAAATAAAAAACAAACTTAAATCTTCAAAAATAGGAATAACAAATTATCTTAAAAACTTTATTATACGATTACTTGATGATAATACGTTTGTTACTGAAGGGACTAAGACTCTTGCAAGTGATATTAACTTACCAAAAATAGCAAACAATTTTACTGTTAATTTAAATACATATGCATCAGATGAGTTTGTATATAATTTTCATAAAGTAGATAAAAATCTTATCTTAAATATCCCGCAAAGAGTTATAGATGAAGTACCTAATATTAGTCAAGTGCTAGCGGTTAATACAAATGGCCGCGTATTAAAAGTCACAATAAATAATATAGGTTCACTTAATAGCACACTCAGTATAAATCAACCATTTTCAAATTATGAGAGACTTCCAGTTAGATATTTTAAAGATGAAGAAAAAACCCTCAGCAATTTAAAATTTATTATTGAACGAGATTTAATTAGAAAATATGTCTCTAATGATCTTTACTACATAAACAGTGTAGCTAAAGAAGTAAATAAATTATTTGAGCATACCAACACGACAAATAACCTTTCTCAAAGATATAGTCCAAATTTATTCAAACAATTAATTAACATTAAACATAATGAAATATATCCTCAACAATTATCTTTTTTTAATACTGGAGTAACTGTATTTCATTCAAGCAATTTAACTTATTCAATAGAATTATCAAGTCTTCGTGGCCATGAATATATTTTACCTGACCCGTCTAAATTTGAATCAGGTGTTAAATGCGTCGGTGATATTAAAAACAGTACTACCGGTCAAATAATTAGAAACATATATAGAAAAAGAAAACCACCTTTTAAATATAAAGCTAAAAATGCTCAATTTAAAAACGACAACATTAATCCTGGAGTTAACATTTATAACAATAAATTATTGCGTAACTATGGTTATCAAAGCAAAGAAAATAGTTTAGATTATTCATTCACAGGTATTAATAAGAAAGAAGATGTAATAAGCTTTTGGAATGATGATCCAACTCATGTTATATGGTTAAATGATGACACATATCCAATACAGGATTTAAATGTATATCCTGAAACGGCCAGATTAGATGATTTATTAATTTATAATAAAACAGGAATAAAAATAAGAAGTGATATTTATGGTAATGAATTTTATTTTGTAAAATCTGTATATCCAAAACGGAAAGCCGATGCAGCACATATTGCAGCTCCCGCAGCCACTACTACTGTATGTATTACAGGCGCGGAATATTATGACGGTTTATTTTTTGACACACTACTAACTGCAATATCCTCTGCAGAATATAGAACTAGTGGTACTCTATATAGTAGCGTCACAGGTATGTATGATACATTTATACTAGCAAATGATGGTACTGATGAAATTTTAGGAAGAACTAGTTGTACTAACGGTGAAGCAGATGGATTTAATGCTCCATTAACTGAATTTTCATGTACTACAATTTTTACTAATGCTCTTTCTTGCGGTTCGGTTTCAGCTGTATCTGCTATAGACTGTGGTTCGTTTAAAAACCATCCCGGAACCGGAACAGACTTAATGTCAATGAATTTCCAAGAAACAACAGTACCATATTTTGTAATAGATACAACTGCTATTTATACAAATAATGCTACTAAATTTGAAAGTACATCTCTTAATAATTTTGCTACTACACCAATACCATTATTCCAACAACAATATGTAAACGCCGGTGAAATTTATGTAAGAAATGTAGCGACACAATTAGTTGAACCATTGTCAACGGTGTTTGTAAATGTGTTTAATAAACATACAAACGGTTGGACGGACGGCTCTGCCACGGGTAACACAAAATCTAATATATTGTCAACAAGTAATATTGTAGATTTTGATATTGTAGAGAGCACAATATATATACAAACATCTGCGGAAACAGTAACTGAAAAATATAAATTTGAAGATAAAGTATTTAAAGTAGATGCTAGCTCAAAAACACTAGTATTGAGCTCATAACATAGTAAATAATTTAATAAATGTTCACAACAAAACAATCAGACGTATTTTATAATGATCAAACAAAGGAAATGTTTGTTTGTAAGGTGAGCTCTATTTCTGGTAAAAGATGTGAAGGACCAGATACTGTTTTTGGTGCATTACCTATAGTATATAAAATAAACAAAAATACAAATTATCAATCAATAATATACCCTAAGAATTTTGACACGTTTGCAGCTGATAATAAAAGTGATATATTCGACTTACTTCCAAGTAATTATTATGGCGAAAACACAAATTTTTCTAGCATTACAAAACCGCTTATAAATTATAATAAAACCTCAGATAGATATTCAGTTACTTGTATAGGTAGATATGCTGCAAGGGGTGATGGTTTCGGAGTTTTAAGTTATATTTTTCAATATATAGATACCAATTTTTATTTATTAGATGCCCGGTCTTATATACCTAAAGCTAAAGCAGAAAATAATATATTTACATTTAAAAACGGTTATTTAAATTCTGATTTTCTTATAGGTGGTAACCCGCTTAGATGGAATCAAGAGGTTGATACATCTCATGCAGAAAGAGTAACAAACTATGTTATTCCTCCTACACATGTCGATTATAATGAGAGTTTAGGTTTTAATTTAATGGGCTATTGTCGTAAAGGCGTAGGTGGTGGTAGTAGTGAATCGACCTGTCTTACTGCAACTCGTCAACATACGTTTCAATGGTCAGGGGGCTATATTACATATAATCCTAAATATGCAGCATTCGACCCTAATTATGATATTCGTGTAGATTTCACAGCTAAGTCATTTCAGGTACCCTTAATGACCGCTTATAGATCAATCCAATCTGACGAAGACGATCCACAACCATCTAGATGGGTAGATACATCTACCGCATTGAATGGTCTATCTGGAGCTGGGGAAGGTTTTTGTGCATTTTTTTATAGGAACCCTTTAGCTGGTGTTGTTGAGCCTCAAGGAATAGGTAGTACATTAGGCTATGCAAAAGCAAGTAGTGTAGTAAGTGAGATTGAAGGAGAACTAAAAGCTGTTGATGGTCTAGTTATTAATAACGGGGGAGGGTATGGAGACCCCGCTAATAGTTTTTTAGGTGTAGGGTTTGATATTAAAGGTGATTTTTGCACCACTTTAGAAGGCAAAGAAGGTTGGTTATCTGCCGGTGGTGGTCCTGGAAGATGGAGCCATGGAAAACATTCGGGTGCGTTTACTAACACAACAGCACCATGTTCAGTAGGAATCCGAGGTAATAGAAATTCCTTTACAAGAGTATTAACATGCATATCAATATCAACAGTTGCAGCTAGCGCTGTCTCTATGCATCAACAATCAGCTAACAGTACTGGTTCCGATGTAGATTTTCAAGATTATAGAATTGATCTTACCCATAAAGGTACTCGTGTAACAGTATATAATAAACTTACAAGTACTACTGATTATAATACAATATTACAATTTGATTTAAATAGTGTAAAGGATGAAAAAGGAGTATTTTATAGACCATGGGGAGGGTTTTATAATCGACAATTTGATACCGTGGATCAAGGTAGCCAGTTCCCTGGTGTGCACGCAGGTCCACCACCGGTTCCGACTGCGGCCCTGTGGCCTGGTCAGTTCCCGGGTGTACACGCAGGCCCACCGGCGATCCCGACTGCGGCCCTGTGGAGTCCACAATCTACTGATGAGGGTATAATTATTGAGACGACTCCATCTATTGATATATCACCAACAGTAATACCAGCACCGTATGGTGCACCAACAACTATTAATATAGAACCAGAAACAATTATTATTGACAATCCCTCCGATATTGAACTTTACCCGGGCGGAAGAACTCCATCACAGGGATTAATTGCACCTATTAATGTAGGATTATCATTTACAACATCAGAATATACCAGTCATTTTGAATTACTCTCATTTAAAGTAACAGGTGTAAAAATGGGTGATCCAACTAAATCAATAGAAAAAATAGATAATATAACTACAGTAGAATACCTAGAAGAATCATCTGCTAATTTAAGAAAAGAATTAGTTACTATTCCTACTACAGATCCTGTCGATATTACAATGTTAATAAAACAACAATCTCTTATCGACAGAATTACTTTATGTGGTAAAATACCAGAATTTGTAGATAGTGAAGTTGAAGCAAAATGGACAGGCGTTACAAAAAGAAGAAGTGATATACCTGGTCCTCCTGGTGAAACTCCAACAATAGTGAAAAAGGATCCTGACCCAGAATGTAAACCTGGCTGGTTTAAAGAATTAACAGAAACAGAAGCAGGCCCAACCGGTAAACTTGGCAACCTCACCGCTGGTGGCGGAAGTACCATCACAGGTGGTTCAGGCTTGGGTGCATTATTAGGTGCCGCCATTCTCGGCATGAAAAAAGGTGAAGACCCGGCTCAAGTGCTAAAAGACAACCTCAGCTCTAGCGGTCTGAATCAATATCACCTAGGATGGGAGAGAATACCTGACAGCGATATCGCGAAAATGAAAACTGGTAATCCTGTAGACGTACTAGAAGTAGAATATAACGGTGCATTATGGCTAGTAGAAAGGTTCCAACCAGAATCAGGAACGAATGTTGGCGGAGGATCTAGATCTGATAATCAAGAAGATAGTCGATGGCTTGTTGGTTATAAGCTAGAAGGCACAAAACTTGTGGAAACTTCTGCTACAGGTGGAGCCACGGATATAAAATGGCACTTTATAGCAGTATATAGACCCTGCCCGGGAGAAGAGGAAGAGGAAGATTATACAGTAGATGAAGAACTCCCAGTATTAAATAAAGACGATTGGCGGCTTTCATGCCTTATCGCAACATTGCAAATGTCTGGACGCGTGTTCGGATCAACTGACCTATGGTATATCCCATACACCGTAGGAGATACTACTTATAAGTTGTATATAAAAGCAAATTTTTACGCCCCTGTAGGGACGAGTGCCCAAGATGACACAGTATCCTATAAAACAAGTGATGAAGTAATTTATTATCCAAAAGTACCTACCTATTTTCATTACGAGGTATGGCCTTGGACTGAACAAATTGGCTATCAATTCCTTAAGTCTGTTGATTTTAAAAATAATTCAACTACAGAAAATTGGTTAATTAACTACGACCCGGGTACTGTATTAGTATCAAGATTCGATGGTCAAGGAAATACGATTAACCCAGACAACAATTTTGATATTACATTTAGTCCAATTAATGATATAACAGGATATCAAAAATTAACTTGTTTAGTACCACCCAATAAACCTGATGACGGTAATCCTGATGACGGTAATGGTATGAAGATCGGCGACCCGCCTCATAGGAGGCATGAGGGATGAGGATGATGAAATACCTGCAGGTATATTATAACTAATGAATACGTACACATATACAGTTAGTGGTGGTAATCAAGAAAACTTTGGAGGTTCTCCTCTTGCTACGGCATCGTTATCTACCTTCTCAGCATCGCTCACCGGTACTACAAATGTAACATTTTCTCTCTCAGGTCTTTCGTCGTATGATAGCCACGCAACTAGAAAAATTAATAAAATAGTTGTTGATTTTGAAAAAGATGGTTCTGATGAATTAATAATAAATAGACCAATAGTAACAACTTCAATACCTCCAATATCTACAAATACATTTACTCACGTTCTTGAAACTGAACCAATTGACAATACTATAAAAAATGTATATTTAACTTTATATAGAGACGATCTTAAAATTGATATAATTGATATTGGATTTAAAATGAGCCAACCTGGACTTGAATCCTTTGAAGATATTAATTTAATTAATACTGATTATTTTAATACAAACAATTCTACAGATGAAAAACTATTATTAACTTTTATTAATAAAAACCCGGAAGTATTAGGATTAAACTTAATAGATATTGATGCTATAGCAAAAAGTGAATTTGATCCAGCATTAACATATAGTCAAACCATTAGTTCTGAATCCTTTAATATTGGGTTTACTACAGAATATGTACAAGTAGATGCTAACGAATCTAACACGGGTGATGCTATTGTAGTACAGCTTAAAAATATATATCTTCCAAATACTAATAAGAAACCAAAAAATAATGATAATATTACTATAAGATATAGAACGAGGGCCGCGAATCCTGATATCGGTAATATATACATTCCCGGGCAATCTTTAGCGAAAGGAGATACTACTTATATACCTCTTACTGCTAATTCAGCGTTTATGCATTTGACAGGATATTTAAATTGGAACGGTGGAGATTTAATTAAAGATGTAAATTTATCTAAAAAAACAATATCAATACCATTAATAGATATAACAGGAACAAGAGCATCGTTAGCTGATTCTAGTTACTTTTATTATACGAACGTCGGTACTGGTGTATCTGTTTCACAAATACCTCTTGGTGGGTATTTTATGGTAGATTTATATGAACCTAAGAGCTGTAATACTATTACAACCGGAATAAGTACAATAACTGCATTTGTAGATTATTAATAACGACTAAATAATTATATGGCTATAGAAGACGAAATTGTAAATATATCTGATTTAGATGTTGGTAGTGAAATCTTAAAAACTGATAAGCTAATAGTAGAAACTAATAACGGTACTAAATTATTAGACTTTAAGGACTTCGTCATCGGTCTTGATAACATTAGTTTTTATCATTTAATATCTGGTCGTGGTGATAATGTCGGTCAAAAGCAATTTATGACGGTGGGTGGGTTTAATTTATTAAAATCAGACACAGATTTGAATCATAAGCCTACGTATGAAGATTTACAAGGAGGTATAGAACTCACTAAACGTAATTATCAGGCATACCTTGCATTAACAGATACTTCGTCTGGTACCCCTCTTTCAGCTATACCAGCCCAGAACCAAGGTGATATACAAAACATATTAGCCAGGTTAGGTCAAATTACAGCTCTCTTAGAAACACCTCAAGAAGTAACTTTAAAGACAGGAGCAAAACTACGATTAAAGAAAATATCATCGTATACATCCAATGGTACAACGAGGCGAAAAGACGGAGAGTGGTATGACGGTATGGAAGCAGATATAGTCGTTGCGGCTACTGGTACAGATACAGATATTGTTTCAATACCGGCTCGCCTATTATCAGAAACATCATCAACAGTAGACTCTGTAAACTTTAAAGTATCGGTCACAGGAAGTGATATAGCACTACCTAGTAGTGGTACTCTTCCCTTTAATAGAACAGCCATCGATCCAGCTGTTGGTACTCTAGTTCGTGATCCGTTTAAAATGACATACCCTGCAATAGGCTCATTTTCAACGAGTACAATATCATTTGATGCTTATATAGAAATAATATACGGTGGTAATACTACTAACATACCAATTGAAGTATATATTAATGGTATTTCCGCGCGCAAACGCTACCCTCAGAAAATAAGTGACTCTAAATATATTTATGATTTTAGTTTTGTCGATGAAGTAAAAAATAATGACATTATTCTTATAAAATATGGTGGTAGTGGTAAAACAGGATACAATGCTCCAAAAATAGGATCTGGATCATCGTTTTCTGGTGTAAGGATGTTCTAATAATGAGAGTACAAACTATTGATAGTAGCTCGCTTCCGATAATTGAGTATCGTCACATACACGATGCAACAATTGTATTACGTAAATATAGAGAAAATTTTAATTTCGGATTAATTACAAATCAATATTATTTTAATGAGAAGCTAAAAGATAAAAAAACAAATTTTAACACCCAATATCAATTAACAGATTTACAAGCATTATCTACAATAGCAGAACTTGATATACCATTTACAACTAATGCTGTTAGTGCGTTTACTACAACAATAAAACATGGGGATAAATATCTTAAGACTGATTATAAAACAAATATAAATTCTATTTCATCAACATTTGTCGGCTCGTCGGAATTTAGTAATTTGAGTAGTGAGTTTTTC
>Ga0080013_1001908_pt1 | contig 26094 bp, 28 predicted proteins | sample ETNvirenome_6_85_FD_69236 | JGI IMG/M metagenome (GOLD analysis project Ga0080013, IMG submission 69236) | Marine viral communities from the Pacific Ocean - ETNP_6_85 (SPADES assembly) (version 2) | ecosystem: Environmental > Aquatic > Marine > Oceanic | place: Pacific Ocean | collected 2013-06-19
GCAAATTGGAAGAAGAAGACGAGACGATTACACGGATGGTACAATAAGAATACCAATCGAGTCACCGCCTCAATAATTAGGAGATTTTTATGGCAATAACATCGGCAATTTGTAATAGTTTCAAACAAGAAATTTTAGTGGAAGGTCACAATTTTACTAATGGTACAGATCAATTTAAATTAGCTTTGTATTCAAGTAATTCTGCGGTCCTAAGTAAATCAACAACTCAATGGACAGTAGCATCTGATCCAACTGCAGACCCTACAAATACATACGAAGTTTCAACAACAGGTACAGGTTATACAAGTGGTGGAAACGATTTAACAAGTACGACACCAGCATTGTCAGGAGACACTGCTTGTTGTCTGTTTGCAAGTACAAGTTGGGGATCAACTGCGTCGTTCACAGCGAGAGGTTGTTTAATTTATAATGAAACAAATTCAGATAAAGCTGTATTGGCAATCAATTTTGGTGCGGATAAAACTGTAACCACTGGAACTTTTACAATTGAATTTCCAGCTCAAACTGCAGGCAACGCAATCATTCAGATAGCGTAAGGAGCTTTTCCTTATGGCTAATACCTGGAATCAAGCCTTAACAACCTGGGGTCAAAATGCTTGGGGACAACAAGCTGATGTAACTCTTACATTAACGGGTCAATCTTTAACTTCTACATTAGGTACAGTAGTAGCTTATAATGCTGTCGGGTGGGGCCGTGATACATGGGGCTTTGAAAACTGGGGAGAAAGTGGAATTGATATAACTCTAACTGGTTTATCATTAACAACAGCTCTTGGAACTATAACAACAGAAGTAAAACCTGGTTGGGGTACTTTAGCCTGGGGGGAGAATGGTTGGGGTTCTGTTGACAGTGCTACAGAAACTTTAACAGGTTTATCACTTACATCTACAGTTGGAGCATTAACTCCGGCAGATGTAATGGGTCTTACAGGTATTTCAGCTACTTCCACAGTTGGAACTCCAACTGCAAGATCAAGTCTTACATTTACATTAACAGGCATTTCAGCTACATCCACTGTTGGAGCTTTAACTCCGGCGGATGTTATGGGAGTGACTGGATTATCAGCGAGTACTGCTTTAGGAACCGCTACTACCACTCAACTTACAGTAGCTAGTTTAACAGGAATTGAAGCTGAAACAGAGTATGGTACTTTAGCCTTTACATCAAATCCTACAGTAGTTTTAACAGGTGAATCAGCCACTACCGCTTTAGGTACTTTAACCGTTTCTCCTGTTACTTTACAAACTTTAACAGGTCAATCAGCGAGCACGGCTCTAGGAACCGCTACTACTACTCAACTTACAGTAGCTAGTTTAGCTGGATTAGGATTATCCGCTACTGCAACCGTGGGAAATGTAGCTCCATTAGGATTTAAGAGAATTACAGGAGATCAGGCAGCTGGATATAGTAGAGTCACTGGAACTCAAGCAGCAGGATATAGTAGAGTTACGGGAACCCAAAGCGCAGGTTATACACGCGTAACTCCTGTTTAATCTATGTTGACATTATGAACAATATTAAATATAAAAACAAATACGACACGTATTAATTAGGAGATAATCGATGCCATCAACATATAATAATTTAGGTATCCAATTAATGGCCACTGGTGAAAACGCCGGTACCTGGGGTACAAAAACAAATACTAATTTAGATTTAATCGCTGAAACATGGGGTTATATTGCTATTGATGTGGCTTCAGGTGATGTTACATTAGCAATGACTGATGGTGCCGCAGCTAATGGAAGAAATTTTATTCTTGAACTTACAGGTACTTTAGCAGGAAATAGAGTTTTAAATATTCCAGCGACCGCTGGAACAGGTCCAGTTAATATTGAAAAAGCATTTTTAGTTTTAGATAAAACTACTAGAACTGGATCTAATTTTACTTTAACTTTTAAAGTAACGAGTGCTACAGGAGTAGTTATTCCCCCTAATTCTAACATTTTCTGCTATCATAATGGAACTGATATTATGACTTCAGGTATGTTAAGTACTAGAGGATCAGCAGCAACTTTAGCAACTCAGGCACAATATACTTTTCCATCGGCAGATGGATCAGCGGATCAAGCATTAATTACTGATGGATCAGGATCCCTGAGCTTTGGATCAGCAGGAATATCAACTGGAAAAGCTATTGCAATGGCAATGATTTTCGGATAAACAACAAAAGGAATAAAAAATTATGGCAAATCCAAATATAGTATCAGTCGCAACCATTCTCGGCGGTAACGCGGGTTGGAATCTATCTACAGGTTTAACAACAACTTTAGCAACAGTTACAGCTGAATACATTTTAAAAATTAATAGAATTGTATGTACTAATGTTCATGCTACCGACGCAGCAAATTTAAATTTATATGTTGATGGCATGGGATCAGGCACAACAGGTGTTACTACAACTGGAGCAGACGCAACAGTTTATTTAGCAAAAGTTATTTCAGTACCAGCTAATGCTTCATTAGTTGTTTCAGATACACCTATCTATCTTATGGAAGGCGATATATTAAAAGGCGGATCAAGCGCTGCAAGTTCATTAGACTTATTCATTACATATGAAACGCTAATCGATTAGGGGGTTAAATTATTATGGCTGGCAATGGCGGAATAATTGGACCTGTTAACACGATATCGATTGGTTTAAATACAATTACCTCTAAAACATCTACCGGAGCAATCACAACACAATCAGGAACTAGAACTGTTAAAGCATTACTTGTTGCTGGTGGTGGAGGTGGAGGTGGAATATGCACTGGACAAAGTCTTCAAGGACAAGGTGGTGGAGGCGCTGGAGGCGTTAGAGATTTAGAAATAAATGTTAATGGAAATACACCTTACACAGCTACAATCGGAGGTGCAGGTTCAGCAGGACCAGGATCTGGTTGTGCATGCGCAGCAAGAGGTGGAGTTGGTGGAGATTCATATATAGTAATTGGATGTACAACTTATACTGCAACAGGTGGTGGTGGAGCAGGAGCAGATGTTGTAGACGGTAGAACTGGTGGATCTGGCGGTGGTGGAGGTAGAGGTTCAGATGGTGGAGCTGGTAATACACCCCCTACAACTCCTTCACAAGGAAATACAGGAGGAGATGGTGATAAGGGTTGTTCACCTTCTAATGCAAGTGGCGGTGGCGGTGGTGGACACACTGGTACTGGAGCAAACGCACCTGGAGCTACAGTCGGTGGCGCTGGTGGAGCTGGAACAGATTTTAGTCCTACATATGGATGTGTTGGTCCAACATGTTCAGTATTTGGTGGTGGCGGCGGTGGTGGTGGTAATACCGGAGGTGCTGGAGGATCAGGTGGTGGCGGTGCAGGAGGATCAGGTAGTAATTCTAGTGGTACTGGGGGAACAACTAACACTGGTGGTGGAGGTGGTGGAGTATCTAAATCATCAGGCTCTAAAGCAGGATCCGCAGGTGGATCAGGAATCGTAATAGTAAAAGAATTAACTAAAGCTTCAGGAGTCTGGAGCATGGGTACTGTATATAATCAAGTTAAAGATGATCATTGGACTTATACTACTGCAGCTGTAGATTATTTAGTGATCGGTGGTGGTGCAAATGGAGGTCTAGGTGGTGGTGGTGGAGCTGGAGGTTATAGAACATCTTATGGTGTTCCTGCCGTTTCAAGTTTAACTTTAAGAACAGGAACTTATGACGTAACAGTTGGAGGTAATGGAAGTGCTTCAATTTTTAATCCCGGAGGTGTAGAAGGCACCACACAAATTTCAGCATCAGCCGGAGGTAGTGGTGGTAGTAATTGTGGTAGAGCTGGAAATCCAGGTGGTTCAGGTGGTGGAGCAGGAGCAGGATCATGTACTCCAACAAATAGATATCCAGGTGTAGGTGGACCAGGAAATGCTGGAGGATATAGTCCACCAGAAGGAAATCCTGGAGGAAATATTGCTTCGCCAGGAAGTTGGGCTACGAGTGGTGGCGGTGGTGGTGGAGCTGGTGGTGCTGGTAATGTAGGTAAACCCGCAGGTACTGGTGTCGGAGGAAGTGGTGCAGTAAGTAGTATTACAGGTGCGTGCGTTACAAGAGCCGGTGGTGGAGGGTCTTCCAATATAGCCCCAGCAAGTGGTCCAAATGTCACAAGTGCGTGTGGTTCAGCTGGAGGTCCCGGCGGAGGTGGAGATGCAGGGATATGGCCTGGAACTGATGGAGAAAATGGAACAGTTAATACTGGAAGCGGTGGTGGAGCAGCAACAGGTAATCCGACCTTCGGTGCTTCTACTGGTGTAGGAAGTGGTGGATCGGGAATTGTAATTATAAGAGTACCTAGTGCAAGAACTTTAGCAGCGACCCCAAGTCCAGCTAATCCGGTAACATCTTGTGTAGGACCAACTAATGATAAAGTAGCTCAATTTACAGTTACTGGAACGTTGACAATAACTTAAATTTAAAATATAAATTAAATTTTAAGGAGTATAAATATGGCACATTTCGCAGAACTAGATGGTAATAACGTAGTAAAAAGAGTAATTGTTGTTGGTAACGATGTTGCAACAGCGGCGGGACCTTTAGGGGATAATGATATGCATGTTGATGGTGAAACATGGTGTGTTAATTTTTTCAAAGGTGGAACTTGGAAACAAACTTCTTATAATAATAATTTCAGAAAACAATATGCAGGCAAAGGTTTTACCTTTGACTCTGCAAAAGATAAATTTATTTCACCTCAACCATTCGCATCTTGGGCATTAGATGGTAATGATGACTGGCAAGCTCCAGTTACTTATCCAACTGATGACACAGATAAAAGAATAAGTTGGGATGAAGCAGGCCAACAATGGACTGCAGTAGATCTTTCAGATCCACCAAATAATTTTAATTGGGATGCTTCAGGCTTAACTTGGGTGTCCGCATAAGGAGACTTAAGTCATGGCCACTAACGGCGGCATAATCGGAAAAACAAACAACGCTTCTTACGGGAAGAATGTAATTACATCTAAAACATCTACAGGTTGTGTAACTCTTGGAACAGGAACAACTATTGTTCAAGCTGCTATAGTTGCAGGTGGCGGTGGAGGTGCTGGAACAGGCGGTGCAGCTGGTGGCGGTGGAGGTGCCGGCGGTTTAAGAAATATAGAAATTAATGCATCAGGAACAGTTCCTGTAACGGTAGGAGGCGGTGGCGCTGCTGGAGCAGGCTGTGCTGGTGCTCCAGGAAGAGGAACAATCGGAAACGATTCAATTTTAAATCCCGGAGGAGTTGAAGGAAACTGTATGGGTACATCAACTGGCGGTGGCGGTGGCGGTTGTAGAGGTGGAACAGGTTGCGGTGAAACTGGAATAGGAGGAACAGGTGGTTCCGGTGGAGGTGGTGGAAGTTCAGGTGCTGGTTGTGGTCCAAAAGTAGGCGGCGCAGGAAATACTCCTCCCGTTAGTCCTCCTCAAGGAAATACAGGTGGTAACGGAATAACATGCGGAACAAATGCTTCAGGCGGAGGTGGTGGAGGCGCTGGTGCAGTTGGAACTAATGGTCTGGCTCCACAAGCAGGACCCGGAGGAGCAGGAACAGATGTAAGTCCAGATTACGGAAATGTTGGACCAACATGTTCAGTTTTCGCTGGAGGTGGCGGTGGAGGTGCTTATGCACCAGGATCAGCAGCAATTAGTGCCGGTGGCCCTGGCGGCGGTGGTGCCGGAGGAATAGGAACTCCCACAGCAGCAACAGCAGGAACAGCTAACACTGGTGGCGGTGGTGGTGGAGGCGGTGGACCTGGTTCTCCCCCATATAATCAAGTTGGAGCAGCCGGTGGTAAAGGAATCATTGTCGTAAAAGAATTAAATAAAGCAAGTGGTGTGTGGTCAATGCAATCACAATTTCAAAATCAAGGAGCTGGAACATGGCCCGATGGAACATTAGATTCGGGATTAACTTTTGATTATTTAGTAGTCGCTGGTGGTGGAGGTGGTGGTAAATCATGTAGTAGAGCAGCCGGTGGTGGAGGAGCTGGAGGTTATCGATCTACAGGATATGGTCCTTCTCCTTTAAGAGGCAGTGCCGTTAGTGTATTTACTGGAGGTACTGGTTATACTATTACAGTTGGTGGTGGTGGAGCAACAGGAAGCTATGCAGTTAGAGGTACTCAAGGAGAAAATTCAGTTATAGAAAATAGTGGAAACATAACTACTATCACTTCAACAGGTGGTGGTGGAGGTGGTTCTGAACAAACTTGTTCGGCTCCTGGAGGTGATGGAGGATCTGGTGGTGGAGCTGGTGGAGCAGGACCTGCGTGTACTGTACGTCCAGGTGGATCCGGTAATACACCTCCTGTGAGTCCGTCTCAAGGTAATGATGGAGGTGACTCTGACTTATCAAATGGTGCCCCAAGTGCCGGTGGTGGAGGTGGTGGAGCATTAGCTGTTGGAGCTGATGGTGTTAAAGCATCTGGTGGTGGAAATGGTGGAGGTGGAGCACCAAATGACATTACAGGCTCTGCAGTTTCATATGCTGGTGGTGGAGGTGGTGTAAGAGATTCTGGAGGCGCTGGATCTGGTGGAACAAGTCCAGCTGGTGGAACAAGTGGTGGAGCTGCTTCTATTGATGGATGTGGTACTGCAGGAACAGTAAACACAGGTGGTGGAGGTGGGGCAAGTGCTGCTCAACCAGGACCAACAAAAGCTGCAGGAGCTGGTGGTTCAGGATACGTAGCAATTAGATATCCAACAGCTGCTACAGGAACAATTAGTCCAGGCACAAATAGTATTGCATGTGCACCTGGTAGTACTAAAGTTGCTACATTTACAGTATCTGGTTCAATAATCTTTTCATAATTGATCTAGATCAATTCTTCTTATTTTTCTTTACTTCCTATTTTCAAAAGGTATAAGTTGTCTTATAAAGACATATGAACTTAACGAATTATTATTGGTACTTTCAATCAGCAGTTCCTTCTAGGATCTGTGATGAGATTGTTAAATATTCAAAATCTATTCAAGATCAATTAGCAACTACTGGGGGCTATGGAGATCCTAAAAAATTAAATCAAAAACAAATTAAAGATTTAAAAAAGAAAAGAGATTCAGATATTGTTTGGTTAAACGAGCGTTGGATGTATAAAGAAGTTCAACCTTATGTTCATCAAGCAAATGCTAGCGCCGGTTGGAATTTTCAATGGGATTATTCTGAGAATATGCAATTTACACAATATAAGAAAGGACAATACTATGACTGGCATTGTGATGGTTGGGATCGACCCTATCAAGGACAGCAAGGTAATCCTTCGAACGGCAAGATTAGAAAGCTATCTATGACGTTAACTTTATCGGACGAAAAAGATTACAAAGGTGGAGAACTAGAATTTGATTTTAGAAACTTAGATCCTGATAAAAAAAGAAATATTAAAAAGTGTAAAGAAATATTACCTAAAGGATCCTTGGTAGTTTTTCCTGGATTCGTCTGGCATAGGGTATGCCCTGTTAAAAAAGGAACCAGACATAGTTTAGTCATGTGGAGTTTAGGATGGCCATTTAAATAATGACTACTGATTGTAATTATTGGATTTGGAATGATATTTTTAAATTAAATGAAATTAAAACTTTAGTGAAAAATATTAATTTAAATTATGACAAAATTGAACCTAAAAAGTTAGGTGCCACTAATATACATGGCGAACCTATAAAAAATTTAAACTGTACACAAATATCTTATTGTAAAATATCTAATAAATTAGATAGTGTTTTGGATAGAGCTTACTCAGTTAATACTTATCAATTTGGATATAATCTTTATCCTAAAAATAAATTGGATTTTCTAAACTTTAATACATATAAAGCAGAAAAAAAATCTGATTATGGTTGGCATTGTGATCAAAGTAAAAATGATTGTTATGATGTAAAACTAACGGTAGTGATTAACTTATCGACACGTTCTTATACAGGGGGTACTTTTTCTATGTTTATGGGTAATGAATTTAATTTACCAGAATTTGATAAACCTGGAGCTATGATAATGTTTAAATCATTTATACACCATAAAGTTTCTCCTGTCATAAAAGGTGAAAGAAACTCATTAACAATTTTTTTAAAAGGACCTAGATTTATTTAAACAAAAGGAAAAATATGAAAAAGAAGAAAAAAAGAAATCAAAAAGAATTAGATAAGATATCTTGCGGAAGCGCTGAAACATTTCCAACACAATTAAACGTAGAAGATTATTTTAAATGTCCTGTATGGTTTGCAGATGCGCCACGGTTCGTTGATGATTTAAACACAGCATCGGATCCTTATATTGAAGTAGCAAAGAAAAATTTAAAAAAAGATATATCTAAAAGAAATAAAAAGTTCGGGGACAGAGGAGATATGGGGCATGTATTTCATTCCAATAGTTTAATTGGAGACCCTAGTTTTTTACAATTACAAAATTATATAGGAGCCACGGCCCATAATCTATTAATAGAGATGGGTTTTGATTTAACTAATTATTCTGTATTTACTACAGAAATGTGGGTACAAGAATTTGCTAAAAAAGGAGGCGGCCATCATACGTTACATACTCATTGGAATGGTCACATCTCTGGATTCTATTTTTTAAAAGCGAGCGAGAAAACATCAAGACCAATATTTGAAGATCCAAGAGCAGGAAACATGATGAATCTATTGCCTCAAAAAGATTCAAAAAAAATAACTTATGCTAGTCATCAAATTAATTATGAAGTAAAACCTGGTAGGATGATATTCTTTCCATCTTATATGCCCCACATGTACACAGTGGATATGGGCTATGAGCCGTTTAGATTTATCCATTGGAACTGTCAAGCAATACCAAAAGGAGTATTAAACTATGAAAGAACATCAAATAGATAAAAAATATTTTATAGGTGGTTGGTATATAGATAAAAAAATTTGTGAGAAACTTATGAATAGTTTTAAAAAAACACCTGCCGTTTTTAAAGAAAAAGGAAGAACGGGAATAGGAGAAACAGTAAGACGTGATAAAAAAATAAAAGATTCTGTAGAAATGACAATTCTATTAAAAAATGAAAACTATCCATTAAATAAATATAAAGACAGCTTACAGGAATGTTTAGAAAACTATCAAAAAAAATTTCCAGAAGTAAAAAATTTTTTACAAAAATTTCAAATTGCAAAGACAGGTTATAATATTCAATACTACCGAGTGGGTGGGGGTTTTGGACAATGGCATTGTGAAAGAACACGTTTAATTGATACTGATAGAATATTAGTCTTTATGACTTATTTAAATGATGTGCCTGATGGAGGAACATATTTTAAATATCAGGATTTAAAAATACCCGCTAAAAAAGGTCTCACAATTATTTGGCCATCTGATTGGACCCATACTCATAAGGGAGAAATTAGTAAGAAACATGAGAAATGTATTATAACAGGTTGGTATACTTTTACAAAAAACAATGAACCAGGAGTATTAAATGTCCCCAAACCATAAGGTAATTAATATAATTAAACTAAAGGATGTAGATCCTATTCGAGCTGCCTACGTTCATTCAACGTTAGGTCAACATCCTAAAAAACGTAATCCAGATTTTGTCGAAACTTTAATAGAACATAAACTAAAAAAAGGAAAAAATGTCATTCAAAAAAAATAAATATGTAGTTATGAAAGGAGTTATCTCCAGAGAGATAGCAGATTTTGCTTTTGCTTATTTTTTAAATAAAAGAAAGGTGGCAAGATTTTTATTTGATCAAAAATATATCTCCCCCTTTACAACTTATTGGGGAGTATGGAACGATGAACAGATACCTAATACTTATTCTCATTATGCGGATACTGTGATGGAAACTTTATTACAAAAAGTACAACCGGTTATGGAGAAGCATACAGGATTAAAGTTGTCCCCTACGTATTCTTATGCAAGGATTTATAAACAAGGAGATATATTAGCGAGACACAAAGATAGATACTCATGTGAGATATCTACCACTTTAAATCTAGGGGGCGATGAATGGCCACTCTATTTAGAACCTTCGGGAAAAACTGGTCAAGCTGGTATTAAAGTAGATTTAAAACCAGGAGACATGCTTATATATTCTGGTTGTGATCTTGAACATTGGCGAGAAGAATTTAAAGGGAAAGACTGTGCTCAAGTATTTTTACATTATAATAAAAAGGGTTCTAAACAAGCTAAAGAAAATGAATTTGATAAACGTCCGTTCTTAGGGCTTCCAGCATCCTATAAAGGCTTTACATTACCTAAAAAATAGTTTATATAATAAGACTGGTGGGGGAAAATGCCACCACACTTTCCCCTACTTTAAAACATTTGAATTCCCCTACAATCTGATATAAACCTTAATAAATAGGTTTTAATATGCTACAAAAGATAGGTTTTTTACCAGGATTTAATAAACAAATTACTCCCACAGGAGCAGAAGCTCAATGGCAGGACGGAGAAAATGTTCGTTTTAGATATGGTACACCTGAAAAACTAGGTGGTTGGAATCAATTAGGAGAAAGTCAATTAACAGGTGTCGCGCGAGCGTTGCATCATATGGTTAATAAATCTTCTCAAAAATTTGCAGTAATTGGAACCAATAGAATTTTATATGCGTACACTGGAGGAGTCTACTATGACATTCACCCTTTAGTTAATCCATCCGGCACAGCAATCACTAACGCCTTTACGACAACATATAACTCAAAAGAAGTTACTATTACTTTTAGTAGTCCTCCAGGTTTTGTAGCTGGGGACATTATTTTATTTGGTGGTGCAGGTACTTTTACTTCTATTACTAACTCAGATTACACATCAGCAGATTTTGCCGATAAAAAATATATGGTAACGTCCGTGCCTAGTTCGACGACCATCACTATTACAATGGATGCTGTTGAAAGCAACGTTACAGGAGCCACAACTTCTGGTGGTATTACTTATTATAGATATTATCATGTAGGACCAGCAGAACAAATTGGAGCCTATGGATTTGGTATTTCTTTGTATGGAGGTAGTATTTTAGGATCAACTACAACTACATTAACTGCTCCTGGTTTAAATGATGATGCAAATGGAACAGGTGGGTCAGGAACCACAATTAATGTTGGAAGCACAACTGGTTTCCCTTCATCAGGAACTAATTATTTTCAAGTAGGGACGGAAGAAATTTCTTATACAGGTGTAACAGCAACAAGCTTTACCGGAATTACTAGACAGGCTAGAGGTTCGACAAGAGCAGCTCATAGTGGAGGTGCAACTGTTACCAATACATCAAGCTGGACTGGATGGGGTTCGGCAGCAGCTAATACAGATAAAGTAACGGATCCCGGTCTCTGGTCCTTGGACAATTTAGGATCAACTCTTATTGCTTTAATTTGTAATGGAGCGGTCTTTGAATGGGATGCCGATGCAGTGGATCCAACTGGAACAAGAGCGACTATTATTTCAGGGGCACCAACCGCATCACGTGACATGTTAGTATCAACACCTGATCGTCACTTAGTTTTATTTGGAACTGAAACTACAATTGGAGACACCACAACTCAAGATGATATGTTTATAAGGTTCTCTTCTCAAGAGGATATTAATACCTGGACACCTACGGCAATCAATAGCGCTGGCACACAAAGACTGGCTGCCGGCTCACGGATCATGGGAAGTAAACTAGGTAGAAACGCAATTTACGTATGGACGGATACCTCATTATTTACCATGCGTTTTGTAGGTCAACCTTTTACTTTCGCCTATGAACAAGTAGGTACCAACTGTGGATTGATTGGAAAGAATGCAGCTGTTGAAGTAGACGGTGCTGCTTACTGGATGTCTGATAATGGTTTCTTTAAATTTACTGGTAAACTAGAATCGATGGACTGTTTGGTAGAAGATTATATCTATGATGATCTTAACACGACTTCCAATGAATTGATTTACTGTGGTATTAATAACTTGTTCGGAGAAGTTATTTGGTTTTATCCAACATCTACTTCCAACGTGGTTGATAGATGCGTGGTTTATAGTTATTTAGATTCAACTCCGTCTAGACCTATTTGGTTTACGAATGCCAGTTCTATATTTCCAAGAAGCACTTGGCAAGATTCAGCTGTCTTTGGTCTCCCTCATGCTACAGCTTATGATGCAGGCGTTGATACATCCTTTGATGTAACCGGTAACACCGATGGAACTACTATTTATTATGAACATGAAACAGGAGTTAATTATACTAAAGGTGGAACCTCATATGCTATCCCTGCTAATATTCTTTCAGGTGATTTTGATATTACTCAAGATCAAAAACAAGGAATTACATTCAGAGGAGATGGAGAACATATCATGAGGGTGAGTAGATTTTTACCTGACTTTGTATCTCAAACAGGAAATACAATAGTTGAATTAGACTTAAGAAATTTTCCTAATCAAACCGCGGCTAGTTCTACCTTAGGACCTTTTACTATTACTTCAAGCACTACCTATCAATCTTGTAGAGCAAGAGGACGATCGGTTGCAGTAAAAATATCCAATACTGCACTAGATTCCAATTGGAAATTAGGAACGTTTAGATTAGATGTACATGCAGGAGGAAGAAGATAATGGCCAAGATAGTTCAATCATTAACCAGAGCAAGTGATGAATATCAAGCTGATGTAGCACACTCTTTAGTAAGAGATTTAGATGCTGTGTTAGAGAAATTAAACTCTACTTTTCAAGAAGAATTAAAACAGGAGATAGAAGCTAAAGCCTTCTTTATGGAATAATGGCAGTAGTAAATCAATACGACTTTGTAGGAAAAGATAATGATACGACAAATGGGGAACTTAATCCGTTTGGGACGGGTAATCCTTTGGTGAGTGAAACTTATATTATTAAATCTATTTTAGTAACATCGGCTGGAACACCCAGTGTAACCGTTACTAATAATGCTATTACTGCAATTAAATCAGCAGCTTTAACAGCTAATCTTACTAAAGAATTATTAACCCAACCGCTAATAGTAGTGGGGGGCAAAACCCTTACTATTAAAGCAGGTAGCGCAGATTCATTTGATTTTGCAGTCAGCTATCTAAACATTAAAAAAGAGGTAACAACATAATGCAAGTACTAGAACCCAAAGAAATAATAACAACTATTACTAACAAGAAAACAGGGGAAAAATACAAGGATGAGGAAGCTTTAAAGGCGGCCAATATCCCCGAGGAAGATGTGCAAAGAGATGTCAGAGTAATCATGCCAGCTCTTGATTTGTTTTCAAAAACAAAGTAGTATAAAATTACCAGGAAAAATACCTGCTTTTTAACATTAAACACACGGATAAATATGGCTATAACAGATATTAATATTTCAGAACAGTTACAAACAGACGCTCCTTCTATTAAGTATACAGGGAACGAAGGTCCTCAAGCTTCTCCACAGCATCAACAAGAACAGATGATTGCTCAACAAATATGGGAAGCTCTAAGTCCCGAACAACAAGGTCAATTTCAAAGCTTTGAACAATTTTTCCAAAGTGGAGTTTGGAAACAAATCCTACAACAAATGCAAGCGGACCAAGGACAAGAACAACAACAAGGAATCGGGAGCCTTGGACCACAGACCGAGAACATTGAAGAAGTAGGAATTGAGAGTTTAAGAGGAAGACCGTAATGCCTTTCCAATCAGAAAAGCAAAGAAGATACCTATGGGCTAACGAACCAGAAATCGCAAGAGACTGGACGGATACCTATGGAAGTAGAATACAAGCAGCGAGTGGTGGGATATCACAGCTAGTTAAATCTGGACCAGGGAGACCTGGCTATGGTGGACCACATGAAACATGGGGCGGAGGAGCAGAAGCTGGAAGAGATCCTAGTTCATCTAGTTATAGTGGAGGCAATCAAGGCAATCAAGGCAATCAAGGCGGACAACATCATCACACAGGGGGAAACCAAAGTAATAGTGAAGCTGTTAAATTAAATAAAAAAAAACAATTAAAAGAGTTGGCATTAAAAGATGCCGAAAATAAACAAAAAGATGTAAAGCAACTTTCTTTACAAGATAAATTCAAACTAAAAAGTAGTGACCATAGAAAAAAAGAATTAAGAAAATTATTTGATTATATTCATGGGGGAAGAAAACTGGAATTCCCAAGTTGGGGTGCAATAGCTAGAAAAGCAGACTGGGATGATGAAGATTATTTAAATTGGAATCCTTTAGGAACATCTTTACATGGGGACATGAGTGAAAAAGATTTACAAAAATTAAGCGATATAAAGGAAGCTCTTGGATACAGTAATCTTTCACAAACAGGTAAATTCAAGGGGGATAATAAATTTGCTTTTGAAGATTTTTATCCTAATGTGAATCAACAATCAGCAGGTGGTGGTGGCGGTGATGGTCAAGGCGGAGGATACATGGGTTATCCTAGTTATGAAGCATGGAAAGCGGCACAAGGAACCGGCGCTACAGCAGCTGTACCCCCGGAGCTATCAGCATTTCAACAATCACTTACAGCGTCAGCAAATAATCCTTTTGATTATTATGTAGGAACAACACCGGGAGCACAAAATTTAGCATGGGGAAAACAAATGGGCGTCGACCCAAGAACCATGGGCCTAACATCGTTTGCAGCGGATGGTGGTAGAATAGGTAGAGCTTATGGTGGTATCATGGATAGCTCAACAGGAAGAAGAGCTTACGGTTTAGGAAGTATATTTAAAAGTGTAAAAAAAGCTGCAGGTAAAGTTTTAAAGAGTCCGATTGGTAAGGCTGCGTTGTTAGGAGCTGGAGCATATTTTGGGCCTATGGCGTTTGGTCAATCTGCAGGTTTTGGTAATTGGGCTAATGTTATTCCTAAAAAAGGTTTCATGGCTAACATGCTTAGAAAAAATATAGCAGCAAAAGGAGATCCTTTTAAAGCAGGGGGATTGGATCCTTGGAAACTAGGAATCGGTGCATTAACAGCACTACCTTTCTTCATGGGTGGTGAAAAAGAAGATGACGATGATAAGTTTGATTACATGGACGCAAAAACTAAATACCAAAATGAGATTATGAGACTAAGAAAAGGTGTGCATGAGGGAACTTTAAATCCACATCAATGGAGTTACTTACCATCAAATTATACATACACAGGCAAAGCTGAAGGCGGAAGAATAGGATTAGAAGGTGGAGGAGATCCTCTGTTAAGAGAAGAATATGAAAAATATGTTTTTGAAATGAAAGAAATGGGAATAGCCCCAATGTCATTTGAAGAATTTGCAGCACAAGCTAGAGCAGGAATGTATGCAGGGGGTCAATCAACTCCATCAGATTATACTATGGAAGATGCAATGATGACGACGACTCAAGATAAATTAGGTGGCATTACAGATGTTATGAAACAAGCTGATCTTAATCGTCAAGGAAGTGTAGGTCAATACTATGCAGCTAACGGCGGAAGAATTGGGTATGCAGGTGGATCAGGTAAGCCTCCAATAACAATGGGACAAGCACCTCAAGCACCTCAAATGCCGGGGCCACAGGCACCTCAACGACCAAATCCAATGCCAGCACCGCAACCAAATCGAATGGCAGGAATGAATCCGATGATGGGAGGAATGCACCCTATGATGAATCCTATGATGGGAGGAATGAATCCTATGATGGGTAGACCTATGATGAGAGGAATGCCTGCTAGAAGGAAGGCTCAAGAAGGAGGGCTTATGGACCTTGGTGGTATGGAAAAAGATTATAGAAACGATGGTGGCTTTGTACCCATTGGAGAGTATGAAAAAAAAGATGACGTACCAGCAAGATTAAGTAAAAACGAATTTGTATTTACAGCGGATGCTGTAAGAGGCGCAGGCGGTGGAGACATTGACAAAGGCGCAGAGATTATGGAGAATATTATGAAAAATTTAGAACAAGGTGGAAAAATATCTGAAGAGACGCAAGGTTTATCTGGCGCTCAAGAGATGTTTGGTGTATCAGAGAGATTAAGCGAGGTAGTATAATGGCAACAGAAACATCAGTAACTAGACAGGCCCCCTATATTGAGGCCCTAGGTGAACAGTACGGGAAGGATCTTACAGCATTAACAGCTAAGGCAATGCCAACTGCTGGCTATGCGCCGACAGTTGCCGGACAGGATCCAGCACAGTTAGCCGCGTACCAACAAGCAACAACACAAGGTCAAGGAATCGGGGCTTACGAACCTTATATGACACAAGCTGGAGCTTACTCAGGCCCAACAGGTTATCAACAGTTCATGTCTCCGTATCAACAAGATGTTATTGATACGACATTACAACAATTTGATACTCAAGCACAAAAAGGTATGGCTGGAATAGGTTCGCTCGCAGCTAAGTCTGGAAACTTAGGTGGAGGACGTGAAGGTGTCATGCGATCCGAGTATCAAACACAATCAGATTTAAATAGAGCCATGCTTAATGCACAATTATTACAACAAGGTTTTGGTCAAGCACAAAAAGGAGCTAACACAGCATATGGTCAACAAATGCAAATGGCACAAGCTGCACCAGGTTTTCAAGGAAGAGACATTGCAACTTTAGGATCAGCGGGCGCGATCCAACAAGCACAGACACAAGCTACTCTTGATGCACAAAGAGAAGCAAATAGAATGGCAGCTTACGACCCTTACGAAAGACTAGGATACATGGGAGCAGGACTTGGAAATGTTCTAGGAGGAATGGGAGGTCAATACCAGACAACAGTAACCCCTAACCAGTCAGCGTTGCAGCAGGCTATGGGAATACTAGGAACAGGAATAGGCGCGTATAAAACGTTTATGGACAAAGACTAATGAGTAGAACTTTATATAGACCCATGTTTAGAAGAGGCGGAAGTACCGGAGAAGGTATTACGTCTGGATTGAGACAGGGATATAAAGAAGGAGATTTGGCTACAATAAGAAGTCAATTAGAGTTGATTAATAAATTAGCTCCTGCACCCGAACGACCTAAAAGCAGAGCAGGTGGTGATTTCTGGTTAAACTTTGGATCAAATATTTTAGCTCAACCTGGAGGAAGACCTATACTACAAACTTTAGGTACCGCAGGTAGAGAACCTTTGCAACAATATCAACAACAAAAATCTCAAGAAGATATACTTGATTATAAATCACAACAGGGACAAAGAGAATTGGTATCAGATCTTGTACAAGGATTAAGTGACGACGATCTTAGTTCTATGGAAGAAAAAATTCAACTCCACATGAGAACTCACCCAGGTTCTTCTTACGAAGAGTCTGCTAAAGCAGTATGGGATACAATGGAGTATAGTAAATCAGGACACATTAGACCAGGCGAAGCCGTTGAAGATAGAATTAATTTCTATGAAACTTATTTAATGAATCAAGTTAACAAGCCACCAGCTTCTGCTGTTAGAGCAATTGCAAATCACTTGTACAAAATGGAAACTGGAGGGTATGGTGAACAGCTAGGTGAAGCTGGGGCAGCTGACTTAAGTAGTAAAGTATGGTTTAGTGATATGGATATTGATCAAAACGCTACTGGTGGTCCAGCTCAAATTGAAAATGGTGAAATTATAAAATATAAATTAAGTCAAAATGGTATTAACAAATGGGCTCCTTACAAAGGGAAAATTATTTTTGACTATAGAACCGGTAAACTTTTCAGAGTAATGGGAACCTTCTTAGAGGTTGTAGAAGATATTAGTAAAGAGTAGGAGGATAAATGCCATTTGGATTTGACCCTCGTAAACTTATCGACGAAGATAAAAAGAATAAGAAAGAAGAAGAGAAAAAAGCTTGGTATGAACAAGAGGAATTAGATAAAGCTGAAGAAGCAGAAGAGAATGCTCTTCGAAGAGCAAGCAATATTAAAGAAGGTTTAGATGGAGCTTTTAAAACTCTTCGTGAATATAAATATTTAAAAAAGCATGGTAAAGAAAAATACCATGAAGCTAAAAAACTTGAAGATCCTAATTGGGAACCTCAAAGTTTTAGAGAATGGGCTGAAGAAAATAAAGGTCTTCTAAAAGGTACTACTATTGACTGGAAAACAGGTGACATGGTTTGGCCAGAAGATTTAAATGAAAATCAAAAAAGATTCTTAGGTAAAACTTTAGAAACTGAATATGGGCACAAAGATTTAAAAGAACATGTACAACTAGTCAGTATGACTGGGACTGGTGACAATAAAAAAATAGAAAACTGGTGGGAAAGTGATGGCGATACTCCTGATCCATTTGAAAGTGAAATAGGTATTACTGAATCAGTAACAGGAGCCGTGATGTCAGGTCTAATAAAAATTCCATACGGCTGGGCTAATATAACTGCCATGATAAAAGACTGGGCGGGAGAAGAAGGTGTGCCCGTGGATCAAAGTAATGTAGCTAAACTTGAACAGTGGTTTGATAAGACTTTCTTTGGACAAGTGATGGCATACGGAGAAGACAAAGCACACGAAACAGCCATAGGTCACATTACAGAATTCATGATCCAGATGATAGGGGGCTGGAAAGTTGTAGGAAACAAAGCCATGAAGTACACCGATTCCGCTTCACGGATCACGAACAAAGCTATTGATGCCGTTAAGAATGGTAAGTATGTAAGAACAGCAGGCAATACTAATGCTTATACCTCAGCTAAAAAAGCAATGGAGTTAAATAAGTTATCCCGTAAACAAAAATTTGTTTCACTACTAGTAGGGGGTGGAGTTTCAGGAGCCCTGGTTTATGACACCGAAGAGATCGGAACTTTTGGTGATTGGTTTTTTGATGAAGGAGATTACACAGCTTTAGATAGAGATAAAAGAGGGACTGCTAAATCCGATGCCACAAGAATGCTTTATAATAAATTAAAGTTTGGTGGAGAGATGGGCTTTCCTATCATTCCATCTATAATGGGATTAGGATACGTAGGTAAACTGATTAAAAACCAAGGGAAAAATTTAGCCTTTAGTAATTCTGGCTTTGAAAGATTTGTAGATAAATATTTTGCAGGTAAATTAAGAGCAAGAGGTCCTTATCCTGAAGAACAGTTTCAAGCGATGCAAAGACTCCATGGGAAAGAAGCTTCAGCACAATCTTTAGCTACTGATTACTTAAGAAACTTTGACCAAATTATAAAAAAAATTTCTAAGTATACACAAAAAGGAGCAAACTCTTCGGGCTTAACAGACGACTTATCCAATTTAATTGTAGATACAATTAAGGAAGGAAAGCTTGGAGTTAAGAATGGAAGGGTGGTTGTAAAAGGATTTGATTCTAAATCCATTAATAAATTTTATGAAACGTTAACTAAGAAACTTAATATTCCAGAAAAAGATGCGCTTAGATTAATAGATGAACTAAGCAATGTTCACGGATCATGGGCAGAGTTTTTAAACAACATTGTTAAAGGTGGTAATTTAAATGTAGCTACAAAAGAATTTGTAACCATGATGAATGATAGAATTAAAACTACATTAAGTGCACAGTATAAAATATTTAAAGAAGGGTCTCTTCGACCGATTGATGAATACGCAGTTGCTTCAGACATAAGAGATGAAGTAGCGGACATTTTTATGCGTAATGCAGTAGCTAACGATGCTCGAATGACAAAGACACAAGCACGATTAGCTGTAGATACTATTATAAAAAACGTAAGATTAGATCCAGCAACCGCTGCTCCTGTATTTAAATTTGAAGCTCAAGGATGGGCCAAAGATAAAGCATTGATTACTAAAAATATTGCAGAGAATATTACTGGAGGAAAGTTTAAGCCAGATAAAAAGGGTGGATTAATTCAAAAAGAATCAGACTTAAAAGCTTTTCAAAAATTATTTGGTAGCTATGAAAATGCCAACACTATTATTGCTAATGTAAGCACGGATCTTGCCGGCATTGCAGCAAGAGACCGATTCTATAACAAAATGAAATTCGACTCTGATGCTATGATTAAGAGAGGAGAACGAGCATTAGTTTATCCAAGTTATAATGAAGCTTTCAAAGCTTTTAATACTATTAAGTCTGGTAAAAAAATTGTTGAAGCTCCTTTAAGATTACCTCAAGGGATTGCAGAAGAAGCATATACAGTTCCACTCAATGGAATGTTTACGACTGAAGAGATAGCTCATGGTTTAAAATTCGGAGCTAACGCTGCGGTAGATAAAAAAGTAATGCCGTTGTGGTATCAGATTGCAGTCTTGATTCCTAAAGGAATGGTTCAAGCTGGTAAAACAGTGCTGGGTCCATTCACTCATGGTAGAAACTTTGCATCAGGAGCAGTAACAACAATTTCTACCGGAAATATTTTTATTAACCCTATGCAAATAGCGAAAGCTTTTAGAACTGCTTACAGAACTATTCAACCTCAGTTAGGAAGTGGTATTCATCCATACTTCCGAAACAGACCCGGCTTAAAAGTATCAAGTGATACTTCTACACCAGGACAGTTTAGACCAGGAGCTAACACGGTTGACCCTGATAAATTAATTCCAGCATCAGAGTTCACTACAGAAGGTGGACAATCTTTATATAGATTTTTATTAGATGAAGGCATGGTTAATGCCAGTGCTACTTACCGAGACTTAATGGGTCTTATTGAAGATACTCAGAGAAGTGGATTCTTTGAGTGGGTTGGTAAGAAAATGGATAAGAATTTTATTACACGAGGAATTAGAAAAGGAATGAAGGTAGCTCAAGATTTATACGTTGCAGAAGATGACTTCTGGAAAATATGGAACTTTGCAGCCGAGTCTCACAGAATTAGACGAGCTTATAAAAATGCTTTCAAGGATGGCAAAATTACAATGAAGGATGTACCTGGCGGTAGTTTTGAGTCCGTAGAGATATTAAAGATGGCAACTCAAAACGTTAGAGAATTTCTTCCTAACTATGCATATGTATCTCCTCTAATTAAAGCAATGAGAAGAGCACCTGTATCAAACTTCGTATCGTGGCCTTCAGAAATTATAAGAGGTAGTAGCAACATGACTCTTAAATCACTTCAAGAAACTAAAGATCCAGTACTAGCTCGTATGGGTTGGGAAAGATTAATGGGAATGACAGTAGCCTGGGGAACTATACCTCCTCTTGCAGTGTGGGGTTTTATGCAAGCTTATGGATTCACTCAAGAAAAATTAAATGCTTTAAAAGAATTTATCCCCTGGTTCTCAAAAGATTCAACTATCCTACCTGTCTATGTAGATGGCAAATATAAATACATAGATTTTAGTAGAGGATATTTTTATGATACCATGGTTAACCCAGTGCAAGCTATCATCAATGCAGTGGAACAGAACAAGGACCAACCTTTAATCCCTCGTTTGATAGATGGATTTGGAAGAGCCTCTCATCGATTAGTTGAACCATTTATATCAGAAGCTATTTGGGTTGGAGGAATAGCTGACATTTTTGTAAGAGGTGGGGTAAGTAAACAAGGAACTAGAGTCTTTAATGAACTCGATGACTTTGGAATAAAAATGCAAAAGTCAATTATTTATTTAACGAAAACGATGGCTCCTTTCTCACAGGTTCAGGTTAGAAGATTGTACGCAGCTGTTATGGATGAAACGATGAAGGGAGTTCAATACGAAGTACCGGATGAATTATTAGGATTCATTGGCGCGAGACCTGCACCGCTCGATGTTAAAAAATCAATGCAATTTTTTATTAATGAATTCATATTAAAGAATGAACGTCTAACAAGTAAAATGTTATACGAAGGATTAAGAAGTGGAGATCCTGTAGATTCTAATGACATTATTAAAAAATTTATTTATGGTAATAGAATAAAGTTTGAACAGTACAGTAAGATGAGAAGAAAAATTGATGCTGCTAAACTTCTTGGTTATAGTGATGAAGAATTAAGAATATGGTTTGATAAAAGAAATCAGTTAAAAGATTATGAAATGATCACAGGGAATGTATTCAAACCTTTCGAAGTTACCGAAGGAGCAAAGGAATCTTTTCAAAGTTTGGCAGAAGACCATGGAATCAGAAACCCACTGGATGAAACAACATTAGAAATATTAGGAAATATTTATGAGATCATGGCCGACACTCCTTTAAATTCCGACTGGACTCTCGATGCTGAAGAATGGGTACAACCTGATCCTAAAAAAATAGAACCTCCTAAAGAAGGTGCACAACCTTGGTGGGAAGACAAAGCTAAAGCACCTACACCGCCATTAGGAAACACTCCAATGCCTGTTAAAATGGCAACTAATACAATGCAAAAAGATCCAATAACAAACTTGACAGAGACAGAAGAAGCAGTACTATCTCCAAGTGAAAAAATTATTGCCGCAAGGACTTAATGAAAAAAACTCGTAAGACACAGGCTCAAGTAACAGCAGATACAAATCTGCGAATCTCATATCATGAGAAGATCTGTGCGGACCGTATGAAAACACTATTCAAAAGGATTGATGAGATGGGTAAAGACCTTAAAGAACTTAAAACTTTCATGAACCGTGGCAAAGGGGCAGGCGCTCTTCTATTTATTATACTTTCAATCCTTGGCTCTGCATTCTTTTTCTTTAAAAACTAATCTTATAACACGGGGGACCATGCAACTATCCAAACACTTTAAGCTAGAGGAATTTACTAAATCAATGACCGCTACCCGTAAGGGTATCGACAACTCGCCAGGAGCTGGCGATATAAAAAATTTAGAAAACGTATGTTATGAAATTTTGGAACCGGTTCGTGCGAAGTTTGACAAACCCATTACTATTACATCGGGCTACCGCTCCGAGACGTTATGTGAAGCGATCGGCAGCAAAAAAACGTCGCAACATGCAAAAGGCCAAGCGGTTGACTTCGAAATCAACGGAGTACCTAATATTAAAATCGCTTATTGGTTAAAAAACAACGTAGATTTTGATCAATTAATTTTAGAATTCTATAAAAAAGATGATCCAGCAGGTGGCTGGGTGCATGTCAGCTATAATGAAAAAGGATCTAATAGAAAACAAGTACTCACTTATGATGGAAGAAGCTACGAAAACGACCTTCCAGACATGAAATGGTCCGGCGGAAAAGTTGTAGAATAAGTATTGCATTTCTTATAAAAACCATTATATAGAGCTTATAGGTGCCTTTATGGGCCTATTTTATTAACTGTCTAAACAAGGAGGTTAAATGACACTAAATAAATTACCATCAATCTTTAATCAATTAAGACCTGTTTCCGTAGGTTTCGACAATATTTTCGATCATTTTGAAAACATGTTCGACGATAACGACGAATTCTTTCGTACACCAACGTCTACATTTCCTTTTTACAACATTGTAAAAACTGGAAGTACAACTTACAACATAGAAGTTGCATTAGCTGGGTACACTAAGAAGGATATCAAAGTCGACTACGCAGACAACTTATTGACTATCAAATCTGTTAAAGAAGTAAAAGATAGTAAAGAATCTAATGGAGTTATCCATAGAGGAATTGCTAAAAGATACTTCTCTAAAGCTTTCACCATCGCTGATGATGTAGAAATCAAAGGTGCTGAGTTGAAAGATGGCTTGCTGAAAGTTTCTTTAAACAAGATTCTTCCAGAAGGCAAACAGCCTAAATCAATCGAAGTTAAATAATCACCAACCAACAGGGCGCTTTTGCGCCCTGTTTATAAATAATGATGAAAATTTTTAAATTTTTTGAAAGAGCCGGGTGTATCCGAGCGATAAATAGATTAAAACGTCAAGGGCTGCACAAACAGGCTCAGAAACTTGAATCTGAAATTTCTGTGCGTCTCGCGCGTATATCCTACTAAATCCATGATTTATACCAAGTTGCTACAACATATCTTGTGTGATTTTTTACGGGCATGACACCGTGTTTGTAGTACTGACCATTAAAAAATAAACCTCTTCCAATTTTTGGTTTAAATATTGTACCTTCTTCAAAATAAGTTTGACCTCCTTCATATTCATCATTTAAGTATACTATAGAAGTTAATGTTGTTTTATCACTTGCCTTATCAAAATGAAAATTTTGGTGCGCTCCAATAGGCCATTTAACTATTTGAAGCCAATCTATTTGAGAGTCAAATTCTTTTGCAATTTTATTTAGTTTTATATTTAAAAAAGGAATATTATTAGACAGAGCTAAAGGAAAGACATCACGAAAACTTTCTGCATCCTTTTTGTGGCTTTCATAATATTTAATTGCGAATTGACACTCTTCTGGTGCTAAAAATTTATCGATAATTAGTGATCTCACACTAAATCCAATCCTTAAGGTCTTCGCCGAGAACTTCTGAGGCTATATTTATCTTCTTTCGTAGAGCTTTCACAATTTTTTCGTCGACGGTCTCTTCAGCCATTATATCTACATATGTGACTGATTTCTTTTGACCTATTCTGTGCGCTCTGTCTTCTGACTGTAATCGCTTCTCTAGGTCATATCCGTTAGAATAGTAAATTACGGTGTTTGCGGCCGTCAAAGTAATGCCATAGCCGCCCGTAGCCGGCGTTCCAACGATAAACCGACACCTAGGGTCGGACTGAAATTTACGTATATTCTCCTGTCTCTCATCTTGGGGCGTGAGCCCATAATAGTCGACCACGGATCCCGGACCATGGACCTTGACAATTTCTCTAATTATACTTGTTATATCAAATTGATAATGAGCCCAAATAATTGCTTTACCTTCAGTTTCATCCAACACATTCATCAACTCTGAAAGCCTGTTATTTACTATAGGTTGCGTGCTACCGTCGTCTGCGGTAAAATGTCCACATGTGATTTGTTGAAGTCTCATTAATTGAGTAAGCGTATTAACAGTTGTTGTTTGTTTTCCATTTAAAACAGCTAAAGCTTCTTTTCTCATTTGTTCATATAATTTAAATTGATCAGGGCTCAGTTTAATATTTCTCTTCATATAAATTTTATCAGGCAAATCCAGGCAATCTTCTTTTAATACTCTATACGAAAAAGGCTTTAATTTATCGGATAGTTCTCCTAGGTTTTTAAATCCATTAACTAATTGTATTTGACGTCCTGATATATTAGCTGTTTTCATAATTGCATACCTCGTTCTAAATGAGTAATAAGATTCATGTTCTAAATGAAAAGGGTCTAAAAAATAACATTGACTATATAAATCTAATGGGTTTTTAGTGACAGGAGAACCTGTCATTATTCTTCTATATTTAGCACTTTCCGATAAATGAACAATACTTTTGGTTCTTTTAGCTTTAGGTGTTTTTATGGTAGTAGATTCATCAATAACCATTAAAGTATTATGGCAAGATAAGAATTTTGATGCAAATTCTACCCCTTTAGTTGTACTAAAAGCTTCAACATTCATAATTAAAATATGAAGTAATTCTTCTGGTTCAAATAAAGAGTCTAGTTTTTCTTTTTGTTTTTTAGTTATATTGGATTGCCACAATACTGACACATTTTCAATGTGGTTTGGTAAGTGAGTTGGTATTTCTTGTTCATGCCAAGTTTTAACAACGCCTTTAGGTGCTACAATTAACACCCCATCTATTTTGCCTTTATCATAAAGCATAGCAGCATTATCAATTAATACTTTTGTTTTACCTGTACCCATTTCCATAAAATAAGCGTAGGTTTCTCTATTCCATGACTTTTCTAATGCGGTCATTTGATGCGCATACGGTTTTGTTTTAAATTTATATTTCATTTTTTTTCTACTTTCTAGTTGACAAGATAACAATGAATCACTATATTGTCAAGCATGAAAGTAATAAATAGTTTATCCGCTACAGGAAATGAACCTTCAGTGGTTTATGTTATTCAGGAAATTCCAGGTACTCAAATAGGTAATCCTAAAATTAATATTATGGGAGCGTCTAAATACGGGGAATTTAAATTTCTATTACCAGAACTTTCTCAAATTATTTTTTCACCGGGCCCATTAGTTTTTAAATTAAGACAAGGGTTAAAAAAATTTAGCAAGAGAGATTATTTATTATTAACAGGTGATCCAGCAATTATAGGAGTAGCCTGCTCACTTGTATCTGACATGACAAATGGTAAATACAAATTACTAAAATGGGATAAACAAGAAAGACAATATTATCCTATTGAAATTAACTTATACGAGAAAGGAAAAATAGATGAGTAATAAAAAATATAGATTAAGAGAAAGATTAAAAGTTACAGAAAAATGGATTGAACATTTTTTAGATGTAGAAAAACATAGATCAATTTCTAAAAAAGCTCTTAAATCTCTTAACAAGGATAAACCTGT